>Ga0315900_10002906_pt1 | contig 25530 bp, 16 predicted proteins | sample LakEriMetagenome_FD_203521 | JGI IMG/M metagenome (GOLD analysis project Ga0315900, IMG submission 203521) | Freshwater fungal communities from buoy surface, Lake Erie, Ohio, United States - Buoy 12 MA114 | ecosystem: Environmental > Aquatic > Freshwater > Lake > Lake biofilm | place: USA: Lake...
TACGGCGTGATTTAGCTACCGTACTCTTACGGCGTGATTTGGTAACCGTACTCTTACGGCGTGATTTGGTAACCGTACTCTTACGGCGTGATTTGGTAACCGTACTCTTACGGCGTGATTTAGCAACCGTACTCTTACGGCGTGATTTGGCAACCGTACTCTTACGGCGTGACTTCATTTTTTATTTAAATAAATAAAAAAATTAAGAATCTAAATTTTCAATATAAAGAGAAAAACTTTTTTCTGCAAATACAGAATTTAAAGTGTATTCGCCATCGCTATATGTGAATTTTCTACAAGGGAAATTATAGACTAAATTATAATTTTGAATCTTGATTTCATTATCTATTAAATAAATGTCAACGAAGTTTCGAACATCTGACAATAACGAATTGTCCGAAAATTTCCGCCTAACACGTCGTCCACTTGGAAAAAAGAATTGAATATTGAAGTAATCACTGGATGGTTCATCAAGTATATTCTTTCTTTTATCATCAATTTCCATCTTTCTTGACATTTCAATCGCTAATTCAAGTTCTTTTTCTTCTTGAATTTCTCTCATTCGACGTTCATCTTCAATAACAGTTCTATCATATTCTTCTTTTTGTTCATCTCGTAGCAATCTATCTTCTACTATTCTTTCTTGGTCAATAAGAGGCGTCGGAGACACTCTCCTCTTATTCGTTCGATGCATTTCGCAAAATTTCCCCCTCGGAATGCTTGGATTTCTACAATCTTCTTTTAAACAAATTCGCATATTATATATTATTTTTAATATATAACATCATTCATTAAATCAATTTTTTATTCTTCTTCCACAATGCTTCCAAAAGAAGAGAAATTCTTCTTCGAATATTTGGTGCCTACTATTTTCACTTTCAACACGTCTCCCTTCTTAATTGTTAGTTTATCATTGATTTTATTTTTATAAATGTTAGTTTTCGTATCCAACTTGTATTTAGATAGAAGAGTTGCAGGAATCAAAATCTTAAGCTTATCTAAAACACAAAGAAATATTCCACCCGAAAATATCATACACACCTCACCTTCAAATATCTTATCTATCTCGGGTTTCAAAGCTTGGATTTCAACGCATACATCGAATATGATTTGAGAACTTGCGTTTGAAATTGCGTTGTCTTTTATTTTTGTAATTTTATTTACTTCGATGATGTATCCGTGCTCCTGAGAACAAAGATTATCTTTCAAATCTTTTGAAATCTTTTTTAGCATGTTATCTTTTAAATTCTTGCCAAGATAGTTCGGTTCGATAGTCATAGATATATCAATGTTTTTGGTCTCCATTCTCTGAATATATTAAAGAATTGATTATTTTTTTTCAAATTTAAAATAAAAGAAACATGAAGACTATACGAATAACAGAAAATTTACAGTGTGCAATAGGTAAAAATGCCGTTGAAAATTGGCAGCTTTTAGATGATTCTAAACCCGAACATATATTTTTCCACCTAGCTTCTTTTCCATCCTGCTATGTTATTTTAAAATGTGATAGTGATCCGGGGGTTGATATTATAAAAGAATGTGCGGTGCTATGTAAAGAAAATACTAAATATAAGAATTTAAAGGATGTAAAGGTTGATTATACGACATGTAATAATGTTAAAAAAGGCGATAAGGTTGGTGAGGTATATTATAGTAGCAATCGAAAAGTAAATCAAATAAAAATATAAATATTTTTTCTAATAAAATGGAAGAGTTATTAGAAAAAAAAATTCTTGAGAACGAAAATAATATCCTGAAAGAGCTTTTATCAAGTTGGAAAAATAAATATCTAAGTTTGAAAATAGTTCATAATAATTTAAAAAGATCTAGGAGTTATCATAAGTTCAAAAAAGGTGATTGTCTTTATATAATAACTGATAATTGGCGAGATACAAGTCATTTTAAAATTGGAATTACAAATGATATAAATACAAGATTGAAAAATTATAGAACTAGTATGCCTGATTGTAAACTTGAATTCTTAGTATTTACTCAAGATAATAAGACAATTGAAAAATGCTTGAAGCTTAGATACAGCGCCTATCTTGATAATTTGAACCATGAATATATAAGTGAAGTCTCTCTTGATCATATAATAACCTCCATTAAAGAATTAATTTTATTTTTAAATATTGAAGCTGAATATGAATATAATTTTGATGAGTACAATGAAGAAATACCTTCCAAAAAACAAAAACTTTCTTAATAAATAATACTTTTTAGTATTATTTATAAATTTATTATTCTGAATATTTACTCATCACCCTTCTTTGCGACCTTCTTGATTACCTTCTTAACTACCTTCTTTACAGGAACTGGTGAAGGTGGCTTATCATCTTCATCCATATCAAGTAGACTTGAAGCGTCATCATCTACTGCTGCTTCCTCTTCAATTGCAGTTAATGTGGGCCCTGAACTAGATGTTGAGACAGATACTCTTGAATCGCTTTGAGGTCTTGGAAGTAATCTAACCATTCCTGTGTTTGATAATCTGACTTCTGCTTCGTACAACTTTACCTGAAGAGAGATCTTGTTACCGATGAAAATGGACTCGATCTTGATGGCCGCTCTCACGAAACAATACTTACCGATCAAGTCGACAGCCTTCATATTTTCTCCATCCTTATTAAAGAACATACTTACAATCTTATCATCACCCTCCTTCTTATTCGAAGTGATAAGCTTTGCATATAGAACTGGTCCTGTACCCTCTACTACCTTGCCCTTGTCGCGCTTGTAATAAAGACAATTGAGCTTCTTAAGATCATTTCTCTCTAGATCATATTGCTCGATCTCCTCCTTGTTATCAAGTAAATGATCCTTACACTTTTCAACGATCTTATTGAAAGTCTCGACGAATGCCTTTTCATATGGAGTAACACCATCTCTGTTGTAAAGGCAAAGAGGTAGAACATAACCATTGGTCTTACCTGTATCGGGGTTGACATTCTCACTTACACCAAATGAGAATACTTCCTCGGTTGAAATAATAAGTTCTCCGACAGTACCATCTGGGTTCTTGGTTGAGATATTGACGCGCTTAAAAGAAATAGCTGGAGTACTGTTTGGAATTGTTCCGATTTGTGGCTCGGAAAAAATCATATTCTCTGCATTGTAGCCATCGGCTGAAGTTAGTTGAGTTTGAGACATCTTGTTTGTTATTTGTTGATATTCTTTTAAATAATATTTCAAAAAATCAATTTTATTTTTTATTTTTTGGAAGCACTCGCGCGATGTGCGCGCCACCGCCGCCAATGACTTTTTGAAAAACCAAATGATTTTTAAAACTTTTCTAAATTATTTTTTTATTTTTATTTTGAAAAAGATTTTGAAAAAAACAAAAAGTCATCGGCGATGTCGCGCGCGCGACGGCAATGACTTTTTCAAAAAGTGTTTTCAAAAAAAAAAGTCCATTCCAAAAAAAAGTCAACACACACACAAAAATTGTTGGATTTTACAAAAAAATGTTAAATCTAACCGTTTTCCGACCATATTTTTAAACTGTATAACAGGCCAAAAATATACTATCGCAAAAATTTAATAAAAATATTAAACACTTTTAAGAAAATCATTAATAATTTAAGATTTTTATTAAATTATTAATGATTTTCTTAAAAGTGAGTTATCAGCATTGACAAGTTAATTAAAAAACATTTGTAATTTAAAAAAATAATCTTATATATAAAAATGAAATTCTTCACACTACTACTAAACTTAGCAACACTTGCACAAGCTTTGTATTTCAATGACTCTGAATACAAGCTTCAATTTACTGATTTTATCACCAGATATAACAAGAACTATTCCAATGATGAACTACTAACCCGTTTTGAGATCTTCAAGGAGAATGTTGAAAAGATTCAAGATCATAACAGCAACCCCGAGCATTCTTGGAAGATGGAAGTTAACCAATTCGCTGATTTAACTTCTTCGGAATTTAAGACTGCTTATATCGGCAAGACTAGGCGTGATAATCATTCTACTATCCCACGTGTTGGTTATTACCGTATGAGAATGGTTGATGTTCCAACAGAAATCGATTGGGTTGAGAAGGGAGCTGTCGTTGGTGTTAAGGATCAAGGTCAATGTGGATCCTGTTGGGCCTTTTCAACAATCGGTGCAGTTGAGGGTGCTTATTTCTTGTCTACTGGTAAGCTTGTTTCCTTGTCTGAGCAACAACTCGTTGATTGTTCAAGTTCTTATGGAAATGAGGGATGCAATGGCGGATTAATGGATGATGGTTTCAAGTACATTGTAGATCACGGAATTTGTTCTGAGAAGGATTATTCTTATTCTGCTGCAGATGGAACTTGCAAGCAATGCAAGACTGTAACAAAGATCGATTCATTTGTCGATGTAACTCCAAATGATGAACAAGCACTTCAGCAAGCAGTCTCGCAAAGACCAGTATCTGTTGCTATCGAAGCTGATCAAATGTCATTTCAATTCTATAGTTCAGGAGTATTGACCGCAGCTTGCGGGACAAATTTGGATCATGGAGTACTTGTTGTTGGCTATGGAACACTTAATGGAAAGGATTATTGGAAGGTTAAGAATTCCTGGGGTGCATCTTGGGGGCAACAGGGATACATTCTACTCCAAAGAAATAATGGAAAGCCAGCAGGACAATGCGGACTTGCGACTGAGCCATCATACCCAGTATTGTCAAAGCAAGTCGTAGCTTAAATTTTTATATTATGAAATATAAAAATATATTTATTTATTAAGGTTGGCTACATTTTAGGATAGCTTGACCAGCACATGACTCACAGCCAAGAGGGATTTTAGTAGCGTCTAACTGTCCGTTAGAAAGACAACCTCCGTTATCTTTGAATTGTTGGGCACATGTATCGCAGTCAGGTGGTCCGCATTTATCACTGTAAAATTTCATTAAGACAGTTTTTAAATCCGACCCCTCCCCAACGATTGTCTGTGCATAATCAAATAGCGCATTATACCCTATATTACAGTTAGTAGTAAGAACGAATAAAATAAAATACATTTGCTTATCAAGACATTTTACCTGGCCATCCGTACATTGTTGCTTTCCATTCTCACAATTTATACCGAAGGAGGAGTCACAGCAATCTAAATATTGCGCTAAAGCAGTATCTAATTCAGTATCGGACATATTTGCTATTTCATTATCAGTTTTTTTAATACTCTCTCTAAATTTTGGTAAGAGGCAGGTACTTGTTTTATTTATATTATCGTTAAATCTTTTTGTAAATTCAGCCATAAAAGCATCTTTAACATTTTTATATGTTGGATTCTGAGATGCCAAAGCACTAGCGCTGTCATAAAAATAATTATTTATTTTATTTATTGCTAGTGCGTAATAAATTTGGGATGCATATACCAGCACGCCGAGTAAAACAGTTATGATAAAAATAACAATTACTGCGATAATTTCAAAACTTAACATTTTATTAAAGAAAATATTTTAAATTTTGCTTTTTTTCGCTCGAGGTTTACGAATTGCTTTTTCGATCAATTCATCTTCTTCTAATTTCTTTTTATGACTAAGAACAAACTTATACAAGATCTGTTTCAAAGTGTTTGGTAGCTCGTTCAAATCGAACTTGATATCATTCTTTAAAAATTTACCACCATAAGGAAGCTTGAAAGTACTTTTGTCTTCGCTATTTTCGAGTTGATAGATACGTATGAGAGCGTAAATAAGTTCATAACCGTCCGTATCAATAGTCTTTACAATTTTCATAAATTCATCTTTCTCTTTGATAGTTAAGTCAGTGTTTGCAATATCGGTAGATAGATTGTCATATAATGGGAAATTACTCATTTTGCCAAAACTAATTTTATTATTTAAAAAAAATCAATTTTTAAATTTAAAAACGAATTATATATTACAAAAAATATGGAATTAAAAATAGATCAGACTGAAATGTTAAACCTGCCTAATAAGTTTATAAGAATAGGAGTTGTGAATGACGATGATTCATCCCTTCTTCACTCTATTTTGTATTGTTATTCAGATGAATATTCAGGTTTGCTTGTGTCAAAAAGAAAAGAATATGTAGCCCATCTAAAACGTAAGCTTTTTAGGAATATTAAATTATTCAAAACTACTTTTTCTGCTATATTGAAAAAGTTTTACGAAAATGATAACGATGCTTTACTTGAATCTTTTAATGATTATTATAAAAATGAAATAGTATTTATAAAAGATGGTGAGAAGACTGATTTATATAATATTTTATTTGAACTGTTACCGCTTAAAAATTTTGAAAAAGTGTTGAGCAAAGTGTACCAATCTTATTTTACAGATGAATTGCTAAAAAAAAAAATAGTTATGACGTATATAGAGTCTAAATTATTTAAAGAATTAGATTCGAATGAACATTTAAAGCAAATTGAAAAGACAAAGACAGATAAAATCAAGGCTATTTTCTCAAAGATAGTATTTTTTATTTTGGATAAGACTTATTATATAATTGAAAAAAATAATTTGGAAATTCTTTTGGAAAAGATAAGACGTAATGTATATTTTGTAAATGGTGAAGATAATTATTTACCTGTGAACAACTTTGATATTACACCTAATGATAAGTATAAGAAATACATATTCTGCTTATACACAGATGAGGGGTACCAAGCAATCGGTCTTGTAAAAGATAATAATCATATTAAAAAAGAATTTCTTTATGATGATATTAAATTATTTTTAGAAAAAGAGGAGGTTAAACAAGAAAGCGTTGAGGAGGAGGTTGAGGTTACTAAGGAAGAGGTTGTCGATGAAGAGGTTACTAATGAAGAGGTTACGAAGGAAGAGGTTACTAATGAAGAGGTTACTAAGGAAGAGGTTGCCGAGGAAGAGGTTGCCGAGGAAGAGGTTACAAAGGAAGAGGTTACAAAGGAAGAGGTTACAAAGGAAGAGGTTACAAAGGAAGAGGTTACAAAGGAAGAGGTTACTAAGGAACAGGTTACTAACGAAGATAGTAGTAGCGAAGACGAAAGTAGTAGTGAAGATGAAAGTAGTAGTGAAGATGAAAGTAGTAGCGAAGACGACGAATAATTATTTTATAAATAAAATTTATAAAATATTAAAACAATTTTTTTAACCAGTCCTTCGCCAAACTTTCATATGTTTGCTGAAGTGCCCATTCATAACTCTTCTTAATAAAATGTTCTTTCAAATAGGGTTTTTCCAAAACAAAAAATAATTTATTTACAAGATCATCTATATTTTTATCAATGGGATGCTTGCAAACTATTCCTCTGCCCTTCACTGTTTCTGATAATCCTGCAAAATCAACTGTAACAACCAAACATTTAGCCATCATTGCTTCCAAAGCTGTAATACAAAAAGTCTCCTCAAAATCAGTCGGATATAGCCATACGTCAGATTTCAAAAATTCGATAGCTAAATCGGCCTGTGATACTCTTTTATTTAGGATTACATAATCCAATTTTTCTATTTTAATAAGAGTATCATAATCAATTAAATTTTTATTTACGAATAATTGAAGAGTTGTTTCTGGGTATTTTTCTTTTACTTGTGGAATAATATCTATTAAATAATTCAATCCTCTTGTAGGGCAACTAGAATATATAAATCGATAAGGAGTCTTGTCAATATTCTTGCCCAAAAATCGATTAGGGTATATAGCATTCCTAGATGAATAGAATATATCTTCTGGTAATTCGAATTCTTTCTTAATATTATTTTTTTGCCACTCGGATACCGTTATAATTTTCTTGAATTTTGTCAGATGTGTTTGAAAGTTTTTCGAGTTTGAAGTACTGTTCATAATAGGTAACACATCATGTACCCATAGGTACACATTCTTTATATTATCATAATAAAGTAGGTTGCAGGTATACCTACTGACTATTAAATAATCAATTATGTACTTAAGTGCAAATTCTGAGAAATATTTGTTATCAATATATTCTATATTGTCATAAATACCTTGAAAATTATTTATATCATTTTCGAATGTACCTATCACAAATACCCTGTATCCAAGGTTATAAAATTCTTTTGCCATATTCATTGCCATATATTCTGAGCCTGAAATACGTTCGTCATTTTTAGGATTCCAACAAGTTAAAAAATTACCTGTGTGGATAACAATAGTCTTGTTACTGCTAAGCTTAGTTGACGATATATTCATATCGGTCAGTGCATATTTTATATTTAGAAGTTGTTGGTCAAGTGGATATATGTTTAATAATTTTTTCAAAACTTCAACTGCCTTACCAACTTGATTTTGCATCAATTTAATTTCTATATAGAGATAAGGGATATTATATTCATACAAATCATTTTCAATAAAAGTAAAAGATACTCGTGGTTTTTTGAAATTTATTAACTCATTCAATATCTCATCAGCTTCTTTTATCTTGTTTTGGTATTTATAATTTAGAGCTATTTTATACAGTGGTTCAGCTCTATTTTTATAATTTTTTACAAGGAGCTTTAATTTTCTCTCAAATTTGTCTTTATCTCCATCTATTGCATAAAATAAACAACAACCTTCATATACAGCTGCAAATTTATATTCTATAAAAACACTGAGAGTATCCTTGTATTGATTTGTTTTATTTATTTTACGAATTGAGAAATCACAAAGATCCTCAAGTTCTAAATAAAATTTTAAGGATTCTTGTTTTTTATTTATATTGTAATATGTTCGTGCTAAGTAGTAAATAGTCTTTGGGTCAAATTTGTTATCCTGATAATCTAAACTTAGATAGTAAATATCTTTTTTATACCTTGAAAATGACCTGTTTTGATGATCCAGAGATACAATATCATTTACAAAAATATTATTATCATCGATATCTTTGATAATCTTATTTTCTGGGACAACCAAATCTTCATGAACTCTATATTTATAACGATACCCTTCAGATGTTTTAAATATTCTTTTTGAATAATATTCATTTTGCAAAACACCATTCTGATAGTGCCCTATTTTTATTTTACAACAATCGATATCATCACAAGTTAACATTTTTCGCAAATTATCACCACCATATAATACATAACTATCGTCTAAGATTATTGTGTACTTACATTTTTTTGAAGATAATTCGAGAGAGCGATTTCTAGTTGTAGAAAAATCCACAAAATCTTCTTCATAAAGAGTACCAGGGATATCAGCGAGTTCTTCTTTGATTATATGTTTTGTATTGTCAGACGAACCCGTGTCTAAGATAGTCCAATGATCAATAAATTTTTTATTTAATCTTAAACAATCTCGTAGAAGTTCGCCTGAGTTTTTTACAATCATAACTAATTCTAACAATTTCATTTTATATTTCTGATTTTTTTGTTTAAATTAAAAAAAATTGATTTTTTTCTGATCTTTGCAGAATACTAATAAGATGAACCAGACAAACGAAATGAAGACTGAATTGAATATCGCCCCTGAAATTATTTTACGTGCTGCTGAGACTACACCTGCTGAGACTACACCTGCTGAGACTACTACACCTGCTGAGACTACTACACCTGCTGAGACTACTACACCTGCTGAGACTACTACACCTGCTGAGACCAAGGTTCCGTTATCCGTTCTTTTTATAATGGACGGCTCGGGATCAATGACTTCTATGGGAATCGAGCCATTAAATGGATTGAACAGTCTAGTAAAGAAGCAACAGGAGACAGGTGATTTCCGTTTTACTCTTGTTGTTTTTAGTGATGAAAGTAAGACTGTGATAGATGATATGGATGGAAAGGATATCCCAAGATTGACTTCTGAACATTACAGTCCAAACGGAATGACTGCTCTTCTTGATGCAATGGGTGACGCGATCAAGACCCAAGCGGAAAGAAAGAAGGAAAATGTACTTGTTGTTGTACTAACAGACGGTGAGGAAAATGCTTCTCATCGCTATTCTCGTGAACAAATCAAGGAACTTACTACCGAGATGCGTGAGAAGCATAACTGGGCATTTATGTACCTAGGTGCAAACCAGGATTCGTTCTTGGTGGCAAAGGGTTTAGGAATTAATGTTTCATCGAATTACCACTACAGCGGGTTAGGATGTAATAGATTGTTTCACGCAGTGAGCGACCAGGTCGCAAGATGTGTATCAGGCGAGAACCCAACAACAGACTTTAACCCTACTCTGAATATAGATATGAATGAACCCGACGTCCCTACTAGACCTATGAGAGCGTTAGGAGGTTTAAGGTCGAGTATGAGTTGTGAATGAGTAAATAAATATAATTTATAATAAAATTTTTAAACCAAAAAAAGGTTAAAAAATTTGAATAAAAAAAATGAAAATACAATAGTATCTCAAAAAATGGATAAACAAATTAAGTGTAAAAAATGGATCCCTCTTTCAAAGGAGATTACAGCTGAGTATGAGGAGATTGGATATATATGTAAGGGATGTAATATGCTTCAGTACCCGACGTTTGTTCACGTAGGACAAGATTGTATTGGTGAATATACATGCTATCTTTGCGGTAAAGACGGGAATATTAGGAATATATGTGTGTATTGCAATTTTATAAAAAAAACTGGTGGTGATAGAAGATAAATGTTTTTTTTTTTAATATTTTAATATAATAAATGTCTTCTTATGATATAGCTCAAACAAGAATATGTTCACAACCATTGACAGAACAAGAAATACGCGCACAAAATTCTAGCATGTCCAAAACAGAAAAAAATAACCTGAGAGCAGTAAGCATGAAAGGTAAAATTTGGCCTGCTAAAACAATATTATATGTTAATTATGTTGGTTATGATGTACCGGTAACTATAAATGTAACACCAGAAGAAATATATGCAAAAGTATTATATGATAGTAGGGGGCTTTTAACAGGTAAATTTGCAGGACCAAATAATGAACCTCTTGATAAACCGTACCGTGATAAAAAAGGAAATATGATAGATCAAAACAATAACCCAATATTATTTGATCCGATCGAAAAAATATGCCGTGATAAAATTAATAAAGCAAAACAAACCCAAGATCAACAAAAAGTATCACGAGCTGTTAAAGATTGTATCAAAGATATTGTTTTAAACCGTATACAGCCTTATGTAAATTTAACATTCATATTTGAAGAAAAACTTCCATTTGAAAAACCTCCACAAATTAAAATTTCATTTAATTCGATAAGAGGAAGTTGGTCACTTTTGGGAACTGATGCTCTTAATCGTAAAGATTGGACTACAGCAACAATGAATTTTGGATGGTTTGATGCTTCAACTGTTATGCACGAGTTTGGCCACGCATTAGGTTTATGCCACGAACATCAAGCACCCGATAGTTTCAAAAATAGAATTTTATGGAACTTACCTGCTTTATACAAATGGGGTACAGATGTTCAGGGATGGTCAAAATCTATGGTTGATGCTCAAGTTATAACTAGATTAAAAGAAGATCAGGTAAATAATATAAGTTTTTTTAAGCCTGGAACAGTTGATAAAACTCTTACAGAGTATGACCCTTATTCAATAATGTTATATTTCTATCCAGGATCGCTTACACTTAGTCCAATAACTGGTAAATCCCCTGGTGGAGGAACTGTCCAAATTAAAAGATTATCTAAAAAAGATGTATTGTACTTAAATGCATTATATCCTGGTGATGGAGATAGTAAATGGTACAATTTTTGGAAAGGTAAAAGAATATCACCTCAGGAATTTTATTTTAAGACATATGGCGAGAATATTAAACCCCCTCCTACACCTCTCATAATTCCAAAATTTTCTATTAAACAAAGAGGTATTTTAAGCATGGATAATCCTACTGGTATAAGTTTAATTATTTTACTGATTGTATTTGTAATTATTCTTATTGGGACAGTGATATATATGTATCTAAATAAATAAATTAAATAATTTTTTTTTATTTAATAAATGAATAATTGTTTGAAAGGAACATATTATAGTAGGAGTACTAAAAAATGTGTAAATTGTAAGGCTGGTACTTTTTCTGATAAGAATGGAGCTACTGCTTGTAAAAAATGCTCAGCTGGTACATATCAAGATTTACCTGGTCAAATATCTTGCAAGGTACCAAAAAATGGCACCTATTGCGATCCTGCAACATCGACATCATCATCTTGTAATTTAAAAGATTGCCCTCCTGGTTCTTCATGTGTTAAGGGGGTAAAAGCTCTATGTGGTGTAGGAAAATATCAGGATCTTTCTGGGCAATCGACTTGTAAAATATGCGGAGCAGGAAAATTTCAAAATGAAAAAGGACAATCATCTTGTAAAAATTGCGATGTAGGAAGTTATTCTTCTCAAAGAGGAGCATCAGAATGTATTAAGGCACCTGCTGGAACGTATGTTGAGGGTGTTGGTTCCACTACTTTTAAAGAATGTCCAATTGGAACATATCAAGAAAATGTTGGTTCAGGTAAATGTTTACCAGCTCCAGAAGGAAGTTATACAGATAAAATAGGATCAAAAAATACAAAATCGTGCACGCCCGGAACATATCAACCTAGTCAAGGATCAACTAAATGTTTACCCGTTCCAGAAGGAAGTTATACAGATAGAGAAGGATCAAAAACTGCAAAATTATGTGAACCTGGAACATATCAACCAAATAAAGGATCACGTGAATGTTTACCTGCTCCAATTGGAAGTTATACAGATTCTCAAGGTTCAAAAACAGTAAAACCAAGTCCGGCTGGTAGTTTTATTGATAAACCAGGACAGACACGCGCAACTTTATGTGCAATTGGAACATATCAACCAAATACTGGATCTAGTAAATGTATTACTCCTTTAGATGGTAACTATACAGATAGCCAAGGTTCTATTACTTATAAAATTTGCCCTCCTGGAAATTATTGTGTAGATGGTATAAAAAAGCCCACTCCTGTAGGAACTTATCAAGATAATCCAGGAAAATCAGAATATAAGAATTGCGCACCTGGTACTTTTCAAAATAAAATAGAACAAACTAGTTGTATTATTGTACCCGCGGGAGCATATCAGGATAATGAAGGACAAAGAGATTACAAATTTTGCGAGATAGGAAAATATTCAGACGTGCCAGGTTTAAAAAATTGTTTGGTTGCACCAAAAGGTTATTATACTGATACAGTTGGTTCAAAAATATCTAAAAAATGTGAACCAGGGTATTATTGTGAAAATGGTATAAAAAATATTTGCCCTACTGGAAATTGGTGTAATAATGGAATTAAAAATATAGCAGAACCAGGAACTTATGTAGACAAAGAAGGACAAAGTTCTCCAAAAATTTGCCCTGTCGGAACTTATAGCTCTGAAAAAGGTTCAATAAAATGTTTAGTGCCACCAGAAGGTAAATACCAAGACGCTGAAGGACAAATGTATTATTTAGATTGTCCTGAGTTTTATTATTGTACAAATGGAATTAAAAAAGATTGCCCTGAAGGTTATTATTGCACAAATGGAACAAAGAAAATTTGCCCAAAAGGTAGTTATTGTACAGGAGGAGCTTTAAAACAAGCAGAACCAGGAACTTATCAAGATCAAGAAGGCCAAAGCTCTCTTAAACTTTGCCCTATTGGGACTTATTGTGATATAGCTGGATTAACTAATTATAAAATACCCCCAGAAGGACATTATACTGATGTGGTAGGTCAAGGGTATTATAATATATGCCCAATTGGAAGTTATTGTACAAAAGGTATTAGAACCGAAGTTCCTGAAGGCGCATATCAAGATTTAGAAGGTCAGACTACATATAAACTTTGCCCTTCTGGATACTATACTCCAACTAAAGGTCAACCTTGGTGTTATACAGTTCCTAACGGATATTATACTGATAAAGCGGGATCTAAAAGTTATCTTCCTTGTCCTGTAAATACTAAATGTCTTCAAAAAAATGGAATACCAATTGAAACAAATGCGGGGGATAAAAGTCAATGTAAACCTGGATACTATTTTGAAAATGGGAAGTGTTTAATATGTAAAGGTGCGAATACTAGCTGTGTGAATGGAGAAAAGAAGGAATGTCCTGTTAAAGATTCAAACGCCCCTATATATCCATCCGGAAGACTTGATTTTGAAAATGAATACTGGGGTGGTGGAGCATGTATTACTGATAATTGGAAAACAACAAATTGGAGATCATGCATGTTTGGATTTAATCAACAAAAAAGAGATGTAATTCCATATTATACAGATATTGCATCAAATCCAAATACAAAACCAAATGATACACAAAACTGTAAGTGGAGTCTTTGGTAAATAATATGTTAATTTTTTTTAACAAATAAAAAAAAATTATAAATAAATGAATAATTGTTTAAAAGGAACATATTATAATAGCAACACTAAAAAATGTATAAACTGTCCTAGTGGTACGTTTTCTGATGTGAATGGCGCTACTAAATGCAAGCAATGCGCCTTTGGAACATATCAAGATTTAGCTGGGAAATCATCTTGTAATATTCCAAAAGATGGTTTTTATTGTGATCCTCCATCATCAAAATCTTGTAATCTAAAACCTTGTCCCACCGGTTCATCATGTGCTAAAGGGATTAAAGCGCTATGCGGTGTTGGAAACTACCAGGATCTTACAGGACAATCAAGATGTAAAAAATGCGGTGCTGGAAAATTTCAAGATGCAAAAGGACAAGCATCTTGTAAAAGTTGTAATGAAGGAACTTATTCACAACAAGGAGCTTCTAAATGTATTGATGCACCAACTGGATCTTATATAAATAAAAAAGATTCTGCTAGTTATATGCTATGTCCACCAGGGACATATCAACCAAAAACCAAGTCAACTCAATGTTTACCTGCACGTGCTGGTAGATATACAGATAAATATGGTTCTTCAAATGAGAAAATATGTGCAAAAGGAACATATCAAAAAAATACAGGATCAACTAAATGTTTACCAGCTGAAGCCGGTTCTTATACGGATATTGAAGGTTCTACGAGTACTAAACTATGTCAACCAGGAACATATCAACCGAATAAAGGATCAACTCAATGTATTCCTGCTCCAGCTGGAAGTTTTGTAAATATTGAAGGTTCTGCGAGTGCCAAACTATGCCCGGTAGGAACTTATCAGTCAAACATAGGCTCTGTCAATTGCTCTCCTGCTCCAGCTGGATCTTATACAGCTGATAGTGAAGGTTCAATAAATTTTAAATTATGTGAACCTGGAACATATCAACCTAATTTTGGATCAACTAAATGTTTAACTGTACCAGCGGGAAATTATACTGACACTTACGGAGCTATACAGATTATACCTTGCCCTAATGGAACATATCAACCTAGTGAAGGATCAACTAAGTGTTTAACCACACAAAAAGGGGAATACATAGATGTAGATGGTTCTATTAAACTATGCGAAGAAGGAAATTATTGTGTTGACGGAATAAAGAATCCTGTTCCACCAGGAACATATCAAGATAAAAAAGGACAATCTGAGTATATTGCTTGCCCTCCTGGGAAATATTCTTCCACAGAAGGTGCTGTAAATTGCATACAGCCATCTTCAGGATATTATGCAAGTTCGGACGGAAAAGCAAGTTATATTTGTCCAAAAGGAAGTTATTGTATTAATGGAATAAAAACTCCTGTTCCAAAAGGCTCATATCAAGACAAAGAAGGTCAGACAACATCTATACTTTGCCCGATAGGAAAATATTCAGATACAGAAGGCGCTGAAGAATGTTCATTTTTACCAAATGGTACTTATTCAGAAGGCGAAGGAACAATACAACCTATTAAATGCCCAATTGGACATTATTGTATTAATGGACAAAAAATACCTGTTCCTCTTGGTTCATATCAAGACGAAGAGGGGCAATCTACACCTAAACTTTGCCCAATTGGAACATGGGGTGTATATTCATTAATCCCTGGAGTAAATGATTATGGCATCTGTGAAACAGTACCACCTGGAAAGTACACAGATCAGCCAGGTTCAATTACATATAATGATTGTCGACAAGGGAGTTATTGTCTAGATGGTATAAAAAAGCCTGTACCAGCTGGATATTATCAAGATGGATACTCGCAATCTACATATAAAATATGCCCTCCAGGAACATATTCAGTCGAAGGATCAACATCTTGTACACAGATTCCTACTGGAAATTATGGAGATAAAAGTGAAGGCGCTACAATATATTCTCCTTGTCCTGCTGGAACTTATTGTGTAAATGGTATAAAAACTGATGTACCTCCTGGATCTTATCAAAATTTACCATTGCAAACATCATTTAAAACTTGCCCTGTTGGAACATATTCCGACGTAGCTGGTTCTGAAAATTGTAAAATACCCCCGAATGGATATTATACAGATGTTGAGGGAGCTGTTTCATATACAATATGTCCCAAAGGAAGTTATTGTGTAAATGGAATAAAGACTCTTGCACCAATTGGAACTTATGTAGATACTGAAGGACAGTCAACATATAAAACATGCCCATCTGGCACAACTTCATCTGTACCTGGTTCAATACAATGCGCTGCATTGGGTACTTATATAGATTCAACAGGTGTATCTGAGACATGTCCAAAAGGAAATTATTGTGTCGGTGGCGTAAAAACACCTTGCCCACCTGGAACATATCAAGATGAAACTGGACAAAGTTCTTGTAAAACTGTTCCAGATGGAAATTATACAGATACTCCTGGATCTGAAAATTATACTCGTTGCCCAATTGGCATAAATGGATTTAATACTATTTGTGAAAAAACATCAGGAAGAATTTTAACTGATGCTAAATTCATGAGTTGTAGCCAAATAGGATATTATCAATCCAATTTAGATGGAACTTATAACTCGAATTCTAACACGGCTGGCTATTGTACGCTAGCACCTAAAGGAAGTTTCGTCGGTACTACGACCACCAACGGAATTGTAAGATCAACTGGAAAACTAACTACATGTAGTTATGTCGCAGATCCAGTTAAAATGGGACCGTTAGTAGTACCGAGAGCATACCAGGATGAATTAGGCCAGACATCATGTAAAAATTGCCCGACAAATAAATATTTATCACCAGATAGAACATCTTGTACCTAATATATTGTTTAGTGTAATTATAAAATTTTTATTTAAAAAAATTTTATAATATAATAAATGAGTTTTTCGTTTACAAACACAATAATAGAAGCATCAGTAAATAGAGTAAGTTATGACATAACAGAGGGGATAATAGGAGGTGGAGGTGGAGGTGGGGGTGGATCTGGCGGTACCGGATCTACAGGTCCTACAGGCCCCGAAGGTCCTACTGGAGCACCAGCTTACGCATCTAATACAGGAGCAACTGGTTTTACTGGTTATACCGGTCCGCAAGGTTTAGCTACAAATACTGGAGCAACTGGATCAACAGGTTTTACAGGTTATACAGGATATACAGGAGCACCAGGTGAAGCATCTAATACAGGATCTACAGGCTCTACAGGTTTTACAGGTTATACAGGATATACAGGAGCTCCAGGTGAAGCATCTAATACAGGATCAACTGGTTTTACAGGTTATACAGGTTATACCGGATATACAGGTATAACAGGTTATACCGGATATACTGGATATACAGGTATAACAGGTTATACTGGTAGAACAGGATATACAGGTTATACGGGATATACAGGTTATACAGGATTCACAGGTTATACTGGTAGAACTGGATTTACAGGATCAACTGGTTTTACAGGTTATACAGGTTATACCGGATATACAGGAGCACCAGGTATAGCATCGAATACAGGTTCTACAGGATTTACAGGATATACGGGATATACAGGATATACAGGAGCACCAGGAGTGGCATCAAATACAGGATCTACTGGTTTTACAGGTTATACAGGTTATACCGGATATACAGGTTTAACTGGATATACAGGAAGAACTGGTTTTACAGGAACAACAGGTTTTACAGGATACACAGGATATACAGGATATACGGGATATACAGGATACACAGGATATACTGGATATACTGGTAGAACTGGGTTCACAGGAACTACAGGATATACAGGATATACAGGATACACTGGATATACAGGAGCGCCTGGGTTAGCATCAAATACTGGTTCTACAGGTACAACTGGTTTTACAGGATACACAGGATACACAGGATACACGGGATATACAGGGTACACAGGATATACAGGATATACTGGTAGAACTGGGTTTACAGGATATACAGGATATACTGGATATACTGGATATACAGGATATACAGGATATACAGGATATACAGGATATACAGGGCGAACAGGTCACACAGGAACAACAGGATACACAGGATATACAGGAGCGCCTGGTTTTGCGTCAAATACAGGATCTACTGGTTTTACAGGATACACAGGATACACGGGATATACAGGTTTAACTGGATACACAGGAAGAACTGGTTTTACAGGAACAACTGGTTTTACAGGATATACAGGATATACAGGGTATACAGGATATACAGGATACACAGGATATACAGGATATACTGGTAGAACTGGGTTCACAGGAACTACAGGATATACAGGATATACAGGATACACTGGATATACAGGAGCGCCTGGTTTAGCATCAAATACAGGAGCGACAGGACCTACTGGATTTACTGGTTTTACAGGATATACCGGATATACTGGATATACAGGAAGAACTGGTTTTACAGGAACAACTGGTTTTACAGGATATACAGGATATACAGGATATACAGGATATACAGGATACACAGGATATACAGGATATACTGGTAGAACTGGTTTTACAGGAACTACAGGATATACAGGATATACAGGATTTACCGGATATACTGGTAGAACTGGGTTTACAGGATATACAGGATACACAGGATATACAGGATATACAGGATACACTGGAGCACCTGGTTTTGCAACAAATACAGGAACAACCGGATTTACTGGTTTTACCGGTTTTACAGGATATACCGGTGTAACAGGATCTACAGGAAGTACTGGTTTTACAGGATCTACAGGAAGAACCGGGTTTACTGGGTTTACTGGTTTCACAGGATATACAGGGTATACTGGTTTTACAGGATATACTGGTAGAACTGGATTTACAGGAACTACAGGATATACAGGATATACTGGTTTTACAGGATATACTGGTAGAACTGGGTTTACAGGAACTACTGGTTATACAGGATATACAGGATATACAGGATATACCGGACCGGCTGGTTTTTCGACAAATACAGGAACAACAGGATTTACAGGTTTTACTGGTTTTACTGGATATACTGGAGTAACTGGAAGCACAGGTACAACTGGTTTTACAGGATATACTGGAGTAACTGGAAGCACAGGTACAACTGGTTTTACAGGATACACTGGATATACTGGATACACTGGATACACTGGATACACAGGATACACAGGTTATACTGGTTTTACTGGTTTTACCGGTTTTACAGGATACACTGGATACACCGGATACACCGGATACACTGGATACACCGGATACACCGGATACACCGGATATAGTGGAAGTACCGGTTTTACAGGGTTTACTGGTTTTACCGGATACACTGGTTGCACTGGTTTTACTGGATTTACAGGATACACCGGATACACTGGTTATACTGGTTTTACTGGTTACACTGGAGTAACAGGCTTTACAGGTTGCACAGGATACACCGGATACACAGGATATACAGGATATACAGGATACACCGGTTACACAGGTTACACTGGATTTACAGGATACACTGGATACACTGGTTGTACTGGAAATACAGGATTTACAGGATATACAGGTTACACTGGTTATACTGGTTTTACTGGTTACACTGGAGTAACAGGCTTTACAGGTTGCACTGGATATACTGGTTTTACTGGATTTACAGGATATACAGGATATACTGGTTCGACTGGTTTCACTGGTTCGACTGGTTTCACTGGATATACTGGTTATACCGGCCCTAAAGGAGATACAGGAGAACCCGGTTCAGCAGCAAATACAGGAGCAACCGGATTTACTGGATATACTGGTCCGCAAGGTGTTACAGGAATTGGTGGATTTGCAACAAACACTGGCGCTACAGGTTTTACCGGATACACAGGATTTACTGGATCACCTGGACAAGCATCGAATACTGGAGCTACTGGAAATACCGGATTTACTGGCTCAACTGGGTTTACCGGATTCACAGGATATACCGGATATACTGGATATACAGGATTCACAGGATATACCGGATACACTGGATATACAGGAGTTACTGGTTCAACAGGGTTTACTGGATACACTGGTTACACTGGTTTTACTGGATATACTGGTTACACTGGAAATACTGGATCTACTGGTTTGACCGGTTTTACAGGATATACAGGGTACACTGGTTTTACTGGTTTTACTGGTTTTACAGGATATACAGGATATACAGGATATACCGGTTTTACAGGGTTTACAGGTTACACCGGTTACACAGGATACACCGGTTTTACAGGATATACAGGATACACTGGTTGTACAGGTTTTACAGGGTTTACAGGATACACTGGTTACACTGGTTTTACTGGTTTTACTGGTTTTACAGGATATACCGGTTATACTGGATACACTGGATACACTGGATTTACCGGATTTACAGGATATACAGGGTACACTGGACCAGCTGGACCAACTGGAGCTGAGGGTTCAGCATCTAATACAGGTTCAACAGGATTCACAGGATATACTGGTTTTACAGGACCACAAGGTCCTATTGGAAGTGCCTCTAATACTGGAGCAACCGGCTCAACAGGTTTCACTGGTTTTACCGGTTTTACCGGATACACTGGTTTTACAGGGTTTACAGGAATGACTGGATATACCGGTTTTACTGGATACACTGGTTACACCGGTTTCACAGGGTTTACAGGAATGACTGGATATACCGGTTTTACTGGATACACTGGTTACACCGGTTTCACAGGGTTTACTGGAATGACTGGATATACAGGATTTACTGGATACACTGGTTTTACCGGATACACTGGATACACTGGATACACTGGTTTTACTGGATACACTGGATTTACTGGATATACTGGATCTACTGGTTGGACCGGTTTTACAGGATATACAGGCTACACTGGTTTTACTGGTTTTACCGGATATACCGGATTTACCGGTTGGACTGGTTTTACTGGGTACACCGGCTTTACCGGATACACTGGTTTTACAGGGTGGACTGGATACACAGGATATACTGGACCACAAGGTACTGGTACTACAGGATATACTGGTGTTACCGGTCCACAGGGTGAACCTGGAGCTACCGTAAATTCTTTTAACTATTTAGTTGGCACTGGAACAAATCCACCTACTGCATCTTCTGGGGCTATAACAAATGATACCTCTTTTGCTATCACGCCTCCAAATCAAAAACTTTATATAAGTTCATTAAATAGTCAGGGATTTGATATTTCTCAATTATATTTATTAAGAGCTAATACAGGAAGCACAATTATATTACAAAAAATCGATGACGCTACCGTATTTGCAAATTATACTCTGGATGCAAAAGCTGGACCAACTGGATCACCATATCCATATGTTACATATGATGTAACTCGTCAAGATTCAAATGGAACATTCACAGATGAATCAGAGGCAGTATTATTTATAACTTTTAAAGGTGACAAAGGAGATAAAGGAGATACAGGTTACACTGGATACACCGGTTTTACTGGATTTACTGGATATACCGGACCGCAAGGTACAGGAACTACAGGATATACAGGATACACGGGATTTACAGGATATACAGGACCACAAGGTACAGGAACCACAGGATTTACTGGTTGGACTGGATACACAGGATATACTGGACGAACTGGATGGACAGGTTTTACTGGATATACAGGTTATACTGGTTTTACAGGTTATACTGGTTCTACTGGGATAAGAGGCGCAACTGGCCCACAGGGTGGTTCTTATACTACACTAAAGGTACTTGGAGGAACTCCTACAATAAATTCATCGTCGTCATTTACAGTAAGTTCGTCTTCTGATATTGTGGGTACAGATACTTTGAATTATTCAAATACAAATATAGGATTTAGCTTGGCATTACCTGATATGAGAAATGCTGGAAATAATAACAAAATATCATTTGGTTTATATTCTAGCACTGGTGGCTGGGCAACCAATTCTTTTCCTTTCGCAGTATATACAACCGATGGCACTGATAAACTTGATTTCCCAGATGGACCTATTGTCGCCTATACACCTGGTAATATTTTAAATGTTTATTATGATGGGAATTATTGTACTTATACATTAGGAGCAGTAACTAGTACAATAGCTGTTCCAAATTCAACATATCCTACTTTATTTTTCAGATGCATTCCTGAAGCAAATTTGAGTACTCCTATACAATTCACAAACGTGGTTGTGTATCCGAGTGCACAAGGTTTTACTGGAAGTACTGGATACACAGGTTATACTGGTTATACAGGTCCTCAAGGAGTTACAGGGCAGCCAGGATCAGCTGCAAATACAGGAGCAACCGGAGCTACTGGAATTATAGGACCAACTGGTCCAGCCGGTCCGCAAATAACATATTCTGCTAACTATACAATTTCAACAGGATTTACAGGTGGAGTAACTATTACAAGAACAGGTAATTTTCCAAAGATTGTTATTCAAACAGGTACTATAACAGCAAGAAATAACAATCCGATACAAGTTACAGTTTCATTTGATGTATATTGTCCTGACGGTGGAGCAACTTATTATAACGGATTAGCAAGAATATATAGAGATACTGGTTATACTGGAAGCGCAGCTAGTACAGGTGTAGGTCAGGCTGTATTTTATGAAGCTGCCCTAGGTAATACAAATACAGTTGTGTCATTAAGTGCTTTAGATACGAATACATCAACTGGTACATATGTATATTCTTTAAGAGTATATAATCTTGGAGGTCCTCCTGGTACTACATTTTCACAAAAGTTCGGAGAGGAAACTATACCTTTTATATACGCGGTTGAATTAGGAGGTGCAAAAGGAGAAACAGGTTCAACAGGATTTACAGGATATACTGGTAGAACAGGTTTTACAGGTTTTACGGGATATACTGGATATACTGGTTATACTGGACGAACGGGTTTTACAGGTAGAACAGGATACACTGGTTACACGGGATACACAGGTTTGACAGGTTTTACTGGTAGAACAGGTTATACTGGTTACACAGGATACACTGGTGTTACTGGTTATACAGGATATACAGGTTATACAGGTTGGACAGGACCACAAGGTACAGGAACAACAGGATATACAGGATACACAGGATACACAGGATATACTGGTCGGACTGGATTTACTGGTGTAACAGGTTACACTGGATATACAGGATACACAGGATATACTGGTCGGACTGGATTTACTGGTGTAACAGGTTACACTGGATACACAGGTTATACTGGTTTAACAGGTTTTACTGGTAGAACAGGATATACCGGATACACCGGATACACTGGATACACTGGATACACTGGTTTGACCGGTTGGACTGGTGTTACTGGATATACTGGATACACTGGTTATACAGGATACACCGGATACACTGGTTTGACCGGTTTTACTGGGCGAACAGGATTTACTGGATTTACAGGTTATACAGGATATACAGGTTATACCGGTATTACCGGGTACACTGGATACACTGGTTTGACCGGTTGGACTGGGTATACTGGATACACTGGATACACTGGTTTGACCGGATACACTGGATACACTGGATACACTGGTTGGACTGGATACACTGGATATACAGGGCCACAAGGTCCAACAGGTTTTGCGACAAATACCGGTGCAACTGGCCCTACTGGTGCTGCAGGTGTATTAATAGCTATATCTACTACAGGTAGTACAGCTATGTCAGTAAATCAAAGTTATATTATACAACAAGGTACAGGTGCGGCAACTCTTACATTGCCAACAACTTCACCAATAGGCTCTGTTATTAACGTTACCCTTAATGCAACTGGAACTACTCTAACAATAGCTCAAAATGCAGGACAAAAAATATTTTATGGTAGACAGGCTTCATCAACAGGGGTAGCTGGTGGCGTAACGTTGAATTTATTTGGTTCAAGTGTTCAGTTAATTTGTACTGTTCAAGATACACATTGGACTATTATTGGAGGAGATCCAATACCACCGGTTTATATTGGTGATAGTGATATAAATTGGGTTGGTACTACTGGTTCAACTGGATCTTTATCATATACAGGGACTGCTTCAATACAGACAATTGCTGTTCCTAGATATTCACAATTAACATCCAGTACTAATCAAAGAGGAGCTGCGTATGTTTTTAGAAATTATAATTATAATCAAGTAAATGGTGATATACTTATGGAATCTAATGTTTTTATTACTGCAGATAGTAATACGTCCGAGGGTATTGCGTTGGTTCTTGGAACCGGTAATACAACTTTTAATATTACAAGTAGTGGGGATCCGGGTGGCGGTATAGGTTTTTTTATGCCAGATAGAAGCGATAATAGCTCTAATATGTTTATATTTAACGGGACAACACAACTAGTAAATTGGCAATTTAACCCTTATTATTCAATAAGAAATAGTCAATTTAATATAACCTTCAGAATGTATTATCGTTATGTTTCAAATACCGAGAGGTATATAATAGTATACATAAACGATGCTTTTATTGGATCAGTTAATATAGGATCGTGGACACCTGGAGGTACAAGATGCGGTATAACCGCTTATAGTGGATCCGTAGCTCTTGTGCATTCTATTAAAACTTTTAAAATAACTGGGGTTAGTGGAACTCCAATAAATATCCCTTCTATACTCTTCTAAATATCTTTTCAAATTTTATAATTAATAATTATAAAATTGTATTTATTTATCTAAACTACTCTCTTCATCTCCCAATTTTCATTCATATATCCGACATCTAATCCCTTGATCGCAAACCTTTTCTTTGTCTTCAAAATACTTACGTTATAATATTCACGAATCTTCTCCAACTCCACCAGGTATGGCGACAAATCAAATAGCGAGTTCCGAGGCGCGAGGCTAGCAGCTGTATACAATCTATGAAAAATGTCTACAATGACATTCTCGAGCATCTCGAGGTTTTCATAAATCATCTGTTTCTTCTTCTTTGCCTTCAGTCTCATCATCAAAGTCTTATTGAAAGACTCTTTAGTAATCTCATTCTTTAAAAACTTTAGTCTGATATCAACGTGTGTTTCAAAGGTGTCGTCAATGGTCTCGTATTTCGACATCAAATGGTATTTGACATCTGTAATACTTCTATGAATATAATAAATCATCTCAAAACTGTGACGGTTAACATTAAGCCGTTTAGTACGAATTTGATAATCAATCGCGTTCATTTCAACCAATTCGTCATCACCCCTGCAACCGTTATTCTCATTCACTCTATTCTCTCTCATATACTGATAATACAAAGGCGCGTGTACACCTCCTTTGTCAACTTTACCAGTATTGAAGTCCCAAGCAGTACCTTTACCACCATTGCAGGGAGGAGGACACCAAATCTGGTAACAACCACCATCTTTGAATGTCTCACGGGAACAATTGGGACAGTATTTGCATTCC
>Ga0315900_10002907_pt1 | contig 25525 bp, 22 predicted proteins | sample LakEriMetagenome_FD_203521 | JGI IMG/M metagenome (GOLD analysis project Ga0315900, IMG submission 203521) | Freshwater fungal communities from buoy surface, Lake Erie, Ohio, United States - Buoy 12 MA114 | ecosystem: Environmental > Aquatic > Freshwater > Lake > Lake biofilm | place: USA: Lake...
GCGTCCATCCTTGGTGCCGCTAACGAGCGTTCCAACGATCGCGCGACCGATCATGCTCTTGCCGAGCGTTGATGGGTCTGGTGAGAGGGCACCGATCACGTCGCGCGGCGCGACCTTGATCCCCTTCACGTTGATCGGCTCTTTGCCGTCGAGTCCGAGACGGTGCAGCAGTTGCAGCGTCTCAATAAAGTCGGCGCCGAGCGCGTACTTAAAGGTGATGACGTCGGCCTTCATGCTGCGTGGCAGCTGAATGACCTCTTCATGCTCAACGTTGACGCACATGACCGGGCCAACACCCTCAGGGAAGACGAAGTCTTCGGGCTCGCTAAACGGCTCGCGAACTTCGATCTTGCCGTTGCGCCAAACGATCGGCGGGTTGAGGCACTCTTCAATTACGGTCCAGAGGCTGAAGACCGTCGCAAACGGGTAGCCCTCAATGCGCAGGTCGCCACCATCGCGCACGTGCACCGCTGAGATGTCGTCAAAGGTCCACTTCTTGGCGTAGGCGGCAAAGATGTTGGAGAGGCCTGGATCCATACCCATGCCAATCAGGGCCAACTTGCCACGGTCCTCCCAAAGCTTCTTGCGCTCCTCCTGATATGCGCCGAGCATCATCCCTGGAACGGTGTACGGATTGGCGGCGTCGGGGATCGAGAGGCTCGTTGCCATATCGATGTAGTGCACGCCCGCCTCAAGAGCGGCGTCAAAGACCGCCGGGACGAATCGTGGATCTACGGCGTTCAACACGAGATCCGCCTTGGAGCTGGCAATGAGCTCCTTGAGTTGCGCAGCGTTCCCTGCGTCAACCTGGGCAACCTTGTAGCCAGCGTCGACGGCATCAGCAACCGTGCGTGCACGATCAAGCGAGTAGTCCGCGAGGGTGAGGGTGCCGAGCCACTTTTTCCCCTTGATGAGGTGGGCGATTGCCTCGCCGACCGTGCCGGTTCCAACCAACAGAACGTTCATCGTTCAGTGCCTTTCACGCGGGGGCCCAGGAAGCCGGGCTGCACCCGCACCAGGGGAGACCTCCGAGGCCTCAACCCAGCTGCTGTAGCCAGCCTACGCCTCCCCCCGGGGGGGTCGTCAAACGACCCGGGGTTTGTGCGGGGAGTGGTCCTATACTGAACGGAGGCGACACATGCCGCCACAGGTGTAGTTGAAGGGGGATGCCATGGAAGGGCTGCTACCAGTACTCGTCATCGTTGGAGTGCTCGCACTCGTAGCGATCTCTGCCTTTAACGGACTCGTGAATGGGCGCAACCGTGTTGATGAGGCACTGGGCCAGATCCAGGTGCAGCTAAAGCGACGCTATGACTTGATTCCAAACCTTGTTGATGCCGTTAAGGGGCAGATGGGCTTTGAGAAGGGCGTGCTCGAGGGCGTAACCGCCGCGCGAGCAGCTGCCGTCAACGCTGGCACCTCTGGCGACACTGCGGCACAGGCAAAGGCTGAGAACATGCTGACCAGTTCGCTCCGCACCCTCTTCGCCAACGTCGAGGCATACCCAACGCTGAAGTCGAATGAGAATGTGATTCAGTTGCAGGAGCAGCTCACCTCTACTGAAAATCAGATTGGGTTCAGCCGACAGCACTACAACGCCACCGTGCTCTCGTACAACAACGCGGTGCAGACCTTCCCGGGCCTGCTCTTCGCAGGCGCATTCGGATTCGCCAAGCGCGACTTCTTCGACGCCCCTGATACCGAGGAGGCCGTTCCGAAGGTCAACCTCTCCTAGTCGGCTCGAGTCGACGCGATGGCTACCTTCTACGACCTTGCGGCGGAGAATCGACGGAAGTCACTCCTTCTCGTCTTGATTGTGGTGGCGATCCTCGCCGCCTTCGGGGCGAGCGCAGGGATCGCACTCAGTGGAACTGTTGACGGTGGGATTCCCTTCGCCCTTGGGGCGTTTGTCGTGGGGTTCCTCTTGACCCTCGGCGCATATTTCAGTGGCGACAAGGCAGTCCTTGCTGCGGCTGGTGCAAAGGAGCTTGACCCTTCGGCCGGACGAGAGGAGCTCGAACTCGACAACATCGTGAACGAACTCTGTCTTGCTGCGAATATGCCGAAGCCGAAGGTGTACACGATCCAAGACACGGCACTCAACGCATTCGCCACGGGGCGTGATCCAGAGCACGCCAGCATCGCCGTCACCGAAGGGCTCATGCGTACCCTTGACCGCGAAGAGATGAGCGGTGTGATCGCCCACGAGCTCTCGCATGTGCGCAACTTTGATATTCGCTACGGACTGCTCGTCGCAGCGCTTGTTGGGTCACTTGCCCTGCTAAGCGATTTGGTGATGCGCTGGGCCTTCTGGGGCGGTGGCCACAAACGCGACAACGATCGTGGGGGTGGAGGTGGGATCCAAGTGATCTTTTTCATCCTGACGATCGTGCTTGCAATCCTTGCACCGATTGCCGCACGGCTTGTGCAGCTCGCCGTCTCACGTCAACGCGAATACTTGGCTGACGCATCTGGAGTAGAACTCACCCGTAATCCCGCTGGGCTAGAGCGCGCGCTCGCGAAGCTGGCGGGGGACAAGGAGGTCCTTGAGGTTGCGACCAAAGCCACCGCTCACATGTACATCATCAATCCGGTGAAGCACTTTGAGGAGCGGTCAGCCGGATACTTGGCCACGCACCCACCACTGGTAGATCGAATTAACCGGCTGCGTGCCCTACGCCGCGCAAAGCCGCTAGAGGCGGTCAGCGAGGCCTAATCTCGGCACTCGCGCACCCAGGCGGCAAACTCCTCGGGGAAGACATCCTGATAGCGAGGCCCAGGATCAGCGTTCCAGCGCTCAATTGCCCCATATCGCTGATCGCAGTTGGCGATGTCCACGGCGGTCACGAGTAGGGCAAAGAGGAGTCCGAGTGCAATCAAGCCGATTAACAGGCCGATCCAGACCCCTTGACGCTCGCCATAGCCCTGCATGCCGCCTCCTTGCTATTGTGTCTTTCGCGCGGGAGTAGCTCAGTTGGTAGAGCACTTGCCTTCCAAGCAAGATGTCGCGAGTTCGAGCCTCGTCTCCCGCTCCAACTCCTTGATAGCGCCTAGGCGCGCGTGTCGGCGATGATCGCACGCGAGACGCGCTTCGCGACAGCCAAGATCGTGACCATCGGATTCACGCCGAGTGCGGTGGGGAAGAGCGAACCGTCGGCAATGTAGAGGCTCTTGATCAGCCCACCATGCGGATCGCCTGGGCGCGGTCGTGACGTAGAGCGAACACGGCCCCACGGGTCACAAACGTGATCCCGCGCGTCGGACCCCATCCGCGCGGTGCCCATCTGGTGCGCAGAGAATACGGTTCCGCGGTTAGGGGCAAAGTCGAAGCGGTGCAGCCGACGTAGGTAGACCTCGAGCGCCTCGGCCCCGTCACTCCGACGCCAGCTCATGGGCGGCGATCCGGCGGCGATGATCTCGCTCGCTCCAGCAGCTTCGGCGATGCGGGACATTGATCGCAGCGCATGTCGTAGTCCGCGCTCATCTCGCGGCGTGGTGCGGTAGTTGATCTCAGCAAAGCCGGCACGACTCGTGGTTACGGTGCCGCCAGCATCGTCCTTCACGATCGCCAAAAAGGGTGCGATGAAGCGGCCCAGCTTCATGAGGCGCTCATGCTCTGCACGAGAACTCCACGGAATGCCGAGGGCGAGCAGGCCAGGGTGGCCGGGGGCACTCTCAATGATGTAGCCGTTGCGCTCCTCATCGGGATCGATAAAGCGTGAGCTCTTTGCCGCTTGCATTGTGCCGCGCCACATCTCGACCGGCTCATCAAAGACGCCGGCAACCAGGCTGACCGGATGAAGTCGAAGATTCTTGCCGATAGCCGGATGCGTTAGTCCGCTGCGCTGCAGGAGAACCGGCGTACGGAGCGCACCACCAGAGACGACGACCGTCTTCGCAACAATCTCCAGTGTTCGAGGTGTTCCTGCGCGCGTGCCGAGGGTGGTAATCGCTCCGGTTGCTGCGCCGTTCTCAAACACGAGTCGCTCCGCCTTGCAGTCGGGCAGGATGCGCGCGCCGTTGGCAACCGCCTGCGCCAAGTGGAGCCGAAGCGAAGACTGCTTTGACCCGACCTTGCATCCGAATGGGCAGGTTCCACAGTCGCTGCACTCAGCGCGGTTCATTTGAATGCGCTCACTACTCCAGCCGAGCTTCTCTGCGCCGCGGATGATCGCCTCATCTTTCAGCGGCACGTCTTGAGAGTCCTTTGCGCCGATCTCCTTCAGTACCGCGGTGAGGTCGCCGGCGAACTCGCGTCCGCTGGCGCCAGTGACGCCATGTTCGCCCTCCCACTCTTCGCGCACCGGTTCAGGAATAGGAATCGCCGTCATCCAGTTCACTGTGGTTCCGCCACCAACGGTGCCGCCCGCAAGGATCGCGATATGCGCATCGGAGGTGGCGGTGAAGCCTGAGTCGAGATAGAGGCGCTCGTAGGCGTCGCGCTCCTTTGTTGGGAAGGTCTCTTCGGTATAGAGGTCACCAGCCTCAATGACGAGCACTTCGCGACCTGCGGCGGAGAGGTCGCGTGCAATGCTGCCACCGCCAGCTCCTGAGCCGATCACCAAAACGTCAACGGCGATCCGCTCTGCAGAGCCTGGGTCAAAGGCGGTGATCTTTGTGACGTTGGCCGTGGTTGCGTTTGGAGTTGGGTTGTAGCCCAGGCCGCTGAGGCGGGTCCGCACGAGTGCATCGGCCGGCTCATCGGCATCTGAGTAGGCAATGAACGAGAGGAGTTTGCGGAAGACCGCAGCGCCGCTGCGGAGCATCGGCACGGGATGTTGCACCCAGCGGCGCAAGAACTCGTCTCGCTGCGAGGCCTTTAGGGTGCCGAACCGCGCGAGGCGCCCGCCAATCAGCAGACTGCCAATTCGGGTATCGAGAAGGTTGAGTACCAGCCGGAGCTGGCCGTGGAGGGCAGGATCAACCACCTTGGCGATCGCCGTCTCCGCGGCGGCGGCGCGTGCCGCACCTCCTCCAGCGACGAACCCCTCTGCCAGCGCGGCAAGGGTACGGCGTTGAGATTCGCTGAAGATGCCCGCAGGGGTCGAAGCAGACGGCGTGCGTGCTGATCGTTTAGCGGTAGCCATGCCGCATATCTTGCCTCTTTATGCGTGCGTCGGCTGACGGTGGCGCGCCACTGGGGTACGATCGGCACCGTTGGCGCGTGGCCAAGCGGTAAGGCACCTGCCTCTGGAGCAGGGGATCCTAGGTTCGAATCCTAGCGCGCCAGCCAACTCTCTCGGTGCGAAACGCACCCATTAGCGCAGCGTGTCGAGCCAGCCGCCGACAGCGTCAAGGAACGCTGGCACGCCCTCTTCGAACGGCACATGGCCGATCCCTGGCAGCACGACCCACGCCGCCTCTGGCAGGTCTTCTCGGAGTGCCTCGCCGCTTGTGAGTGGCACCCAACTATCGTCTCGCCCCCAGAGGATCAACGTTGGCGGTGATCCAGCCGCGGCGGTGAGCTCTTCTATGGATGCCGGGAGTGCATTTTTTGCGCCGTCGCGAACGATGCCGAGGAGTGCCAGATCCCAATCGCGCAACTGTGATGATGCGGCGTAGCCTGCGACCAGGTCCGGAGTGACGGCGCTCTTCACGGCGAAGGCGGAGGAGAGCAGTTCACCAAACGTTGCGGCGCTGAAGGCGTTGCGGATCACAATGCGTGCGATGCGCCTGATCGGCGGCACGTCGAGCAGTGCAGCGGTGGTCGATGGGGAGCTGCTGACGCCACTCTTCGGCTGTGCGACAGCAGCATCGATGTAGGCGAGGCCAGCAACGCGCTCTGGTGCGAGGGCGAGCATCCAACTGATCACGTTGCCGCCCATGCTGTGCCCGAGGAGTACGGCGCGATCAACGTTCATTTGGTCAAGGACCGCGAGGGCGAAGGTGGCCTGCGCCTTATGACTGTAGTCGCGCCCCCACGACTTCTCGGAGAGACCGAACCCCGGCAGGTCGATCGCGATCACATGCCATCCGCGCGCGGCGAGCGGCGCCATCACAGTGCGATAGCCGTAGGTGCTCCCACCAAAACCGTGTATCAGCAGAAGCGCGGGGTCTCGCCGATCACCCGCCTCAGCGACAACGCTCTGCACCCCATCCGCGGTGATGATGCGCGCCCCTGGGGCGGCGGCCGTTGCCAAGAGTGTCGCAGGCTCAGCGTCGGCTCCCTTCGGAATGTCAATTAGGTAGGGAAGTATGGTGAGGCCCGCCAGCAGAACGATGAGTGCGATCCCGAACGTGCGCAGCCGCTTCATGTCGTTGAGGATAGCGCGGTGGTAATGATGCGTTAATCCGCCTCGTTAGAATGGCGCCATGAGCAGCACTCGCGTCCTCTTCCTCTGCACACACAACAGCGCTCGCTCGCAGATCGCCGAGGCGCTCCTGCGCTCGCGTGGACGCGGCGCCTTTGAGGTGGAGAGTGCCGGTACTGAGGCGACGATGGTTCGCCCCCACGCCCTCACCGTGCTGAGTGAGATCGGTATTGATGCCTCGGCCCAGACCAGCAAGACGCTGCACCAGTTCCTCGACGAGCCGTTCGACTACGTGATCACCGTCTGTGACGCAGCGAACGATGCCTGCCCCATCTTCCCGAATGGCGGACAGCGCGAGCACTGGTCACTGCCAGACCCCTCAAAGGTTGGGGGGAGCGAAGAGCGTCAGTTGGAGGCGTATCGCGAGGTACGCGACGATCTAGAGATCCGCATCATGGAGTTCATCCGCCAGGTTGGGACGGGAGCGACGAGCTAGCGGCGGCCTCGCTGTAGGCGAATCATTTGCGCCTTGGCGATCAAGTCGCGTGGGAAGTCCAACAAGATCGGCTCGTATCCGAGTGGAATCTCCATGTGGAGCCCAGCCTTCGTGAGCTTGCGCACCAGGCTCAACTTATCCATCTCGTCGGGGGCAACAAAACTGACCGCCTCGCCGAGTGCGCCTGCGCGACCAGTGCGGCCGATGCGGTGCACGTAATCCTCAGGATCGAAGGGGAGCTCGTAGTTGATCACTGCAGGGAGTGCCTCAATGTCGAGGCCACGTGCCGCAACATCGGTGGCGACCATCACGCGCGCCTCGCCGGCCTTGAATGCGGCAAGGGCACGGTTGCGCTGCTTCTGATCTTTGTCTCCGTGAATCTCTACCACGGTGTGTCCGTCGCGATGCAAGAAGTCGCCGAGGCGATTCGCCTCAACCTTGCGGTTTACGAAGACGAGCGCCTGCTCCCACGGCTTGGTGCGTAGGAGATCGCTGAGCAGCTGTCGTCGGCGTCGATCGTCAACCGCCATGATCACCTGCCGAACATTCTCGTTTGTCTGATTTCGTCGCGCCACCTCAACGGTGATTGGGTCACGCAGGAAGTCCTGCGCCAAGGCTCGAATCGGCTCAGAGAAGGTCGCCGAGAAGAGAAGGCTCTGGCGCTGCTTCGGAATCATGGCGAGGATGCGCTTGAGGTCGGGCATGAAGCCCATGTCGAGCATGCGGTCGGCCTCATCGAGGACCAGGATCGACACTTGTGAAAGGTTGACCGTCTTGGAGTTCGCGTGATCAAGGAGCCGGCCCGGCGTTGCGATCAGAATCTCAAGCCCGGCAAGAAGCATCTTCTGCTGTGGTGGCATCGGCACGCCGCCGTAGACGACGCCGCTGCGCAGCGGCAGGTGTCGCCCATAGGTGGCAGCGCTTTCAGAGATTTGCACCGCGAGTTCGCGCGTTGGCGTGAGCACGAGCGCTCGGACGGGATGGCGAGCCGGGCTTGGCGAAGTAGAGGACATCGGCTTGAGTAGCTGCAGGATCGGCAACACGAAGGCGGCAGTCTTCCCCGTTCCTGTTTGGGCGGCGCCGAGAAGGTCGCGGCCCTGAAGGACGTGCGGGATCGCCTGGGCCTGGATTGGGGTCGGTTCGGTGTACCCCTCGTCAGCGACGGCTCGTAGGAGTTCGGGTGCAAGTCCTAGTTCAGAAAAATCGGGCATCAGTTGAGCAAGCGTACCCGAGAGCGGCGTGAAGGGTGCGATGATCAGTGGAATGAAAGAGAAAGCAACGCTCCTCAGCGGCCTCGCACCAGCACAACCCCTCGCGGCTCGGATGCGTCCATCGACCCTTGATGAGGTCGTGGGACAGGTGGCTCTCGTCGGTCCAGGCGGGCCACTGCGCCGACTTATTGAGCGCGGCGAGGCGCCCTCACTTTTGCTCTGGGGGCCACCTGGGAGTGGTAAATCCACCCTCGCCGCCGTCATCGCAACATCACTCAAGGCAGTCCCCACGAGCCTCTCCGCAACGAGCGACGGTGTCGCCGAGGTCCGCAAGGCGGTCGCAGCGGCGATCGAGCGCCGCGCACACGGAGAGCAAACCCTCCTTTTTATTGATGAGCTGCATCGCTTCTCGCGAACGCAGCAAGATGCCCTCCTGCCACATGTGGAGGCGGGGACGATCATTCTGGTTGGGGCGACGACAGAGCCGCCCCCACGCGCAATCTCGCCGGCACTTCTCTCGCGCATGCGCACCTTCCGTTTGGTCGCACTAAGCAGCGACGACTTAGAGGCGCTGCTTGATCGCGCGCTCACAGACCCCCGCGGTCTCAACGGAACGGTGCGGGTCGATGCCGACGCGCGCCGCCAGTTGGTTGGCTACGCATCGGGCGACGCACGCCGACTCCTCACGCTCCTCGAGATGGCCGCGCTCATGACGACCGACGGTACCGAGATCACGCCGCGCGAGGTTCTCCTTGCCGCGCAAGATCGCAGCCTTCCGTACGACCAGTCGGGCGTTACCTCCGCGTTGATCAAGAGCATTCGTGGTAACGATCCCGATGCGGCGATCTGGTGGCTAGCGACAGCGCTCGAGGGCGGCGAGGATCCACGAGTCATTGCCCGACGACTGCTCGTCTCCGCATCAGAGGATGTGGGGAATGCTGATCCTGCCGCGCTCCCACTCGCCGCAGCTGCAGCGCAGGTTGTCGAACTTGCCGGATCACCAGAGTGCGATTGGGCCCTCGCGCAAGCGGTGACCTATCTCGCCTCTGCGCCGAAGTCGCCACGTGCCGGTGAGGCGCTTGCCGCAGCGCGTGAGCAGATCGCGACCGGCGGTCAACTTCCCGTTCCTGGTCATCTGCGCGCGGCGGCCAAGACCTATCAGTCGCCACACGCAGCTGGTGAACCGTTTGACGTAGCACAGGAGTACCTACCGCAAGAGATTGCGACGAAGCGCTTCTATGCACCTTCGGGGAGTGGGGCCGAGGCGGAGTTGCGTGATCGCATCGCAGCGCTGCGCGCCGCGCGCGCCAAGGGTGCGAAGCCTTAAGCGAGCCCGTGTGCGAGTAGCAACTCGCGATTCCCGAGGATCTCACTGGTTGATCCGTCGGCGACAATCACACCGCGATCTACCACGATGCTGCGCGGGAATGCGGCGCGCGCCAACTCAAGGTCATGCGTGCTGACGATGAGCGTCTGCGTGAGGGACTGCAGCAGCTCAATGAGTTCTCGGCGACCACGTGGGTCGAGCCCAGCCGACGGCTCGTCGAAGACCAAGATGCTCGGATTCATGGCGAGGACGGTGGCAAGGGCGACACGCTTACGTTGGCCAATGGAGAGGCGCATTGGCGCACGCTGCGCCAAGTCGAGTGCACCAACAGCGGCAAGGGCGACTTCGACGCGATCGTGAATCGCGCCAGGGGTGAGGCCCATATGGGTGGGGCCGAACGCCACGTCATCCCACACCGTTGGGCTGAAGAGCTGATCATCAGGATCCTGAAAGACGAGCCCGACCTCAGCGCGCACGCGGCCGATCGTCTCGTTGGAGACCTGCATCCCCGCCACGTGCACGGTGCCGTGCGTTGGGCGGTGGATCCCATTGAGGTGCAACATCAAGGTGCTCTTCCCCGCGCCGTTCTGCCCGAGCAGTGCGACCTTCTCACCACCGGTGATCGCAAGATCCATGCCGCGCAGCGCCTCGGTGCCATCCGGATAACGGAAGTGCAGATGGGAGATTGCAATCGTGCCGTCGCCAGTTGGCGTGAGCGGCGCATCGTGCGCATGATCGTGGCCATGGCTGTGTGGCAGCGGCGCCCCTGGGTGTGTATGGAGGTGTTCGTGCTGTTCGGTCATACGTTCAGCCTACAGTCGCGGCAGCAACGCGCCGGCGAGAGTCAAGACGAGCACCAGGACCAGAACCCCGACGACCTTGATCGTAAGGCGCGGGTCGGCAACAGGCAACGTGCCAACCGAGAGCGAGCCCGTCGCCCCGCGTGAGGCGGCCGCCTCTTCGATGCGCTGCGCTCGGGAGTAGGCGCGCAAGAAGAGCGAGCCCACCAGGTTCCCCGTTGTGCGTGCGCGCCAGGCGATGGTTCCGCCGATCCGCTCTCGGCCCACGCCAACAGGACTGGCGGAGCGTGCGGTGCGCGCGCGGAGCATCCGTCGAGCCTCATCACGGAGGAGCTCGAGATACCGAATGGTGAGGCCGGCGCTTGTCGCGATCACGTCAGGGAGTCGCATGCGGCGGAGGGCAGTGACAATTGAGGGGGGACTCGCGAGCGCCAAGAGGAGAACCGAGGCTTGAACACTGATCCACGCCTTCAGCAGCGCGGTCAGCGCGATGCGCAGCCCCGCACCCGAGATCTGCAGGGAGAGCGGACCGATGCTGCCAGCCCAGAGCAGCTCATCGTTGCGAAGGAAGACGATTGGCACGGCGGCAACGACAAACGGCAAGGCGACGAGTCCACGCCGGGCGAGGTGCCCTGGGCTGATGCCAAGGAGTGCACCTGCAAACGTCAACAACAACCAGGCGAGGAGTAGTGCTAGATATGAGCCTGGTGGCAGGAGCGCAACGGCCGTGACAAAAGCGAGCGTGGTGATTACTGCAGCACGGGCATCACGCCCAACGCTGCGGGGTTCCACGGCTACGATTTTGTGCGGCTCCGCGCAAGACGGCCGAGGGCCATCAGTACGCCAATCACCACGATCATGCCGAGCAGGCCAGCAACCACTGTCGATGCGGTTCCATCAAGTCCAGGGATGGTGTAATCGGGGAAGAGCTCAAATGGTGCCGACAGACCGGCATCCAAGAAGCCGAGCTGCTCTGCAACGGCCTCTAGGCCATCGGGATCAGCGGATGCGAAGAGGCTCGCAAGCGTTGCCACCCCACCAGCAATCACCACGCCAATTGCAAGTCGACGTACTGGTGATGCTTTTCGTGGTGCGCTCACTCCTGCCAAAATGTCTGGGGCTGTTTGTGCGATAAAGGTGAGTGCAGCAACGGTGATGAGCGCTTCGCCGATACCGATCAGCGCATGCACACCGAGCATGGCGGGCAGTCCAATAGAAACATCAGTGGTGCCGGAGAGGCCGAGTTGCAAGGTAGTAAAGCCCGCGGCAGCAACAACCGCAAGCCAGGCTGCAGCGCCCGCGCCGAGAATGCTTGCACTGCGGCTACGGCCGAGCGCGGTACCGATTCCGCGAGCGACAAACGAACCGCCGAGTGTGCCGATGATTCCCATGTTGAAGATGTTGGCGCCCAGAACCAAGAGGCCGCCATCCTGGAAGAGGAGTGCCTGAATGCCAATCACCGTCGCCATTACAATCGTGCCGGCCCACGGGCCAAGCAGATACCCGGCGAGCACTCCACCGAGCAGATGACCGCTGGTGCCCGTCGCAACAGGGAAGTTGAACATCTGCGCAGCGAAGATGAAGGCGCCGAGCACCCCCATCAGGATTGGCTGCGACGCAATCAGTCGTACATCGGTGCGGCTCGTCTTTCGCACGGCAATCCCAATCAGGACCGCAGTGGCGACCCACAACAGAAGGGAGATCTGCGGCGAGAGGAACCCGTCAGGGATGTGGAGCTGGGGATACATCGAGCCTCCTTCGGGCCAGCCTTGAGCGCTGGGCCAGGCGCAGAGTCTATCGCAACGCGTTGCAATAAGCCATCCCGTATCCTGCACGAGATGGCTTCTGCATCTGAACCCACAGGGACGCTCGCCAGCCGCCTCCAGGCGGCGGTGCAGGCGCGTGGTCAGCGCTGGACCGAGCAGCGGCAGTTGATCGCCGACGTGCTGGCCGCCTCCGATGGTCATGCCACCGGGGCTGAACTGGTGGAGCGCGTGCGGGCGGCCGACCCCTCGGCCACCCCTTCGACCGTGTATCGCACCCTCGATCTGCTCGAAGAGCTCGGGTTTGCGACTCATCACCACGGGCTCGATGGCCGCGAGACCTACCACTTAGAGGAGGTGGTTGCCCACGGTCACGTGCACTGCCAGGGGTGCGGCGCGGAGGTTGAACTCAATGCCGACCTCGCGCAACCGATCCTCGCCGCGATTGAGCGTGCCACCGGCTACGTCGCCGACCTCGACCATCTCTCGCTCCAGGGGCGCTGCCCCTCGTGCCGGGCCGCCGCCGCGCGGTAGACTCTGCGCGATGGCGCACCGCATGTGCGCCGCACAAGTAAGGATGGACCCATGGCTGAGAAGTTGAAGATCACGTACGCGACCCTGAACGACTCCAACGAGGAGATCCATATTGGGTACGAGGCCGGCCTCGCGCAGGCTCGCGCACTCATGGGTAGCGCGCACGGCAACCTCATCAACGGCAGCTGGTCCACCGCAGGTGACACCTTTGTCAAGAAGTCTCCAATTGATGGCAGCGTTGTCGGCACCTTTAGTAAGGGTGATCGCAACACCGCCAAGGCGGCGATCGCCGCAGCGAAGGCGGCGTACCCAGCCTGGTCAAAGCGACCATGGCAGGAGCGCGTCGCGCTGATTCGCGCGGCGGCTGAGCTGATCAGCGAGCGACAGTTCCTCTACTCCGCACTCCTCTCCATCGAGGTTGGCAAAAATCGCCTCGAGGCGCTCGGCGACGTCGAAGAGACGGCCGACTTCTTCCGCATCTACGCGAGTGAGGTTGAGCGCAATAAGGGGTACGTCCACACCATGGGGAACCTTGGTGATGCAAAGGTCGAGACGACCACCGTCCTCAAGCCGTACGGCGTGTGGGCCGTGATCAGCCCATTCAACTTCCCATTCGCCCTGATGGGCGGTCCAGTTGGCGCGGCACTCGTTGCCGGCAATTCTGTCGTACTGAAGCCGTCGTCTGATGCGCCGCTCTCGGCAGTGCTGCTGTCGCAGGCGATTAGCGATGCGGGTATTCCTGGGGGCGTCTTCAACATGGTGATGGGGCCAGGCGAAAGTGTTGGTGCAGAGCTGCAAGAGAACCCTGATGTCTCGGGCATCACCTTCACCGGTTCGTCAGAAGTTGGCATGCAGGTGTATCGATCGTTCGCCAAGAACTACCCGAAGCCTGTCATCGTTGAGATGGGCGGAAAGAACCCAACGATCATCTCGAAGAAGGCAGACGTTGAGAAGGCTGCTGAAGGCGTGCTTCGTTCGGCGTTCGGTCTCGGCGGGCAGAAGTGCTCTGCAAATAGTCGCGTCTACGTTGAAGCGTCAGTGCATGACGAATTTGTGAAGCACCTCGTGGAGAAGACGAAGGCGCTCAAGGTGGGTGACCCAACAGTACGCGGCATCTTCCTTGGGCCGATCATCAACCAGCGCTCTGTCGACACCTTCTTAGCGGCCTGCGACGAGGCGAAGCGAGACGGCACGATCGCCGTGGGCGGTGGCCGGCTAACCGATGGCGATCTCGCCAAGGGCTTCTATGTCGCGCCGACGGTGGTGACGGGTCTCCCAGCAACGCATCGGCTCTTCAAGGATGAGCTCTTCACGCCGTTTGTCGTGGTGGCGAAAGTCGCCTCGTTTGAAGAGGGGATTGCTCTCGCGAACGAGAGCGAGTACGCCCTGACCGCCGGTTGCTACACCGAAGATGCGGCTGAGATTCAGACCTTCCTCGACACCATTGATGGCGGCGTGATCTACGTGAACCGCCGTGTGGGTGCGACGACTGGCGCATGGCCAATGGTCCAGCCGTTCGGCGGGTGGAAGAAGTCGGGCACGACGGGGAAGTCGGGCGGCGGCCTCTACTACGTGCCGCAGTACCTGCGCGAGCAGAGCCAGACAATCGTCCGCTAAACGGGGGTTTCCCTCGTATACACTCCGCATAGAATCCATCCAAAGGAGGGCACTATGACGATCGCCGAGAAGCCTGCAGCCTGGCCAGCCACGCTGCCGCACCTTGTCACCAAGGTGCCTGGCCCAAAGGCGCTCGCCCAGGTTGCCGCCGATCAGGCGGTCGTCTCTGGAAGCTTGCCGCGTGCCTATCCATTTGCCCCCGTGCGCGGATTCGGGATGGGCGTTGAGGATCAAGACGGCAACGTCTTCCTCGACTTCTGTGCCGGCATCGCCGTGAACTCGACCGGTCACTGCCACCCGCGTGTGGTTGATGCGATCGTGCAACAGGCGCAGCGCCTCTTGCACTACAGCGCCTCGGACTTCTACGAGCAGCGCTACCAGGAGCTCGCCTCGGCACTCGCTGCGTCGGCACCATGGAAGGGACCATCAAAGGTCCTGCTCCAGAATTCCGGAACCGAGGCGGTTGAGGCCTCCATAAAGTTGGCGCGCTACATGAGTGGACGACAGTGGATCGTTGGCTTTGTTGGCGGCTTCCACGGCCGCACCCTCGGCGCACTCACGCTGACAAACTCGAAGGCGAAGTACCACGCCCACTTTGGCCCGCTCGCACCAGGCTTCTTGCATGTGCCATTTGGCAGCGAAGGTCTTGACGAACTTGAGCAACGCATCATCGCGCGCACCATCCCTGGAGACGAGATCGCCGCATTTGTTGTCGAACCAGTCCAGGGTGAGGGCGGCTACGTTGTTCCTGATAAGGAGTTCTTCCCACGACTGAAGGCGATCGCCGACAAGTACTGCATCGCCATCGTTGTTGACGAGGTGCAGTCTGGCGCCGGTCGAACCGGAAAGATGTGGGCGATTGAAAACTTTGGCATTGAGCCAGACATCGTTGCTGCGGCGAAGGGTCTCGGCTCGGGTATGCCGATCGGCGCCGTGATCGCCAAGGAACATTGGATGCGCTGGAAGCCTGGCTCCCACGGCTCAACGTTCGGCGGCAACCCAGTTGCTGCAGCGGCGGCCATCGCCACCCTCGAGGTGATCCGCGATGAGAACCTGATGCAGAACGCGATCGATCGCGGCGCGCAGGCGCTCAAGGGGCTGCGTGAAGGGCTGGCTGGTAACAAGCACGTCACCGATATTCGTGGCATTGGCCTCATGATCGGCGTCGACTTCACCGACGGAGACATCGCTGGTGAAGTTGAGGTCGAGGCCTTTGAGCGCGGACTCCTCGTGCTGACCTGTGGCGACCGCGGCGTGCGCATGAGCCCGCCACTCGTCGTGAACGAGGCCGAGATGGAGACCGCAATCCGCATCTTCTGCGAGGCCGCAGCGGCAGTCGCCGCTCGGCACTGAGCGAGCGCCCATGCGCGGGCCTCTATCAGCGTGCGCAGGAGTGATGAAGTGAGCACCTCAAAACTCGTTGATATGCGCACGGCGATCGCCGCACATGTGCACGATGGCGACACCGTTGCCATTGAGGGGTTCACGCACTGCATCTCGTTCGCGGCCGGTCACGAAATCATTCGACAAAAGCGCCGCAATCTAACCTTGGCGCGAATGACACCCGACCTGGTCTACGACCAGATGGTCGCCGCAGGCTGCGCCAAGAAGTTGATCTTCAGCTGGTTAGGCAACCCTGGTGTCGGCTCGCTCCATGCAATTCGCCGACGGACGGAGCCAGCGGCACTCGCCTCAGGCGAATCACTCCTCGAGGTCGAGGAGTACAGCCATCACGGCATGGTCGGTCGCTATGTGGCCGGTGCGCACCGTCTCCCGTTCTACCCGCTGCGCAGCTACTCCGAGAGCGATCTGCCGAAGGTGAATCCACTGATTCGTACCGTGCAGAGCCCGTTCGGCGGGGAAGAGGTCTACGCCGTGCCGCCGCTCAATCCCGACGTCACGATCATCCATGCGCAGCGAGCTGATGTTGAAGGAAACGTACAGATGTGGGGGCTGCTCGGATGCCAGAAGGAGGCGGCTTTCGCGGCGAAGCGCGTCATTGCTGTGGTAGAAGAGATCGTGCCGACTAGCGTCATTCGCGCCGATCCGAATCGCACCATCATTCCTGGCCTGATCGTCAACGCCGTCGTGTGTGAACCGTTCGGCGCACACCCGTCGTACGTGCAAGGCTCGTACGACCGCGACAACGCCTTCTACCGCGAGTGGGACACGATCAGCCGTGATGCCGCCGCCACTGAGGCGTGGCTGCAGGAGTGGGTCTACGGCCTTCCCGATCGCGAGGCGTACGTGGCGAAGTTTGGCGCCGACTACTTCAAGGGGCTCACGCCAACGACCGCGCCATCTGGTTCGGTCGACTACGGAGACTACCGATGAGCGGCCAGCGCCCAGCCAGCAAGAGTGAGCTGATGGTTGTCGCCTCAGCGCACGCCCTGACCGGAAAGCGCGTCTGTTTCGTGGGGGTTGGCCTCCCGAACATCGCCGTGAACCTTGCCAAGCGCACCGTCGCGCCAGATATGGAGCTCGTCTATGAGGCGGGCGTCTTCGGGGCAAATCCTGCACGACTCCCACTCTCGATTGGTGACCCAACGATCGTGACGGGCTCCACCGCAACCGTCTCCATGCACGACCTTTTCGGCCTCTACCTGCAGGGGGGCCGCATCGATGTGGGCTTCCTCGGTGGTGCGCAGATCGATCGCTTCGGCAACTCGAACACGACGGTGATTGGCGACTACGCGGCGCCGAAGACACGCCTCCCAGGATCCGGCGGAGCGTGCGAGATCGCCATCAATGCCAAGGAGATTCTCGTGATCATGCGCCAGAGCACACGCAGCTTTGTAAATGAGCTCGACTTCCGTACCTCTCCAGGAAATCTTGGCGGCGCCGTCGCAGCCGCAAAAACGCGCGCGGCGCAGGGGTGGGGCGGCAGCGGACCATTGGGAGTGATTACCGATCTTGGCGTCTACGGATTTGATGACGATGGTGAGATGGCACTCCGCAGCTTGCATCCTGGCGCAACCCTTGATGAGGTGCGCGCATCCATTGGTTGGGAGATTCGCGTTCCGCAGAACGTGCCCGCCACGCCAACGCCGACCGATGAAGAGCTTCGCCTCATTCGCGAAGAGCTTGACCCGACGGGCGCGTACGTTTCGTGAGTAGCGGGAAGATCTTCAGCCGCGGCGGCCCCGCGCTTCCCATCGCCGCATCTGGTGACGGCGCATACATCACCGACGCGACTAGCCGTCGCTACCTTGACGCTGCAGGCGGCGCGATCGTAGTGGGGATCGGTCATGGCCGACGAGCAGTTGCTGACGCCGCAGGGTCACAGATGGCAAAGATTGCGTACGCGCATGGGAGCGCCTTCACCGCTGAAGCGCTCGACGCCTGGGCGAGTGAGGTCGGCCCACTGCTACCAATGAGTGATCCGTCGCTCTATCCGGTCTCGGGCGGCTCAGAGGCGGCAGAGACGGCACTCAAGATGGTGCGCGCCTACTGGTTGGCGCAGGGCGAGCCAGATCGCACCGTCGTCGTCAGTCGATGGGGGAGTTATCACGGCAACACGCTCGGCGCGCTCGACCTCTCTGGGCGCACTGGTTTGCGCCGCCCATATGAGCCGTGGCTCGGTCGCTTTGAACATGTCTCCGCCGCATACTCGTACCGCGCAGGTCACGACGGCGCCAACGCGATTGCCAGCGGCGCCGAAGCGGTCGCCGAACTTGATGCGCTGCTGAACCGGGTTGGCCCGGGGCGCATTGCCGCATTCGTTGCTGAGCCGATTGCCGGCGCAACGCTCGCCGCCGCCGTGCCGCCCGACGACTACTGGCCTGCAGTCAGTGCATGGTGCGCGCGCAACAAAGTGCTGCTTGTTGCCGACGAGGTGATGACCGGGTTTGGCAGAACGGGGACCTGGTTCGGCGCGAACCACTGGAAGCTGCAGCCAGACCTGCTGCTCGCCGCGAAGGGCGTGACGAGCGGCTACTGGCCATTCGGCTTCGTTGCCGCAGCGGGCCACGTCGCTGAGCCGATCTTGGCGAGCGGTTTCGTGCACGGCTTCACCTATAGCCACTCGATCCCCGGTGCCGCGGTTGCGCGCTCCGTGTTGAAGATTCTGCGCGACGAGAACCTGATCGAAGCCTCGGCAACTCGAGGCGCTCAGCTGCGCGCCGCACTTGAGGCAGAGCTCGCAGACGATCCGTGGGTCGGCGAGATTCGCGGGAGCGGACTCCTGCTCGGAATCGAACTCGTTGCCGACCGTGCAACCAAGGCGCCTCATGCGCGTGCCAAGCGCGTCACTGAGCGCGTGCTGGCCCAGGCCAAGAACGCCAGCGATGTTGGCCTACTTCTTTATAGCGCGACGGGCCAGGCTAACGGCGTTGATGGCGACCAGCTCGTGATCGGTCCGCCGTTTGTGATTGGCGACGAGGAGATCGCGCGCATTGCCCGCGGGACCGCCGCAGCGATCCGCGCGGTGCGCGACGAGGCCTAGTCGGGAATCGACAGAGTGATCTCGACGTTCCCCGCGAGCGCCGCAGAGATGGGGCAGCCGCCCTTCGCCCCTTCGGCGAGCTCTGCAAATCTGGCGTAATCCAGACCAGGCACTTCGCCCCGCAGGGTGAGCGCCGACTTCGTTACGCGCCAGCCTGCTTCGACCTTCTCAAAGGTCACGGTCGCTGAAACGTCGAGCCTCGTCGCTGGAGTGTTGTTACGCGCCAAGCCGCCGGAGAGTGCCATCGCAAAACAGGAGGCGTGGGCGGCGGCGAGCAACTCTTCAGGAGAGGTTGACCCGTCATGCGCCTCGGAGCGTCGCGGCCAACTCACGGGCAGCGTGCCGATTGCACCGCTCTCAAATGAGGTGATCGCGCCCGATCCTTCCAGAAGCGTGCCGTTCCATGTAGCGGTCGCCGTTCGCGTGGTCATCATTAACCCCCCTTAATGATTCAACAGCCCCGCAGCACCCTCGGCGGGATTCCGCGATACTACGCCTGTTGGGCACTGCTGCCCACTCCAATCGGTGAATAGAGGGGGTTCCATGTTTTTCCTGACCAAGCTCGCGGTCGCTCGACGCAGCGTGACCATCCTTATCGCACTCGCAATCTTCGGCGGGGGCGTGGCGAGCTGGGGGAGCCTGAAGCAGGAGCTGCTTCCCAACATTGATTTCCCGATCGTGACGATCATCGCCCCGTATCCAGGGGCTGGAACCGCCGATGTGGCCGACCAGGTGGCTGCGCCGATTGAGGCCGCTGTCGCTTCAGTCGCAGGGGTTGAGTCACTCCGCTCCGTTTCAACGACCGGGCTCGGTTTCGTCTCTGCCCAGTTTGCCTACGGGAGCGACGTCAAGGAGATCGTGCGTCAGATCGAGACTGCCATCGCCGGATCCCGCCTCCCCTCAGGTGTGACCCCAGTGGTTCGGAACTTCAACATCAACTCGTCCGCCGTTGTGATTGCCACCTTGATCCCTAAGGGCGATACAACGCTGACCGAGCTTGCCGCCCTTGCACAGAGCGAGCTCATGCCGAGCATTCGTGGCATCAGTGGCATTTCGGCTGCCGATCTCTCGGGTGGCGTTGAGACGCAGGCCTTTATTCAACTTGATGCAGCCAAGCTTGCCTCGACCGGCGTCACCATGTCGCAAGTACAGGGTCTAATTCAGGCGAACAATCTGACCTTCCCAGGTGGCCAGCTCCCAGTTGGCACAACCCTGGTGCCAGTGTCAGCCACAGGTCGCTTTACCTCCGTTGCCGACCTTGAGAACCTCATTGTTGGCGGCGGAGTATCACCTGCCGGTCAGCCATTCGCCGTCTTCCTTAAGGATGTCGCGACCGTCTCGCTCGCCGAGGTGCACACCACCGGCTGGTCCGAGACGAACGGCACCCCTGGCCTCACCGTCAGTGTGAGCAAGTCGGCCGAGGCCAATACGGTCACGACCGCACAGGACTCGATCGCCGCAATCGAAAAGTTTGCCGAAGCACATGCGGCACAGGTGAATCACTCAATCGTCACCGACTCGTCAGTCTTCATCCTTGAATCCATTGATGCACTCCTGAAGGAGGGTGGCCTAGGGGCAGCCTTCGCTGTCGTCGTGATCTTTGTCTTCTTGCTGAACCTGCGCTCAACCATCGTCGCTGCGGTAAGCATTCCGCTGAGCGTTTTGGCGGCCATCATCCTGATGTCGGTGACCGGAATCAGCATCAACATCATGACCCTTGGCGGCCTCGCCGTAGCGGTTGGCCGGGTCGTCGACGACTCAATTGTGGTGCTCGAAAACATCTACCGACACCGCAGCCAAGGCGAGCCGATCGGTGAAGCGGTGCTCAACGGCACACGCGAGGTCTCCTCGGCGATCACCAGCTCGACCATCACGACGATTGCGGTCTTCTTGCCGCTCGGCGTCGTGGGCGGCCTGATCAGCCAATTCTTCCTCCCCTTCGCGCTCACCGTCACCTACGCTCTGCTCGCATCGTTGATTGTTGCTCTCACGGTGATCCCGGTGCTTGCCTACTTCTTGGTCAAGGTGAAGGGCTCCAAGGCAACGATTCCGTACGCTGTCGACACCGACCACGAGGAGGTCTCCATCTGGGGGCGTCTCTATCTGCCAGTGCTCGGGCTTGCGCTGCGTCGTCGCGCAACGAAGTTCGCCACCCTGCTCATTGCGTTCAGCCTCTTCCTTGGGGCAACCTCGCTCGCAGGGTCTATCCCAACTCAGTTCTTGAACAGCGGTAGTGAGAAGGTTCTGACGGTGACGGTCAACCCGCCACTCGGAACCTCGACAGAGCGCGTACTTACGCGCAGCCGCGTCGCCTACGAGATTCTTGCCAAGGATCAAACGGTTGAGTTGGTCACTACCTCGATTCCGAGCGCGGATTCAACAGGCACGCAGACGCTCGTCGCCGCTACCACGGGCCGGGCGCCGAACGCCGCACGCATGACGGTCGTACTTAGCTCCGATACCGATCTCGCTGAAGCGAAGACGCGGTTGGCGGAATCACTCGCTGAGGTCGGTACCCAGGGATGGACCGTGACGGTGGAAGAGATCGGCTTTGCCGCCGGCTCTAACGCGATCTCGGTGATCATTACTGGCGAGCAAGCCGCTGACGTAGAGGCCGCATCGGACCTTCTCGTTACAACACTCGCCACAAACAGCGATCTCGCTAACGTCAAGAGTGATCTCGTCAAGGCTGGCCGCCAGATTGAGATCACGGTCAACCCGTCTGCAGCTGCGATGGCCGGTCTCTCGGCAGCGCAAGTAGCCGGAGAGGTGCGCAATCTCCTCGTCGGTTCGCAGCTTGGGCAGATCACGATCGATGGCTCGAAGGTGAATCTCTCCATCAAAATTGATAGCAGCTCCATGAGTGACGTTGACGCGCTTGGCGCGTTCCTTGTTGGTGGCGCGAAGAAGGTGCCACTCAGCAGCATCGCAACGATTGAGGAACTCTCCGTTCCTTCCAGCGTTACGCGCATCGACCAGTCGCTCGCCGCTAACGTGACGGGTGAGATTGCGGTCGCCGACACAGGCGCCGTGAACACTGCCGTTAAGACAGCGGTTACCGAACTGCAGGATGCAGGGAAGTTGAGCAAGGTCGACGTGCGCCTCGCCGGCGTGACGGAGCAGCAGAACGAGTCGTTCGGCGGCCTCTTCACGGCGATGGCCGTTGCGATTCTGCTCGTCTACCTGACCATGGTGCTGGTCTTCAATTCGCTGGTTGATCCGCTCGTGATCATGTTCAGCCTGCCGCTCGCCGTCATCGGCGCCTTCCCGGCGCTCTTGCTCACCAATCGTCCGATTGGTATCTCGGCACTTATCGGGTTCTTGATGTTGATCGGTATCGTGGTGACGAATGCCATCGTGTTGCTCGACCGCGTTGAACAGCTCCGCCATGAGGGGGTCCCAACCAAGGACGCCCTGCTGCGCGCTGGCGCAACACGCGTACGCCCAATCCTGATGACCGCGATCGCAACGATTTTGGCCCTTCTTCCGCTCGCGCTGGGACCAAGCGAGGGATCGATCATCGCCGCCGAGTTGGGAACCGTGGTGATTGGCGGGTTGCTCTCGTCAACTCTCCTCACCCTACTCGTGGTGCCCGTGGTCTACAGCTTGGTTGACGGGCTCAAGGCGAGCCTCTCGCGGGGGAAGCAGGTAAAGGCCGCCTAAAGGGGGCTCTCGCCTAATCCTGATACGATCAGTCGGGATTACCCCGCATGGTCAAACAGGGAAGAGGAGGCTCCATGACGGTCGCTAAGGAGACGGTTCGCGACGAACGGGAGCAGTACGCCTTCCACGACGACATCACCTACCTGCGCGAGACGAAGGCCGGCCTCACCGAGGCGACGGTTCGGGAGATCTCCGAGACGAAGGATGAGCCAGCCTGGATGCTGGAGTATCGCCTTCGCGCCTTCAAGCACTTTGAGGCGCGTGCGATGCCGATGTGGGGTGGCGACCTCACCAAGCTGGACTTCTCAAAGATCGTCTACTACCGCAAGCCATCCGAGCGCGAAGAGAAGTCGTGGGACGACGTCCCCGATCAGATCAAGAAGACGTTCGAGCGACTCGGCATCCCTGAAGCGGAGCGCAAGTTCCTTTCGGGCGTTGGTGCGCAGTACGACTCTGAGGTTGTCTATCACTCCGTTCGCGAAGACCTACAGAAGCTCGGCGTCGTCTTCATGGGTACCGACCAGGGGATGAAGGAGTACCCAGAGATCTTCAAGAAGTACTTCGGCACCGTTGTGCCGGCAGAAGACAACAAGTTCGCCGCACTGAACTCCGCTGTTTGGTCGGGCGGCTCGTTCGTCTATGTGCCAAAGGGTGTCGATGTGCCGTTGCCACTGCAGGCCTACTTCCGCATCAATGGTCAGAACACGGGTCAGTTTGAGCGAACCCTGATCGTTGTTGATGAGGGGGCGAGCCTCCACTACATCGAGGGCTGCACGGCGCCAAACTGGGCAACCGACTCACTGCACGTTGCCGTGGTTGAGGTGATCGCACTTCCGGGTGCGAAGGTTCGCTACACCACGATTCAGAACTGGTCGAACGATGTCTACAACCTCGTGACGAAGCGCGCACACGCGCATGCTGGCGCAACAGTTGAGTGGATCGACGCCAACACGGGCGCACAGCTCACCATGAAGTACCCAGGCATCTACCTGCTCGGCGAGAAGGCACACGCCGAGATCGTCTCGGTTGCCGTGGCGTCAAAGGGTCAGCACCAGGACACCGGTGCGAAGGCGGTGCACCTTGCGCCGAACACCACCAGCCGCATCGTCGGCAAGTCAGTCTGCAAGGACGGCGGCGTGGCAACTTATCGCGGCACCGTCCGCGTGGCACCGGGCGCAACGGGCGTCACCACGAGTGTGCGCTGCGATGCGCTGATCCTCGATGAGGGGAGCCGCTCTGAGACTTACCCGTACATCGACATCCAAGAGGACGACACCTCAATGAGCCACGAGGCAACCGTTGGTCGCGTCTCCGACGATCAGATCTTCTATCTGATGAGCCGCGGCATGACCGAGAACGAGGCGACGAACTTGATCGTGCAGGGCTTCCTTGAAGTCTTCACCAAGGAGTTGCCGATGGAGTACGCCCTGGAGTTCAATCGGCTGATTCGACTCGAGATGGAGGGGGCCCTCGGGTGACCCGCCGCGCACTCGCTGATCTCCCACTCGAGTGGGCAACAACCGACATGATCACCAAGCTCAGCCCAGGAGGCGCAGGCCTACCTGAGCGAACCGTGGCACTCGCCGCGTTTCACGCCCTCCCGACTGAGTCGAACCTGCTCTTTACCGGGTACGTTGATCTTCGATCGGCAGAGGTTGAGCGCGCGGCGCCCGCCGTTCTCCCGCAGGAGATTCGAGCACTCCCCGCAACGGCACTGCCGGAGGGCGCCGCTGCACTCATTGAAATCTCGAGCGCAGGGGTCGGCGCCTACCTTAGCGGGGAGGCCACCACTGCCGGCCTGAGCATTGCACCGCTCGCCCCATCCACGCCGATGGGTGGCGCAAGTGAAGATCGCACTGCTGCGCTAGTGGCCGCCCTCTGGAACACCGGCGTCTCGATTTCGCTGAGCTCGGGTCATCTGCGCGCGCCGATTGTTGTGCGCATCGTTGCCCCTGAGTCTGGCTCGTCGCTCCTTGCGCGCATCGCAGTGGCCCTTGGCGTCGGCGCACAGGCCTCGATCGTGGAAGAGATCAGCGGCAGCGCCGCTGCGCCCGCAGTTGCCACATCGCTCTTGGCGACCAGTAGCGAGATTACGCTCGGCGCCCGCGCGACGTTGTCACTCTCCTCCATCCAAGACCTTCCAGAAGATCGTGCCTACGTGACGGTCCGTCGTCACACCTTTGGCGAGAAGGCACAGTTACAGCTCGCCGTGGCGCAGGTCGGCGCACGGTTGGTGCGCGGGCGAATTGATCATCTGCTCGCGGGCGATGGTTCTGGCGTTCGCCAGGTCGAGGTGGTCTTCGGCGCTGGTGATCAGATTCACGACCTCACCACCTATAGCCTGCACTCTGGCCAGAAGACGGTGGGCGACCTACTTGCAAAGGGTGTGTTTGCCGGAAACGCACGTGGCTACATCAAGGGTGTCACGACGATCCCGCGCAGCGGGCGTGGCACGAACTCGTACCTCGGTGAGTTCGGCATGCTCCTTTCGAAGACGGCGCGTAGCGTGGCGATCCCGTCACTCTGGATCGACCAGCCCGACTGCGAGCGGGCGGCGCACGGCAGCTCCGTTGGGCCAATTGACCCCGCCCAGATCTTCTACCTGCGCTCACGCGGGCTCACCGATGCGGAGGCACGTCGCACGATTGTGATGGGCTTCTTAGAGCCAGTGGTCGCTGCGCTCCCCCTGGAAGCCGAGGCAGATCGCCTGCGCGAGGTGCTTGCAGCTAAGCTTGACGCTGCACTGGCAAAGCAGCCTGCAGCACTCGCCTCTTAAACTCACCCCATGCCAGCCGAGCGCCTTTTCCCTGCAGTAGAGCTCCCCGACGGTACGATGCGTCTCGCCTGGCCCGGCGGCGCGGCCATTCTGGTTGTGAATCGCGGCGGCAAGTTGTTGGCGGTCGACGGCGTCTGCACGCACGAGTATTGCGAGCTTGATCGCGGCTTCCTCTCACCCGCCACTGTAGACCGACCCACCGTGACCTGCCCGCTGCACTTGTCGCGATTTGACCTCGAGAGCGGCGAGCCGCTTGACCCACCGGCCGAAGTCCCGCTCGGGGTTCATGTGGTGAGCGTTGACGAACAGGGATGGGTGGTTCTGCAAACCTAGCCCTGCACAGCGCGCTAGGATGGGGGCGACGCGCAGCCACTGCGCAAGAGGGGAGCCCCAATGCAAGAGATTAAGGATCGTGCCGCAAGCCTCGCCGGTCTCGCGCTAGAGCGCGACGCAATCTTCTTGTACGACGCGCTTGCCAAGATTGAGAAGGACCCCGCCCGCCGGAGCGCCTTTGAACGCATTGCAACAAGTGAGCGTCGCCACGCCGCTATCTGGGAGGCGAAGCTCATCAGCCTCGGCGAGCAGGTACCTGCCAGCAAGCGCCCGAGCTGGCGTGTGCGCCAGATCACGCTGCTCGCGCGAC
>Ga0315900_10002908_pt1 | contig 25517 bp, 20 predicted proteins | sample LakEriMetagenome_FD_203521 | JGI IMG/M metagenome (GOLD analysis project Ga0315900, IMG submission 203521) | Freshwater fungal communities from buoy surface, Lake Erie, Ohio, United States - Buoy 12 MA114 | ecosystem: Environmental > Aquatic > Freshwater > Lake > Lake biofilm | place: USA: Lake...
CCGAGACGCGCACGCGCCTCATGCCGGTCGACCGGCGCAAAACGCCGGGTGTCGACGCCGTTGCCGACCCGTTCGAAACGCTCGGGGGGCACGCCCAGCGGCGCCCCGACATCACGCACCAGCGAGCCACTGACCGCGATCAGCTGGGTGGCGCCCTCGAGCGCCGCGCGCAAACCCGCTTCGCGCGAACCGCCGAGCAGTCGCTGGTCCTTGCTGCCGCGCAGGGTGATCACGACCGGCAGCCCGAGCCGGCGTCCGAGCCGTACGGCGGCTGCGCCATCCGGGTAGGCGAAGTGGGCGTCGATCACGGTGGCGCCCAGGGAGGCGGCCACGCGCCGCACCACCGACTCGCTACCGCGCGCCATCAGCCACCCGTCCAGGCGCTTGAGCACGCCGGGCATCGAGAAGAAACGGGGACGATGCACCTCGATGCCGTCCATGCGTTCGAACACCGGCGCAGGCGGGCGAAAGCCCGGGCGCACGAGACGCACCAGCGCATCGAAGGGCGACCAGGCCTGCGGCACCACGACCGCAAGCGGCAGATGCGCCGCGACGCGAAACATGCGCTCGCGGATGAACAGGCCCGCACCCGGTGCCGCCGGGCTGGGAAACAGGCTGCTGAAGACCAGCACCCGGGCGCCCGCACGAATGGGCTGCTCGCTCAACGCAGACCGAAGTAGATGTTGGCGGTGAGAAAGCCCTGCTTGCTGCCGCAGTCGAAGCGCTTGCCGCTGAAGCGAAAGCCGTGCAGGCCGGGCGACTCGATCTGGCCCGCGAGCGCGTCGGTGAGCTGGATCTCGCCACCCGCCCCGGGTTTCTGGGTCTCGAGGGTGGCAAGCACGCTCGGGTGCAGGATGTAGCGCCCCACCACCGCGAAGGTGGAGGGCGCGGCCTCGACCGGCGGCTTCTCGACGATCGCACGCACCTTCAGGCTGGTGCCACTGCCGTTCTCCGGGTCGATGATGCCGTACTTGCTGACATCGGCGCGCGGTACCTGCTCGATCGCGATCACGCTGCCGCCGGTCTGTGCCGCGAGCGGCACCATCTGCCCGAGCACGCCCTGCGGGTGGCCATCGATGAGATCGTCGGGCAACAGCACCGCGAAGAGTTCGTCCTCGCCGATCATCGGGCGCGCGCACAGCACCGCATGGCCCAGGCCGAGCGGCACAGGCTGGCGCACGAAGACCACCTTCACATGGGCAGGAATGATGTTGCGCACTGTCTCGAGCGCCTCGAGCTTGCCCTTGGCCTCGAGTTCGGCCTCGAGCTCGGGCGCCCGATCGAAGTAGTCCTCGACCGCGCGCTTGCTGCGGCCGGTGACGAAGATCAGGGTGTCGCAGCCGGCTTCGATCGCCTCGTCGACCGCGTACTGGATGATCGGCCGGTCGACGATCGGCAGCATTTCCTTGGGGATCGACTTCGTGGCGGGCAGGAAACGCGTGCCGAGCCCGGCCACCGGAAACACCGCTTTCTTCAGTCGCATGCTGAACTCTCTCGTGGCGGAATGGCTCCGCGGCAGCGATTATCGCCGCAGCCGGCATCGTGCGGTCGCGCGCTGGCGCACGATGCCTGCGGTGCCCGCCGCTCGCCAGCGCGGGCGCACCGCTAGAATCGGGCCATCCTTCGCGGAGTGACCGATGTCCCGTGCCCCCGTCGACCCGCTGCTGCGGGCCATCCTCGAATCGGCCATCGGCCAGCGTGCCATGCCATCGCGACTGGACGATGACACCCCCCTGCTCGGTGCCATTCCCGAACTCGATTCGATGGCCGTGCTCGCGGTGCTCACGCAGATCCAGGATGACTTCGGCGTGATCATCGACGATGACGAGATCAGCGCCGAGCTCTTCGAAACCTACGGCGCGCTGGCGGGCTTCGTGCGCACGAAGCTGGCGGGCTGACCCGAGGTGGCGGCCAGGCTGCTGCCGGCGCGTCTCGACGGCTTCACAGGTGGGTACCGCTGGGGCCTGTGGGGCGTCCCGGCGCCGCAAAGGCCGCGGATGGGCGCGGTGCTGGTCGTGCAGGCCTGCCTGGACGAACAGGCCCTGTCGCGCCGCATGCTCGCGCATGCCGCGCGTGGCATGGCCGAGGCCGGCTGGTGGATGCTGACGGTCGATCCTTTCGGTACCGGCGATTCGGCGGGTGATCACGGCGAGGCCTCGCTCGAGCGCTGGCGCGACGATCTCGGCGAGGCGGCCTGCCGGCTGCGCATGCAGGCCCCCCACGGCCCGCTGGTGCTGCTCGGGATACGTCTGGGTGCGCTGCTCGCCGTCGATCTGGCGAGGCTCCTGCCGCAACCGCCACAGGGGCTGGTGCTCTGGAATCCCCCTGCTCGAGGCGCTGCGCTGGTGGATCCCCTGCGCCGGCTTGCCCGGCTGGGGCTGCGCGATGGCGATTCCCGCGAGCGCGAGGGTCAGGACGCGCCAGGCTCGGCGGCAACCCCGATGCGGCTCGCGGGCTGGCCGATCGCGCCCGCGCTGCTCGAGGGGCTGCGCGGACTGCGGCTCGATGCCGCCACGGCGCCGGCATCGCCGGGTGCTGGCATCCATGTGATCCAGACCCAGCGCATGGCCGGCGACGACATGGCACTCACGGCACCTCCCCCGGCAATCGCCGCCGCGCTCGCCACCTGGGAGCAGAGCGGCTGGCAGGCCCGGTTCTCGACGCTGGTCGGCGAGCCGTGGTGGAGCGCGATGGATCCCAGCGACCCGGCACCGCTGACGGCGCTTACCCTGGCCGCGCTGGCAGACATCGCTGCGGCATCGCCGGGGCCACCCGGGACACCCCCGGCGGCAGCCGCGCCCGCCGCGCCCGCCGCGCCCGCCGCGCCCGCCGCGTCCAGCGACTGCACGGCACCGGCACCCGCCACCGCGACGCTCTCCATGGCGGCGCCGGATCCGGTGCCACTGACGATCCCCGGCTCCCAGGGCCCGCTGCACGGCGTACTGACCGCAAGCCTGGGCCAGGCGCGCGCCGCCGTGCTGATCGTGCCGGGGCAGCCGCAGACCCGGGTGGGCGCCCACCGGATGTTCGCCAACCTGGCGGCCGGTCTGCAAGCCCGCGACATGGCCAGCCTGCGGGTGGACCTCGCGGGCTGGGGCGACAGCGCCGGGCTGCCGGGCCCCTTCGAGGCCGGCAGCCCGGACATCGTGTCGGCGGCCGCTGCGCTGCGCACGCGCGTGCCGGATGCGCCCCTGTGGCTGTACGGCCTGTGCGACGGGGCGAGCGCGCTCGCCCTCGCGCTGCCGGCGCTGCGCCGTGCCGGCCTGACGGTGCACGGCGTGGTCCTGCTCAACCCCTGGGTGCGCAGCGAGGCAACCCTCGCGAGCGCGATGATCGGCAGTTACTACCGGCGGCGACTGCTCGACCCCGGGTTGTGGCGCCGCCTGCTGCGCGGACAGGTACCCATCCGCCATCTGTTGGTCGAACCCCTTCGCCACCTGATCGGGAGCCTGGCCGGACGCCTGGCGCGGCGATCGGACTCGCCCACGGACGACTCGCCCACGGACGACTCGCACACGCCGGCCAGCCCGCGCAGCCTGCCGCGGGCGCTGATCGATGCGCTCGAGCCCTTCGGCGGCGAGGTCCTGACGCTGCTGGGCGGCGCCGATCTCACGGCAGCCGAAACCGAGGCACTGCTCACGGCTGACCCGCGGTGGCGGGCCCGGCTCGACCGCCCGGGATGCCTGTTGCGTCTTCCGGGCGCCGATCACACCCTCAGCGACCCGGCGAGCGAGCGCGCCGCCACCGACTGGCTCGCCGAGCGGATCACGGAACAGGCCCGCTGGCGCGGGTGAGCCGCCCCCGCGTCGGCCCGCGGGTTCCGTTGAATAATGGCCGCTTCCCCGTTTCGAGAGCACACCATGACCAGCAAGGCGCGGATCATCGAACTGAAGACCCTGTCGTGCAGCGCCGCCTGGCGCAACTACTACTTCGTGAAGGCGACCAGTGCCGATGGCGTGGTGGGCTGGAGCGAATTCGACGAGGGCTTCGGCTCTCCCGGCGTGGGCGCGGTGATCGAGACGCTTGCGCGGCGCGTGGTGGGACAGTCGGCGATGGACCACGAGCGCATCCGCGAGGAGCTGATGGCCGTGACGCGGCCGGGTGCGGGCGGCGTGGTCGGGCAGGCACTGGGCGCCATCGAGAACGCGCTGCTCGATGTCAAGGCCAAGACCCTGGGGGTGCCCTGCTACGAGCTGCTCGGCGGCAAGATGCGTGACCGGCTGCGGGTTTACTGGTCGCACTGCGTGACCTGGCGCGCCTCTCGCCGGCCCCACTACCAGCCCGAGATCACCGACATCGAGGGCGTACGGTCGCTGGCGCGCGAGGTGCGCGAGAAGGGTTTCACCGGCCTGAAGACCAACATCTACCGCTACGAGAACGGCCAGATCAAGGGGTGGGCGCCGGGCTTCGGCAACCCCAACCTGCCGGACCTCAACATGGAGCGGCGCATCGCGCAGGGCGTGCGCGAACACCTGCAGGTCATCCGCGAGGCCGCCGGCCCCGACATGGACATCCTGCTCGACCTCAACTTCAACGCCAAGACCGAGGGCTATCTGAAGGTGCTGCGCGCGATCGAGGATCTCGACATGTTCTGGGTGGAGATCGACACCCGCGACCCGCGCGCGCTCGCCTACATCCGCTCGCAGAGCCGCCATCCGATCGCCTCGTGCGAAACCCTGATCGGGCTGCAGCAGTTCCTGCCCTACTTCCGGGAGCAGGCGATCGACGTGGCGATCGTCGACACGCCCTGGAACGGCGTGTGGCAGTCGATGAAGATCGCCGCGGCCGCCGAGGCGCACGAGGTCAACGTGGCGTGCCACAACTTCTACGGGCACCTGTGCACGATGATGAACGCGCACTTCTGTGCCGCCGTGCCCAACCTGCGGATCATGGAGGTCGACATCGACCGCATCGCGTGGGATCACGAGCTCTTCACCCATGTGCCGCATTACGAGAACGGCCATCTGGTGATGCCCGAGCGGCCCGGCTGGGGCACCGAGCCCAACGAGGCCGCGATCGCCGCCTACCCGCCGATCGCGGTGCACGGCCTGATGCACCGGCGCACATCGTGAGCAGGCGGCCATGCGGAGCGCGCGCTGAGGAAGGCCGACGGCGATGAACGATCCGGTCGACGTATTGATCATCGGCGCCGGCGCCTCCGGCGCGGCGGTGGCCTGGAGCCTGGCCGACACCCGCATGCGCATCCTGTGCCTGGAACAGGGCGACTGGGTCAAGCCCACCGATTACCCGAGCAACGGCCGGGACTGGGAGGCCCGGCAACTGTCGGATTTCCACATCAGCCCGAACGTGCGGCGGCGCCCCACCGACTATCCGGTGAACGACGAGGCCTCGCCGATCAAGGTGGTGAACTTCAATGGGGTGGGCGGCGGCACCATCCTCTACGCCGGCCACTTCCCACGGCTGCATCCGTCGGACTTCCGGGTGCGCAGCCTCGATGGCGTGGCCGACGACTGGCCGATCGACTACGCCACGCTCGAGCCCTGGTTCGCGCTCAATGACCGGATGATGGGCATCTCGGGCCTGGCCGGCGACCCGGCCTACCCCGACAAGCGGCCGGCCATGCCGCCCATCCCGCTGGGCAAGACCGCGAGCCGCGTGGGCCGCGGTCTCAACACGCTGGGCTGGCACTGGTGGCCCGCCGACACCGCGATGGCCACCCGCGAGTACGAGGGCCGCGCACCGTGCATCAACCTGGGCCACTGCATCGGCGGCTGCGCGCAGGGCGCCAAGGCCAGCACCGACATCACCTACTGGCCGCAGGCGCTGCGCAACCGGGTACAACTGCGAACCCGCGCCCGGGTCCGCGAGATCACCACCGGTCCCGACGGCATGGCCAGCGGCGCGGTGTATGTGGATGCCGAGGGCGTCGAGCACTTCCAGCCCGCCGGCGTGGTGATCATGGCCTGCAACGGCGTGGGCACGCCGCGCATCCTGCTCAACTCGGTGAGCGGGCGCTTTCCCAACGGCCTGGCCAACTCCAGCGATCAGGTGGGCCGCAACCTGATGTTCCATCCCTACGCGCTGGTGCGCGGATGGTTCGACGAGCCCCTCGACGGATTCCACGGCCCGGGCATCTCGATCTGGAGCCAGCAGTTCTACGAGACCGACCCCGCGCGCGGCTACGTGCGGGGCTACACCTTCCAGTTCAACCGGGGCCAGGCGCCGGTGATGGCCGCGCTCACCGGGATGAACAACGAGCTCATCCCCTGGGGCGACGACCACCACCGCGCTTTTCGCGCCCACTTCGGCAACAGCGCGAGCGTGATGGGCATCTGCGAGGACCTGCCCGAGGCGCACAACCGGGTCACGCTCGACCCCGAACTGAAGGACGGCGACGGCATCCCGGCGCCGCGCATCAGCTACACCCTGAGCGAGAACAGCCGCCGCATGCTCGACCATGCGCTCGCCCGCGGCAGCGAGGCCCTGCGCGCGGCCGGCGCGCGCGAGATCGTCACCGAGGCGCCGATGGCGATGGCGGGCTGGCACCTGCTGGGCACCGCCCGCATGGGTACCGACCCCGAGCGCTCGGTGGTGAATGGCTGGGGCCGCAGCCACGACGTGAAGAACCTGTTCATCGTGGATGGCAGCGTGTTCGTGACCTCGGGTGGCGTGAACCCGACCTCGACCATCCAGGCGATTGCCCTCTACGTGGCCGACCAGATCAAGCAGCGGCTGGCCAACCTCTTCGATTGAGTCGGGCGCTTGGCCGCGCAGACGTCCGGTCCCGAGCGCCGCCCGAGATCGCCGGTCATCATCGCTGCGCTCGCACAGCGCGCCCAGCGGAACCTCGCCGGCTCCACCGAGCTGCAGGCGGACTGGCGCGGTGGCAGCGGGCGGACCGCCTCTGGGGGCCGCGGGATTGCCCGGGCCCGCGGCCACCTCCCGGGCCGCCGTGTCCGACAGGGGGTCGAGAGCCCGGGAGTCGGTGAGCACGCCGCCCGCAGCCGCGCCGGGCAGTACCCCGGCCGACGACTGCGCCCCCCGATCACCGGCATGCCGCGCCGGCTGCTGCATCCGCGCGATCGCGCCCACGCGCACCGGCCATCTAGGCCGGGGTCGCCCTGCGGCATCACGGGCGTCGTAGAAGGGACAGCGCCACACACCGGAGGCCGGGCAGCCATCGAAAGCGCGCATGACGCGCGCAGCCATGGTAGCGGCCACCGGCACGGTGAGGGCGACGCCATAGGTGAACTCGAGCTTCAGGAGGTTGGCGTCGGCCAGGGTCTGGCCGGAGCGGGCACCTGCCGGGCCGTCACCCAGCGCATCGGCGCCCGAGCGACTGCGCGCCGCCGCGTTATCGGTGGGAATCTCGAGCAGGTCACCGCGCGCGCGCCCCTGCGCATCGAGCGCGGGCTCGGCCCAGTCGAGAAAGCTCGCGGGATTCGGCGAGAGCTGGCGCCAGCGTACCCAGCCCGCCGCGAGACCGGCATCCACATCGATGAGCGTGCGCTCGATGGCGCGCGCATGGCTGGCCTCATCGACCGACCCGAGGAACCAGGGGCTCAGCCCACGCGCGAAGCCCTGCCGGATCCGCGCAGGATCGGCATGCGCGACAGCCCCGGCCCGCGCCGCCTCGATCGCGCCGTGCATCACCGCCTGGCGCGCGTGCAGCACGAGACCGGCCTGCAGCGTGAACAGGCCGGCAAGCAGCACGAGCGGCAGCGCCACCAGAGTCTCGACCGCGGTGAGCCCACGGCTGCGGGCGCAGCAAGGCCTCGGACGGCGTGCTCGCCGGGCAGTCATCAGTGCCCCTGGGTAAGGGCTCGGCCACCACGTCCGCCAAGCACCTCCACCGGGCCGCGCACGCCAGCCGGCACCCGTGTGGCGCCGAGGGCGAGCTGACGCATCTCGCTGGATACCTGATCGGCAAGCTGCATGGCCGAGGCCTGCGCCGGCAGGTTGAGCGTCTGAAGCTCAACGAAGGACTCGCGGGCAAGCTCCAGCGCTACCGCAGCCAGATTGGCGAGCGCGCGCGCTCGTACCGGCGTGGGCTCGGGGGCACCGACATGCCCATCGGCTGCATCGGGTGCGCGCGCGGCCTGTCGGTAGGCGTGGGTGGCGGGCGCGAGCCGGCTGCGCTGGTGGTGGAGGTTGCCGATGCGCAGCCATGCCATCCGGTTGCCGGGATCGACCTCGACCAGGCCGCAGAACGCCTCCATTGCGCGCGCCCAGTGCTTGCCGTGGTAGAGACCGTCGGCTTCTTCAAGGGCACGCGCGAGCGTTTCGGGCGCCAGCGGCCGGATGAGCGCGAGCGCCGGCAACGCCGAACTGCAGACGGCAGCTGCCGCCACCGGGTGCGAGGCCTGGGTGACCGGGAGCGGCGCCGCCGGGGCGATCGAGGCCGGGACGTCCGCAACGGGTGCTACCGCAACCGGCGCCGGGGGCCGGACGGACCGCGAGAACCAGGACGTGGGGGAGGCTGCGGCCGGCGCGGCCAGCGGTATCGGATCCTCGACGAGGCGCCGGAGATCCGGCGTCCACTCGGTTTCGAAGACGACCTCGAGCGTCGGCACGACAGCCGGGGGCTCATCGAGCAGTGGCGCCGCCGCGCGCGCCGGGCTGCCCGGACAACCCGCCACCGCGCATGCCACCACCGAAAGCGCCAGGGCGATCCGCGACGCACCCACCGTGCCGGCCGCGGATTGGCGGGTTGCCACGGGCAGCGCGAGTCGCAGGCCCGGCACGAGGCCGCGCCGGCGTGCACCGCCGGCGGGCAGCTCGATCACCGAGCGGGCGCCGCGCAGCCAGGCAACACGCCCCGGCGTCATTCCGGCGACGACCCGCAGCACCATGCCCTCGGCATCGAGGAAGACGACATCGATGGGCACACGCATGCCGATGCTGTGGACCGCGCGGCAGGGGTGCAGCCAGAGCGCCGCATTGGCATGGAGGTATCGACGGCCGAGCCAGCCGATCAGCCGTGCGCCGAAGCCATGTGCTGGCTCGAGCGTGAGCGGGGTGGCCGCCGCGGCGGCCTGAGAGGCGATCTGCGAAGTCATTTGAGCCAGCCCTCCATGAGCATCCGGGCAAAGACCGGAAAGAGCAGCACCGCGAAGGTGCAGGGAAAGATGAACAGCAGCAGCGGCAGGAGCATCTTCACGGGCGCCTCCATCGCGAGCTTCTCGGCTCGCTGGAAGCGCTCGTTGCGCCGTTGCTCGGCCTGGGCGCGCAGGATCGGCGCGAGCGCACCGCCCTGCTGCTCGGCCACGACCAGCGAGGCCACCAGCGCGCCTACCCCCGGCTGCGCAAGCCGCTCGGCCATGGCCCGCAGCGCGTCGGCCCGCGTCCGCCCGGCGCGGATATCGCGCAGCACGCGCTCGAACTCCTCGCGCAAGGGTCCCGGCGGTCCCTTGTCGGCCGCCTGCGCGAGCGCGGAGGCGAGATTCAGCCCGGACTCGACCGCAAGCGTGATCACGTCGAGGAAGAAGGGCAGCTCCCGAAGCACCGTGCGCTGGCGCTGCGCGATCCGATCGCGCAACCAGGTGCCCGGCAACATCCAGCCGAGCGCCGCCACGGCGAAGCTCACCGGACCAGGCGCGCCCCCGAGCGGGATGCCGAGCGCCACGGATGCGATGGCAGCAAGGCCGGCGGCCGCGAGTCGGCCCGCCACGAAACGCTCCGCACCCAGCACCTGCTCGAGTCCGGCGCGGCGCAACCGTTCGCCGAGCGCATGGCGCGCGCCCGCCGACAACCATGGCCCGAGGTGGATGGCCAGCGGATCGATGAGGATCGCTCCCCAGCGCCACCACGCCGGCAGGCGGCCGGCCGGAGACCCGGCGCGCGAATCGAAGCCCGGCTGCGGCGCGAGGAAGGCGGCCAGCCAAGCCACGCCGAAAGCGACCGAGGCGCCCAGCGATGCGGCAATCAGCCACTGAACCGTGCCGTCGGCATGGAGGATCGCCGCGAGCGCGGTGCTCGCCGTCCGGGCATCGCTCATACGTCGATCCTGACCACGCGGCGCAGCAGATGCAGTCCGACGCCCTGCATCAACAGCAGCACCGCGCAGGTTGCCCAGCCGAGCGGCGTGGTGAACAGCAGGCTCATGCCCTCGGGCTCGATCATGGCCAGCGCCAGCCCGCACAGCAGCGGCAGCAGACCCATCGCCCATCCCTGCAGCCTGCCCTGCGCCGTGAGCGAGCGAATCTTGCCCTCGAGCGCGATCTTGCGGCGCAGGGCCTCCGCTAGTGCCTCGAGGGTGTGGGCGAGGTTGCCCCCGGTCTGGCGGCTGATGCGCAGCGCGGCGCACAGCAGCACGGTCTCCTCGAGCGGCGCGCGGCGCTCGAGCCCGGCCAGCGCGGTCTCGAAGCTCGCGCCCAGACGCTGCTCGCGCAGCATCAGCTCCAGCTCCTGGCGCAAGGGCACGGGAACTTCGGCGGCGGCCTGTGCGATCGCCTGATTCATGCTCATGCCGGCCCGCAGCCCGCCGGCCAGCAGCATCGCGATGTCGGGCAGTTGCTGGCGCAGCGCGCCGATGCGCCGATGGCGCAGCCACCAGAGCATCAGCCGCGGCACGAAGCCGCAGGCAAGGGCGACCGCGAGCGCCATCAGGGCGGCGCCGGTGACCATGAAGGCCGCGGCGGTAGCCACTGCGACCACCGCCACGTTGAGCGCGAGCAGTCGGGAGGCATCGACATAGATGTGGGCGCGCTGGAGCTGGCGGGCCACCCCGTGCAGAAAGCGGCGACGGTAGGCTGGCCAGAGCTGGCCGAGCAGACGACCGACGCCGAGCGCCGCAGCGACGACGCCGACCCCGGCCGCCAGGGCGTAGATCCAGGGCAGGGTATCGGCACCCGTCAGTGCCTCGAGGATGACGGGACTCATGCTCCGATCTCCAGTCGCCCCGGGAAGGCGCCCGCCGACAACCCCAGCCGCTCGAAGAATTGCGGCACGTTGCCACAGTCCTCGAAAGCGCCGCGTCGCCACCGGAAGAGCGGCTGCATCAGGATGCGCGCGCCTTCGGTCCCGGTGATCTCGCTGATCTCGACGATGCGACGGCGCCCGTCCGCCGCGCGCGCCTGCTGCACGACGATCTGGATCGCCGAGGCGATCTGCTCGCGGATCGCCGCGAGCGGCAACTCCATGCCCGCCATCAGGACCATGGTCTCGAGGCGCGCGAGCACATCGCGGGCGCTGTTGGCGTGGACCGTGGTCAGCGAGCCATCGTGCCCGGTGTTCATCGCCTGCAGCATGTCGAGGGCCTCGCCGCCGCGGCACTCGCCGACGATGATCCGGTCCGGGCGCATGCGCAGCGCATTGCGCAGCAGGTCGCGAATGGCGACACCGCCGCGCCCCTCGGCATTGGCCGGACGCGCCTCGAGCCGCACCAGATTCGGGTGCGCGAGTGCGAGCTCGGCGGCATCTTCGATGGTGACCACGCGCTCGTCGGGCGGAATGAAGCCGGCGAGCAGATTGAGCAGCGTGGTCTTGCCCGAGCCCGTGCCGCCGGCGATCACGAGGTTGCGCCTGGCCAGCACGCACTGATGCAGGAAGGCGACCATGCGCTCGTCGGCCGACCCCAGCCGAGGCAGGTCGGCTGCCGCGAGCCGCTGCCCGGCGAAGCGCCGGATCGTGACGGCCGAGCCCTTGACCGCGAGCGGCGGGATGACGGCGTTGACCCGCGAACCATCGGGCAGACGCGCATCGACCATCGGCGAGCTCTCGTCGATGCGCCGCCCGAGCGGCGCGACGATGCGCTCGATGACCGCTCGCACCGCCGCCTCGCCACTGAAGCTGAGCGCACTCGGCTGCAGCCGGCCGTGGCGCTCGACGAAGATCTCGGCCGGACCGTTGACCATGATCTCGGTGACCGAGGGATCGGCCATCAGGCGCTCGAGCGGGCCGAGGCCCACCACCTCGTCGAGGCAGTCTTCGGCGATGCGGGCACGATCGATGCTGGCGGGAAGGTCGGGCTCGGCGGCGATCAGGCTCTCGAGGATCGCGCGGGCCTCGGCACGCAGCTGCGCCGGCGACAGGCGCCGGACATCCTTGCGGCGCAGATCGATGGTCTGCAGCAACCGCTGATGCAGCAGCACCCGCCAGCTTCGCTCGGTGGCGCTGACGGCCACGCCATCGGCGGGGGATAGGCCCGGGGCGCCAGCCACGGCGGGCTGGTCGGCGGCCGCCGGGACACCGGACTGCTCGCGCACGGGCAGCAACGCCGGATCCGCGGCGGCGGCGCCCTGCCCCGGTGGCAGGGAGGTATCGGAATCGCCCAGGAACGATGGCAGACGCTCGCCGGGCAGGTGCACCGTGCCCAGCACCCGCATCCGGAAGCCGGCGATCATGATCTCGTCGGCAGGATCGAGCGGGCCGAACTCGACGATGCGCTCGCCATTGACCCAGGTGCCGGACAGCGCGCCGGCATCAACCAGGCGGAGGCCTCGTTCGACCTCATGGATCTCGGCATGCACGCGGGCAACCCGCCAGCTGTCGAGCACGACCTCGGCATCCCGGCGACGCCCGATCCGACAGGGAAGCCGGGTCACGGTCACGCGGCGCGGCTCGGCGCCATCGGCTTCGATGGTCAGCATGAACATCGCGCTCACTCCACGAAGCGCGAACGCCCGAGGGAGCGTTCGCTGCGCTGGCGCAGCGTCTCGGCCTTCTCGCGCGCGGCGGAAAGCTCGGCGGCGGGATCGCGCGCCGGCTGGTCCTCGACCCCGCCGACGAAGCGCGGCGTGATGAACACCACCAGCTCGGTCTGACGGTCTCGGAAGGCGCGCGAGCGAAAGAGGTTGCCCAGCACCGGCAGGTCGCCGAGGGCCGGCACCTGATCGATGCTGCGGGTGCTTTCCTCCGACAGCAGGCCGGCGATGATCAGGGTCTCGTTCTCGCGCAGGTTGACCTCGGTCTCGGCGCGGCGCTTCGAGATCCCGGGGATATCCTTGACCTGCACATCGAAGTTGATCGCCGAGATCTCGGTGGCGATCTTCGCGGCGATCACACCCTCGCTGCTCGCCGTGGGGCTGACATCGAACTTGACGCCATATTCCTTGAACACGACGCTGGTGGCGCCTAGGCCGCTGGCATAGGGGATCGGCAGTTCTCCGCCGGCGACGAAACGTGCCGATCCGCCGCTGCGGCACGACAGGCTGGGCTCGGCGAGCACCGTGGCATCGCCGCGCTGCACCATCAGGTTGATCACCGAGGCGATCGAGGTCGCCAGACCGAACATCGAGGCCATCGGCGCGACGCGGGTGCGCACATCGAGGCCATCGATGCCGGTGGCGCTGCCGCCCGGGGTCAGCGCCTGGCTGCGCTTCAGATCGCCGGCGATGCCGAAAAAGGGGCCTGCCGCGCTGCCGTTCCAGCGCACGCCGATGTTCTCGAGTCGGTCGCGCCGGATCTCGACCATGCGCACGTCCATGGCGATCATGCGCTCGAGCCCGACTTTGCCGGCGAGGTTGACCACCTGCGGATAGCGTCGCGCCACCTCGGCCACCCGAGCCGCCTGCTCCTCGGTGAGATGGCTGCCCTCGACCACGAGCTTGTCGCCGACCGTGCGCACGCGCAGGTTGGGGTAGCCGGCAAGCAGCCCGCGCACCTCGGTCACGACCCGCGCCGCATCGGCCGGCAGTACCGTGACCAGCCACTGCCGTTCGGGCAGCCCCTCGCGCCAGAGATGCAGGGTGCTCTGGCCGGGCGCCTCGGGGATGATCAGGACCTGCCGGGCATCGAGCGCGGTGGCCTGCACCACCTTGCCGTTGCCGATCGCGATGCGTCGGACCTCGGGCTCGTCGAGGACATGGGCCTGGCCCACGTACAGCGTGAGGGTTCGCACATCGGGCTCGTCGGCGGCGCCGCAGGGCGTGGCGCCGACGGTCAGCGCCAGCAGCGCGACGAGCCCGTGGACCATGGGTTTCGAGGAAGACGTCATGGTTGACGCACTCCAGGCAAAGTTGGAGTACCGGGCTCGGGCAGGGGCGCGACCGGATGGGTCGGCATGGCTGCCGGCGGCTTCAGCGCACCCTGCCCGCCGACGATCAGCTCGGTGGCACGGGGTGGCGGACGGGTCTCGGGGACGGCAGGCACCGGCGCTGCCAGGCCGAGCAAGCCCCAGGCATCGATCGGCGCGGCCTCCACAGGCGCCCGATCCTCGGGGTTGCGAAGCATTGCCGTGAGACGGCCGATGCGCTGCGCCACGACCAGTCGTTGCGCCTGCTCGGGGCTGACCTCGACGGTGATCGCACCATAGCCACGACCCGGACGGGATTCGTCGGCACCCGGCCGAACCTGCCGCCCGGTCGCGAGCACCCGGATACCCTGCAGCAGCGTCCGGGTGATTTCGACCGGCTGGGGGCCGGCCGCAGTGACCGGAGGCCGTGCCGACAGCAGAAGGTCGATGCGGTCGCCGGGCTGCAGCATGCCGGACAGCGAGTTGACCTCGTCGACCACCACCGTGAAGGCACGAACGCCCGCCGGCACCCGCGCGGCGAAGGTGCTCGCATCGGCCCCCTCGAGCACGGTCTGCAGCAGGGGCTCGCCGGCGCGCAGCGGCATCGAGAGCCTGGCGCCGGCGAAGCCCTCGAAGCGCTCGGGCACGATCGCGCCCGGCGCGAGGTAGTCGCGAGGCACCTCGCGCACCGCGAAGCCGGACGCGCTCACCACCTCGCCGCGCGGCAGGTCCTGTCGGGCGACGACGACCGAGACCATCGCCTGACGTGGCTGCAGCCGCTCGCGCTCGGCGGCGAGCTGCTCGCCGATCCAGCTGCGGGTGCCCACTGCCGCCACCGCGCCCAGCGAGATCGCGGCGCCGAGCAGCAGCCACTGCCGGCGCGCCACCACCCAGGCGAGCAGCGCCTCGCGACGGCGCGGACGCGTCGCACGCTCGGTCATGGTGCGTGCCGGGTCACCCGGGCCTGAACCCATCGCGACATTCGGCGCGCTCACGGCCGCGACACGGCGTCGGTGAGCCGCGCATGGTGATCGACGATGGCGCCGAAGAGACGTTCGAGCGGGCTGGCCGATCCGGCACTCAGGCAGATGCCCACCAGCGCCAGCACGATGAGGTATTCCACGGTGCCCTGGCCGCGCGCCTGCGCAACGCCCGGGGCGCCCGGCGGATGGGGTACGTGGCGGGACACGCCGCAGCTCGGGGGGCAGTATCGGGGAAGCGGGGTCATGACCAGTCTCCTTGCAGCATCAGGACGATGTGGGTGAAGCCGTCGCCGGCCTCGAGGTAGAGCGCCACCTGAGCGCGGGCACCCTCGGCCGTGTAGGCGGTGCCGCCGGCCGGGGCGACCGTGGGCGCGGCGACCGGTCTCGGGATCAGCCCGAGCGGCCGCCATACCGGCTCGAGAGCCGCCAGCGTCGCGGCGGGCGACCAGGGCGCGCGCGCGAGCAGGGTCAGGTCTCGACGAGCCTGGCTGCCGCTCTCGACCCGGCGCAACACGCGGATCGCGGCCGGCCAACCCGAGGGCAGACCAGGCCGCTGCCCGACACCACCGGCCGCGTGGCCCGCGCCCGGCGCCGGGTCGGCATGGCCACCGGCGCTCGACGGCTCGGCGCGGGACGGCCAGTGCGTGAGCAGGGCTTCGCATCGGCCTGCGGGCAGGTGCTGCAGCTGCAGCACCTGCAGACCGTCGGCCGCAAGCCGCGACAGGATCCGCCAGGGGCCGGCATGCGTCTCGAGCGGGGGCAGACCCGCGGCCGGCTGTGCCGAGGGCTGCTGCCACGCGGCGCGAATGTCCGCCTCGAGGGCGGCGCAACCCCTCGCCGAGTGCAGATGCCGGATGCGCGCCGACCGTCCGTCGAGCCGGCCGGCGAGGATGGTGCCCGCGCGCGCGCCAGCCAGTCTCTCGGCAGTACCCTCGACACCTCCCGAAGCCGCGACGCTGGCGGCCATCCCGGTACCCGCAGGACCCGCAGCGCCACCCGCGGCCTGCAGGGCAGCCGCGCTCAGCGCGAGCACGGCCCGGATCGGCAAGCGGGCAGCGGTCATCGGGCTTCACCCACGCGATCCGGCGGCAGGATGCGGACATCGACCTCGCGAGGACGGAAGCGATCGGCCATCGGCTCGAGCCCCATGGCATCCATCGCCCCGAGGAACAGCCGTGCCGGCGCCTCGCGCGCATCTAGGCTGGCCTCCCAGGCGGCATCGGGCCATGCGCCGCGGCGCACCCTTGTCTCGGTGGTGTCGGCGGCGGCGCCAAGCGCCGCGCTCGCCTGCCAGGCATCGGTGAGTACCGCGGCGCGGCTGCGAAGCCTCAGTGCCGGCCAGAACGAAGCGCCGGCACCGCTGCGACGTATCAGCGCCTCGACGGTGAGCACGCGCAGACCGCCCTCGGCGTCGAGGCCGAAGCGCGCCGGTCCCACGCGGTCGTCGAGAACGCCCGCCAGACCGCCGGCTGCCACGGCCGAGCCGGCATCGAACGCGCGGGCAGCGACCTGCACCGAGACATCGCCGGTATCGGCGATCAGCGGGCGGCCGGCGGCGTCGGACCATGGCGCAAGGCGCCCGCCCGCGCCGCCCGCAGCCGCGCTGCGTACCGCCCCATCGGTGGGACCGAACACCCGCTCGTGCACCTCGGTGGCCAGCCGCGCCTGACCCGCCGCCTGATCGCAGAGCGCCGGACGCACCGTGCATTCGAAGGCGGCGAGACGCGCCCCCTGGATGACCGACTGGCGCAAGGCCAGCACCTTGCCAAGCCACAGCAGCGCAAGCAGCAGCGGGACCATCGCGAGCAGGCCGACGATCGCCTCGAGCAGTGCCTGCCCGCGCTGACGCGACTCAGCGGACATGGCTGCGGGCCTGCGCACGTTCGGCCTCGGTCGGCTCGGCCAGGCGGGCCTGCCAGTAGGGGCTGTAGAGGCTTGCGTACTCGACCCGCTCGCCATCGACGGGCGGAGGCCGAAAGTAGACCTCGGCCACGGCGAGCGACCACAGCCTGCCGCCGGCGAAACGATCGGGCAGGGCGAGCCGCCCCCGCAGGCCACCGGCCGCGCCGCGCACCGCAGCGCCCTCGTCGCGGGCGAGGATGGCGATGCGCGCCACCGGGAAGCGGTCGTCGGCAAGACGGGCGGGGTCGAGGTCACGCACCGCGGCGATGCCCGACCAGGCCTGCGCGCCCGGCAGCGACCGGGTGCTCATCTCGGCATCGGCCAGCGCCGACGCTACCGGGTTGAAGCGAACGCCGCCGGGATCGGTGCGCAGCCAGCCTTCGATCACCGGTCCGGCCTCGGCCGCTCCCCAGCCGAGCGGCATCGCCTCGACGCGCCGGCAGCCGAGGAAGGCGCCGAACAGTCCGCGCATCGGCACCCAGGTGTGCAGCGAGTGGGTGTCGCCGCTCTCCCAGCGGTCGAGACCGGACTCGAGCATGGTGCCGCCGCGTTTGTGGAGCTCGCTGAACCAGGCCTCCGGTCCTGCCAGTGGGTGCCCGAAGCAGGCACTGGGCAGCCCGTAGATCGTGAGGTCGAGGCCGCGCGGACCGCGCACGAAGTCATCGAGGGACCGGCGAACCACGTCGGCCAGCCGCTCACGTTCGCCCCCGGTGAAGCGTCGCGTGGGGATCACCGGCTCGGCCACCGGCAGCGCGAAGGCGAACAGCCGGGTATCGGTGCTGCGTGCGACCTCGTTGGCGACCGCGCCAGCGGCGAAGGTGCCCACCGCCCGCTGCAGCAGCTCCTGCCCGGCGAGCAACTGCGCGATGCCGGCGGCGCGCCCGGCAATCGACTCGCCCGCCGCCTGCTCGGCGAGATCGCGGCCCGCGGCGGCCACCTCGGCAGCCACGCCAAGCGCGGCCGAGACCGCCGGCCAGCTGACGGCCATCGTGCCCGCGAAGGCGGCGAAGTGGCGCGACCAGGACGCCAGCGCCACCGACTGGGCGATGGCCGCTTCCTGGGCGACGATCGCCCGATTGGCATAAGCCTGGAAGTTCAGCACCCGCGCCTGCCAGAGCGCGGCGCTCCAGGCGGCGGCATCGGCAGCGGTGTCCAGGCGCTCCCGGGCGGCATAGGCCTGCCCGGCTGCGAACAGCAGATGCAGACCGAGCGCGCCGGCGAACAGCAGCGTGAGGCACAGCCAGAGCACCGCGCCATGGCAGCGCCGGCGGATCGGGCGTGGGACCATCGCCAGGCTCCGGCAGCGCCGCGCGGGCTCTCAGCGGTTGCCGGCGTTGTAGTTGTCGAGCCCGCGGCGCTGATTGGCGCGGGCATCCGCGGTGACCGCGTTGTTCTGGGCGGCGCCGATCGCGTTGCCGGCATCCTGGCCGGAGACCTCGAGGGCGAGGCCGGCGGTCTGGTTGCGAAGGGTCTGGCCGAACAGGGTGTAGATGCCGATCGCGGCCACCGCCACCAGGGCGACGATGATCACGTACTCGGTCATGCCCTGACCAGTGCAGCGGCGGCGGGATCCGGGCCCGGAAACGGGGGAAGGAATCGTCATGGAAGGCTCCTTGTCACGCATGTCGCGTGGGAGCCATTGAACGCCGCGCGATCCTGTCCCGCCATTGCGCGGAGGGCCTAGGTCGGCTGCCTCGCCCGGACGGGGCCATGATCGACGGACGCTGACCGAGGGCTGTTTCGAGGACGAAACCCGCCTACCCGACCTGCCGGATGGCCGACGGGCGTGCCGGAAACGGAACCCGCCGAGGCCATGCGCGATCGAAGCCGGCAAGCATGACGTTGCCCAACACGACGCGGGCGCCGAGAATCGACGCGTCATCCGGCATGCCCCGGGTGCTCTTTTTTTCGTTCGTCGAAACGACAAACCCTTCGAATCCGTCGACCGAGGCTCCTCATGCAGGTCCTGAACATCGTCCCCGGCGATCTGCCTCCCGAGGTGGAGGCGCTGCGCGTGCAGGTGCGCGACTTCATCGCCGAGCACCTGGCCGACTATCCGGTGGCCAAGCGCGTTCGCAACTGGCAGGGCTTCGACGCCGATTTCAGCCGCAAGCTCGGCGAGCGCGGCTGGATCGGCATGACCTGGCCCAAGGCCTTCGGCGGCCACGAGCGCAGTTCGCTCGAACGCTATGTGGTCCTCGAGGAGCTGCTCGCCGCCGGCGCGCCGGTGGCCGCGCACTGGACCGCCGACCGGCAGAGCGGCCCGCTGCTGATGCGGCTCTCGCCCGACGTGCTGGCACCGCGCATCGTCCCGCGCATCGCGCGCGGCGAGGCCTTCTTCTGCATCGGCATGAGCGAGCCCGACTCCGGATCGGATCTCGCCTCGATCCGCACCAAGGCCACGCTTGCGGCCAACGGCTGGTTGATCAACGGCCGCAAGGTCTGGACCTCGGGCGCGCACCGCTGCCACTACATGATCGCGCTGGTGCGCACCAGCGAGCGCGGCGAGAACCGCCACGCCGGCATGTCGCAGTTTCTGATCGACATGACGACGCCGGGGATCACCGTGCGCCCGATCGTCAACCAGCTCGGCGAGCACGACTTCAACGAGGTCACCTTCGACGACGTGCTGGTCCCGCACGAGAACCTGCTCGGCGCCGAGGGCGAGGGCTGGCGCAACGTCGGCACCGAGCTCGCCTTCGAACGCTCCGGACCCGAACGCTACCTGAGCAGCTCGCAGCTGCTGCTCGAGATGCTCGATGCCGCCGACCCCCATGACGCCCGCCACGCGGCCGAGCTCGGCCGGGTGGTGGCGCGCTACGCGACGCTGCGCCAGATGTCGATGGGCGTGGCCGGCATGCTGGCGCGCGGCGAGAATCCCGCGCTCGCGGCCGCCGCCGTCAAGGACCAGGGCGCGCTGGTCGAGCAGGCGATGCCCGACATCGCGCACGATCTCTTCGGCGGGAGCGCCGAGCCCGGCTCCACGCTGGAGCAGGCGATGCGCTACACCACGCTGGCGGTGCCCTCCTTCTCGCTGCGCGGCGGCACCCGCGAAATCCTGCGCGGCATCATCGCCAAGGGCATGGATCTCCGATGACCGACTCGCTGATCGAAAGCAGCGCGGCCCGGCTGTTCGCCGACAACGTCGACAAGGCCGTGCGCGACGCCGCCGAACGCGGTGAATTCCCCCGCGCGCTGTGGCAGCTCGCCCTGGACAACGGCTTCACGCAGGTGCTCGCCGCCGAAGCCGCTGGCGGTCTGGGCCTGGGCTGGGACGACGCCTGGCCACTGTTGCGCGGGCTGGGCTACTGGCAGGTGCCGCTGCCGCTGGCCGAGACTCTGGTCGCCGGCCTGCTGCTGTCGCGTGCCGGGCTGCCGGTACCGGAGGGCCCGATCGCGCTGATCGAGCAGGGTCACGATGGCGAACTGCGCGCCGACGGGCCCACCGAGGCGCCCCGCCTGAGCGGGCGCGCCTACCGGGTGGCCTGGGCGCGGCACTGCAGCCACGCCGCGGTATCGCTCGCCGACGGCCGCATCGCTCTGCTGCCGCTTGCCGGCGCCCCGTCGGTCAGCATCGAGTCCGCGCTCAACCACGCCCGGCTGCCGGCCGACCATGTCGCGCTGGCCGATGCGTCGGCGCAGGCGGCCGCCAGCGGACTGGACGGGCTCGCGCAGCCTGCGCTCGCGCTGGGCGCGCTCGCGCGCTCGTGCATGATGGTCGGCGCGCTCGAGTGGATTCTCGAGCAGTCGGTGCAGTACGCCAACGACCGCGTGCAGTTCGGCAAGCCGATCGGCCGCAACCAGGCGATCCAGCAGCCGCTGGCCCTGCTCGCAGGCGATGTCGCCGCGGCGAAGGTCGCCTCGCTGGTCGCTGCGGCCGACGCGCCGTCGGCCACCGGCGAGGCCGATCCCGCGCGCACCTTCTTCAGCGTGGCCACGGCGAAGATCCGCGTCGGCGAGGCCGCCACCCGCGGCACCTCGATCGCCCACCAGGTCCACGGTGCGATCGGCTTCACGCACGAGCACGCGCTGCACTTCGCCACGCGCCGGCTGTGGGCCTGGCGCGAGGAGTTCGGCGCCGACGCGTGGTGGGCTGCCCGCCTCGGGCGGGCCGCGATCGCCGCTGGCGGCGCTGGCTTCTGGCCGGCGATGACCGCGCGGCGTTTTGCCTGAGCCTCCAGCATCGGCTCGCTCGTTGCGTGCGCAACCATCCATCGACAACCCGACCGCCGACCCGGCGCCCCCGCACCCATGAGGCCTTCATGAACATCCCCAACGTCCCCGCCGACATCGGCGTCGAACTCGACGGCCATGTCGCGATCGTCGAGATCCGTCGCCCGCCGCACAACTTCTTCGACCTGCGCCTGATCGAGGGCATCGCCAACGCCTACGAGGCGCTCGACAACGATCCCGCCTGCCGCGCGATCCTGCTTTGCGCGCAGGGCAGCGCGTTCTGCGCTGGCGCCGACTTCTCCAAGCGCGACGACGACGCCGCCACGCGCCGCCCGGGCGTGCTCAACCCGCTCTACACCGAGGCGATCCGGATGTTCGCCTGCAAGAAGCCGGTGGTCGCCGCGGTACAGGGCGCGGCCGTGGGCGGCGGCCTGGGGCTGGCCATCTCGGCCGACTTCCGGGTTGCCTGCCCGGAGGCGCGCTTCAGCGCCAACTTCAACCGGCTGGGCTTTCACCCCGGCTTCGGCCTGACCGCCACGCTGCCGCGGCTGATCGGCCAGCAGAAAACCGCCATGATGTTCTACACCGGCCGCCGCATCCCGGGTGACGAGGCCTATGCGATGGGTCTGGCCGACGTTCTGGTATCGCGCGACGAGTTGCGCGAGGCCGCGCTGAAGCTCGCGCGCGAGATCGCGGTGTCGGCCCCGCTGGCGGTCGTCTCCACCCGCGCCACGCTGCGCCAGGGCCTGGTGGAGGCGGTGACCGCGGCCGTCAACCGCGAAAGCCAGGAGCAGGACTGGCAGCGGCGCACCGCCGACTTCGCCGAGGGCGTCCGGGCGATGGGCGAGCGCCGCGAACCGGTCTTCAGGGGGGAGTGAGCGGCGGCTCGTCGCCGAGCAGCGCGACCAGCTCCTGCACCGAGGGCAGCGCGGTCGCGTCGATGTCCTCGAGGATGCCCTGCGCGAGCGAACGCTTGTCGTGGTGCAGGGCGACGATGCGCTCTTCGATGCTGCCGCGGTTGACGAGCCGGTAGACGGTCACCGGCCGATGCTGCCCGATGCGGTGCGCACGGCCGGTGGCCTGATCCTCGGCGGCAGGGTTCCACCAGGGATCCACGATCACCACATAATCGGCCGCGGTCAGGTTCAGCCCGAAGCCACCCGCCTTCAGGCTGATGAAGAACAGATCGCCCTCGCCCGCCTGGAAGGCGGCGATACGGCGTGCGCGTTCGGCCGCGGGCGTGCCGCCGTCGAGGTACTGGCTCGTGATGCCGGCGGCCTCGATCGGCGCGCGCAGCAACGCCAGGAAGTCGGTGAACTGGCTGAACACCAGCGCCTTGTGACGATTGGCGACGAGTTCCTGCGCCAGCTCGACGAAGGCGCTGACCTTCGCGCCGGTGATGCCGAGTCCGGGATCGACCAGTCGTGGATCGCAGGCCGCACGGCGCAGCCTGGTGAGCTGCGCCAGCACGTTGATGCGGTCGCGGTTGCCGGCACCGAGCGCGGTCGCGAGCGCCTCGCGCCGCAGCAACTCGTAGTGGGCCGCCTCGTCGGGCTCGGGATTCACGTGCAGGATGGTTTCGGTGCGTGCCGGCAGGTCGTCGAGCACCTCCGACTTCAGGCGTCGCAGCACGAAGGGGGCGATCAGTCGGCGCAGCGTGCGCTGGGCGCGCAGATCGCGGTCGCGCTCGATCGGCGTGACGAAGCGCTCGGCAAAACGCTGCGCGCTGCCGAGCAGCCCGGGATTGGTGAAGTTCATGATCGCCCAGAGCTCGCCCAGGCGATTCTCGATCGGAGTGCCCGAGAGCGCCAGCCGGAAGTCGGCGTCGAGCTCGCGGATCGCCTGGCTGCGCTTGGCGCTCGCGTTCTTGATCGCCTGTGCCTCGTCGGCCACCAGCGTGGCCCAGCGCAGCGCGGCGAAGGCCTCGACCGACTGCTGCAGCAGCGTGTACGAGACCACCACGAGATCGCCGGCGCAGGCCTCGCGCAGGATCTGCTCTCGCGCTTCGGGCGAGCCATAGAGCCGCGCCCGCAGCCCCGGCGCGAAGCGGGCTGCCTCGTCGATCCAGTTGGCGCACACCGACGTGGGCGCGACCACCAGCGCCGGCCCCATCGGGGCGCGTGCCAGCAGGAGCGCCAGCGCCTGTACGGTCTTGCCCAGACCCATGTCGTCGGCAAGGCAGGCACCGAAGCCCGCCTGCGCGCGTTGCGCGATCCATTCGAAGCCCTGCTGCTGATAAGGCCGCAGCGTGGCCTGCAGGGCAGCGGGCAGTTGCGCCGGCGTCGCAGCCGCGCTGCGCAGCGTGGCCAGACGCTCGCGCAGCGCCGCGTCGTCACGGCGGGCGTCGGCCAGCGCGTCATCGAGCCACTCGGCGGCCTGCTCGGGCGCGCGCAACGTGGCACCACGTCCCGACTCGACCACGGCCGCCAGGTCATCGATCTGCTGGCGCAGCCGCTCGGTCAGCGCCAGCCAGCGGTCCTCGCCCAGCGGCACGAAGCGTGAGCGCCGCCCCCCCGCCCACTCGACCAGGCGCGCCAGCTCGAGCACCCGTTCCTCGTCGACCCGCAGTTCGCCGTCGATCGCGAACCACCGGCCGTCGCGGCGCACCGACACACGCACGCCCTCGGCGCCGGCACGCAGCACCTGCATGCGCCGGCCCTGGGGCCAGTCGAGCCCTTCGATGCCCGGCTGCGCGGGCAGCTGCTCGATGATCGCGAGGGCCTGTTCGGGATCCTCGATGGTCCACGTCGGCACGCGGCCGGCATCCTCGGGCGGCTCGAGCACCGGAAAGCGTTCGAGCAGTGCGCGCAGCAGCTCACGCTCGCGGCCGAGGTCGCGCCGCACTGCGCACATCTCGCCGTCGATCGGTGCGACCACCTCGGCGCGGCCGTGCCCGGGCGCCAGGCGGGGGCCTCCCGGCCCGAGCGGCGCGCTTACCAGGCGCAGCCGCACGCCCGCTCCCGCGGGCGCGAGCTCGGCGCGCAACGCATGGCTCGTACCCAGGCTGCGCGTGCCCGGCGCGCGCTCCGCACGCAGCCGGAAGTGGGCGGAGAGCGCCGGCATCGCCGCCTGCAACGCCGAGCCGGCATCCTGCGGCACCCGCAAGCCACCCGCGGCGAGCGAGGCGACCCGGCGATGGGCGGCACTGATACGGATCAGGCGGGCCTGACCCGCCTGCTCGCCGGGCAGCACGAAGACCGCGCCCTCGAGAGGCTGGCCACCGCCACGTACCGCCCCATGCGCGTCGAACTCGAAGCCCGGTCCCTGGCGGCCGAGGGCCACCAGATCAGGCTCGAAGCGCAGCACCCAGTGGCCATCGACCGTCTCGAAGCGCACCTCGGGCTGCTCCTCGACGAGCTCGACGAAGTGCTCGGGATCGTCGGCCATCAGCACCCTGGGATGGCCGACCAGCGCCCCGGCGGCCGCGGCGACGTCGAGCGCCAGGCTCGCCGCGTAGCCCCGCGTGGTGCGTACCGCGCGCGCCACCCGGGCATCCTCGGCCGGCAGTTCGGCGTGCCGCACCAGCCGGGACAGGGGTACCGGCCGCGCCTTGTTCCAGTCGCGCGCCCCGCGCTTCTGCTCGAGCACGTCGACCGCCAGCACACGGCCGTCGCGGTCGCAGCGAACCGCCCAGAGCAGCCGTGTCGCCGGCTGCGCGGCGCCGTCGGCACTCGGCTCGGCACCGAGGGCGGCGATCGCGGCCAGCGCATCGCGCCATGCATCGCTCGCGCCCGCGACGAAGAACGGCGATTCCGGCGGCAGGCCGGCGAGCACCCGCTCGGCGCTGCGCACCTGCCCGGCGAGCCAGTCGAGTCCGGTCTGCCCGAGGGCGCGCCCGAGCGCCGCCCGGGCGGCGGCGCGCGCCACCGCCGGATCACGGCCGGCTGCCGTACCCGAAGTCGTCAAGGCCAGCGGCGGCTCGGTGCCGATCAGCCATGCCCGCAGCATCAGGCGCTGCGCCCAGCCGAGCTGGGGGCGGGTGCCGAACCAGGCGTGCAGCTCGCCGAACTCCGGGTCGGGCGGCTCGTCGCCCACCCGGATGTCGGCGGCACGCACCCACCGGCTCCAGATCGAGTCATCATGGCTGCGTCGCGGACCGGCCTCGCCAGTGCAGAAGCGGCGTGCCGTCGCCAGGCGGACCGGATCACGCCCCGCGAACAGGCACATCGGGTACAGCCACGCGATGGTGTCGTCGAGCAGACGCTTGCGCGCGCCGCTTTCCTGACGGCGCAGCGCCAGCGCATCCTCGAAGGCGGCTGCGCCCTCCTCCCACCGGCCCTCGGTGGCCAGGATGGCCGCGCGCACGGCCCGCGCGTGGCCATCGTCGCGCGTCTCGAGCAACGCGCCCGCCTGGGCACCGCGGCCGGCCAGCACCAGCGCCGCCGCGGCGCGCAGCCGCAGACCCTCGAGCGACCTTACCGGCGGCGCCTCCAGCCGCTCGAGCGCATGCGCCAGCACCACCGGCAGCGCCGGATGGAGCACCCGCAGACCGTAGTCGATCGCCACCGCGAGCATCGAGGCGGCAAGTTGCGGCTCGGCGCGTG
>Ga0315900_10002909_pt1 | contig 25505 bp, 18 predicted proteins | sample LakEriMetagenome_FD_203521 | JGI IMG/M metagenome (GOLD analysis project Ga0315900, IMG submission 203521) | Freshwater fungal communities from buoy surface, Lake Erie, Ohio, United States - Buoy 12 MA114 | ecosystem: Environmental > Aquatic > Freshwater > Lake > Lake biofilm | place: USA: Lake...
GGCATGGCCAGAGGGGTGGGTACATTGCCCACTTTCATGTACGCCGGACCGGCCACGATCTTGTCATCGGGCACTACGATCATGCGGCTCACCTTGAAGTGATAGTGAGGGTGGGGGCGGTCGCAAGTGGTGAGCATACCTCCCTTGCCGTGTACTTCGCCATTGGGATGGCGTTTGCTCAGGCCGGCGCTCAGCCAGGCCGTCTGTTCCTCGGTGCGAACCTCGCGGATCATGCCGGTCTTCGTGCGGAAGTTGTACCGGATGCTGTCGGCATCGATGGTATGCCCGTCCTGTGCGAACTGGGGCTTGCCCACCACCGACCCGGTGCTGTCCGGTGCACCAAATGCACTGGCCTCTTCGTTCTTGAAGCTGAAGGAGATGCGTTCCGCGGTTAGCTGGATGCCCTGGTATTTCACCGTGGCAGCACCAAAGAGGTACACGGTTTGCTCCTTCAGGTCGTAGCGGATACTGTCCCGCGCCTCGTACCGCACTTCGCTCTGCAGCACCTGGGCGCTGAGCGGTAGGGCCGCACACATCAACACAGCCGTGATGAAAACTGCACTGGTCCGCATCGGGGTCCGCAGCAGCGGGCCGGTAGTTTCGCCCCTGAAAGGCCGGATGCGAGGCGGTAACGTCATGGTCCAGCCTTTCCCACGGAAAAGCGGGCCGAAATTAACGGATCGCCTTCCGCGTGCCATGGAACGAACACCGCGTGTGCTGAAGTATGTCCTGTTGCTGGCCGTTCTCTTAACGGTCGCTTCCAGCGCGCCCGCACAAACGCAGGGGCGCGATCCGCACCGTATCCGCACCGTGGTGCTCGACGCCGGTCATGGTGGCAAGGACCCCGGCAACCTCGGTACCGGCCGCTACAAGACCACGGAGAAGCACGTCTCGCTCAATGTGGCCAAGCTGGTGGGCAAGTACCTCAACGAGGCCTATCCGGACATCAAGGTGGTGTACACCCGCGAGGATGACCGCTTCATTGAACTGATGGAGCGCACCCAGATCGCCAACCGGGCCAAGGCGGACGTGTTCATCAGCATTCACTGCAACGCCAACGACAGCAAGGACCCCCACGGCTGCGAGACCTATGTGATGGGCCTTCACAAGACCGAAGCGAACATGCGGGTGGCGCAGAAGGAGAACGCTGCCATCCTGTTGGAGGACGGCCACGAGCTGAAGTACGACGGCTATGACCCCAAGGACCCCGAGAGCCAGATCGCACTGAGCCTGCGCCAGAACGTGCACCTGGAGCAGAGCCTGTTGCTCAGTTCGCTCATCCAGAAGCAGTTCAGGGAGCGTGTGGGCCGGCCGGACCGGGGTGTGAAACAGGCCGGTTTCCTGGTCATCAGCTACACCACCATGCCGGCCGTGCTCATCGAGCTGGGCTTCCTCACCAACCCCAAGGAGGAGGATTTCCTTCAGGAGGCCGAGGGCCAGGACTACATGGCCAGTGCCATCTACCGGGCCTTCAAGGAATACAAGGGCATTGTGGAGGGGGGGGCGGTGCCTGCGCCCGAGACGAAGCCTGCCCGCCCGGACAGCACACATGTGGCGCTCCCGGACAACAGCACCAAGCCTGCGGCCCCGCCTGCCGTGGTCTTCAAGGTCCAGGTGGTCACCAGCAACAAGCGCATCGAAACGAAGCCCTCCAACTTCAATGGACTGGAAGGGGTGGAGGAGCAGAAGGGTGCCGGTGTATACCGCTACACGGTGGGTAACGAGCCGACCTTGGAAAGGGCGCGCGAAGTGCAGAAACGCTGCAGGGACAAGGGTTACGACGGGGCGTTCATCGTCGCGTTCAAGGACGGACAACGGATCGATCTGCAGGAAGCCCTTAAATTGGCCGGGGCTCGCTGAAAGCGGCCGTTCACTGGATGAAGCTCAAGCGCGAGTACAGCATTGCCTTGGTGGTCCTGGGAAGTCTGGGACTATTGATCTTCGGCATCAATTTCCTCAAGGGCATCGACCTGTTCGAGCGCCGCAACGTGTACCATGCCGTGTACGGCGATGTGTCCGGTGTTACCGGCTCCAGCCCGGTCTTCTTCCGCGGCCTGAAGGTCGGCCAGGTCATTCGGACCCAGCTCATACCCGATGGAAGCGGTCGCATCGCGGTAAGCTTCCAGATCGACAACGACGACCTGCGTGTGCCGCGTGACTCGAAGGTGCAGATCTACAGCGCCGATCTCTTTTCACGCGCCTTGCAGATCATCCCGGGCACCAGCAGCGACCTGGCATCGAAGGGAGATACGCTCTTGGGCGATGCGCAACTGAGCTTGACGGATGCCGTGGGGGAACAGATCGACCCCCTGAAGCGCAAGGCCGAGCACATGCTGGCCAATGTGGATTCGGTCCTGTCCGGCCTCAACCGCGTCCTGAACGATTCGGCCATCGGCGATATCGATGCCAGCTTCTCCAGCATCCGCAACACGCTCGAGACCTTTAACGCCACCAGCCGCAGGCTCGATGCCATGATCGCGGTGGAGTCGCAGGCCGTGCATTCCACCCTGGAGAACCTGCGCAAAGTGTCGGAGAACCTGGTGGCGTACAATACCCATATCGCCAGCATCCTGCAGAACATGGACACCCTGAGCGGGACCTTGAACGGCGCCGAGGTGAAGCAGATGGTGGCCGACCTCAACGCCAGCACCGCCAAGCTGAAGGGCCTCATGGAAGGCCTTGAGGCCGGGCAGGGTTCGCTGGGTCAGCTGATGAAGAACGATACGCTCTACGCCAACCTCGAGGCGGCCACGCATGAACTGGACCTGTTGTTGGAGGATATGCGGTTGAACCCGAACAGATATGTCCATTTTTCGTTGTTCGGTAAGAAGGACAAACAGCCCAAGCTGACCGATAGCGACATCGACCGCATCGCGAAGGCCTTGCGCGAAGCCAACAAGCCATGAGCATCGCCAATATCCTCTTCCTGCTGCTGCTCGCCGGTGCCGTGGCCCTGTTCGCTCGCAACCTGGGCCGGGTGGTCCGCAACATCCGATTGGGCCGCGATCAGGACATCAGCGACCACAAGGCCGAACGCTGGGGTGTAATGGCCCGCGTCGCCCTCGGTCAGAGCAAGATGGTGGTGCGCCCGGTGGCCGGCATCATGCACATCCTCATCTACGTGGGCTTCGTCATTATCAATATCGAGGTCCTCGAGATCATCATCGACGGCATCTTCGGTACGCACCGCATCGGCTCCTTCCTCGGCGGCTTCTACGACTTTCTCATCGGCAGCTTCGAGATCCTGGCGGTGGGCGTGCTGCTGGCCTGTGTGGTCTTTATTGCGCGTCGCGCCGTGCTGCAACTGCCTCGCTTCCACAAGCCCGAGATGAAGGGCTGGCCTTCGAAGGATGCGATGATCATCCTGGTGGTGGAGATCCTGTTGATGGGGGCCTTCCTCACGATGAACGCCGCTGACCACACGCTGCAGCAATTGGGTGATGAACACTATCCCACGGCCGGTTCCTACCCGGTGAGCGCAGGGGTCGCCGCAACACTTGACCTCATCGATCTCCAACCCTCGACGCTTGTCCTGATCGAACGCACCGCCTGGTGGTTCCACATCCTGGGGATCCTCGCCTTCCTGAACTACCTCCCGTATAGCAAGCATTTCCACATCATCCTGGCCTTTCCCAACACGTGGTACAGCAAACTGGAGCCGCGCACGCAGGTGAGCAACATGCCGCGCATCACGGGCGAGGTGAAGAGCATGCTCGACCCTTCGGTCGCCCCGCCGGAACCAGCCCCGGCGCGTACGGTGGCCGGTGTGGAAATGCCCGAGCGCTTCGGGGCCAAGGACGTGTTCGATCTGAGCTGGAAGAGCCTGATGGACGCTTATAGCTGCACCGAATGCGGCCGATGCACCAGCGAATGCCCCGCCAACCTCACGGGCAAGCTGCTGAGCCCGCGCAAGATCATGATGGACACCCGCGACCGCCTGGAGGAAGTGGGCAGGGTGATCGATGCGAAAGGCAAGTGGGAGGACGATGGCAACAGTCTCCACACGCGGATCACGGAAGAGGAACTGTGGGCATGCACCACCTGCAACGCCTGCACCCAGGCCTGTCCGGTGAACATCGATCCAGTGAACATCATCATGGAGATGCGGCGCTATAAAGTGATGGAGGAGAGCAGCACGCGACCTGCGCTCACCGGTATGTTCAACAATGTGGAGAACAACGGCGCACCTTGGGCCTTCGGTCCCGATCAGCGCATGAAATGGACGGAATCGTGATGAATACCCAGGTCCACGTCCCCACCATGGCCGAATTCGCCGCCACTGGCGAAGTGCCCGAGGTTTTGTTCTGGGTCGGCTGCGCCGGTAGTTTCGACGACCGCGCCCGCAAGATCACCAAGGCCTTCGTCCGCATCCTGAACGCGGCGAACGTGAAGTTCGCGGTACTGGGGCAGGAGGAGACCTGCACCGGAGATCCCGCGCGACGTGCCGGCAACGAGTTCCTGTTCCAGATGCAGGCGTTGCAGAACGTCACCGTGCTCAATGGTTATGGCGTGAAGCGCATCGTGACCGCCTGCCCGCATTGCTTCAACACCTTGAAGAACGAGTACCCTTCACTGGGTGGCACTTATGAAGTGCTGCATCACACGCAGTTCATCAACGCGCTATTGAAGGAGGGCCGGATCAAAGTGGAGGGCGGCGACTTCAAGGGCAAGCGGATCACGTTCCACGATCCCTGCTACCTCGGCAGAGGCAACAACGAGTACGAGGCCCCGCGCGAAGTGCTGCTGAAACTGGACGCCGCGCTGGTGGAGCTGAAACGCAGCAAACAGAACGGCCTGTGCTGCGGAGCGGGCGGCGCGCAGATGTTCAAGGAGGCCGAGCCCGGCACGCGTGAAGTGAACCACGAGCGCAGCGAGGAGGCCTTGGGCGTGAAGCCCGACATCATTGCCGCAGGTTGCCCCTTCTGCAATACCATGCTCACCGATGGTGTGAAGCACTTCAATAAGGAGGGCGAGGTGGTGGTGAAGGATGTGGCCGAGCTGATCGCGGAGGCGGGGGAGCTCTGATCAACCCATTTATCCCATCCTCGCCATGCTGATCGAGGAACTCTTCCGGAAGACGTTGGACAGGGCTGGTGCCGATCCGGAAGTGTCCACCGTGCTTTGGGCCGAGGTTGCCCGTGAATGTTCGGGCAAGGGACGCTACTACCACACGCTCGATCATCTGGAGCACATGGCACGCGTTCTTTCGCCTTATTTGTACGTGATGGAGGATGCCGATGCCGTGGTGCTTGCCATCGCCTACCACGACATCGTTTACAAGGTGACCCGCTCGGACAATGAACAGCGCAGTGCCGACCTGATGCGGGCAAGACTGAGGCCGCTGGGCGTGAGCATGGAACGCCTGCAGCGAGTGGAGGAGCACATCCTCGCCACCAAGGCCCACGGATCAACTGCTGAGCCCGATACGGCCTACCTCTGCGATGCCGACCTGGCGGTTCTGGGAGCTTCTCCAGAGGCGTATGCGTTGTATGCTTCGGCGGTGCGCAAAGAGTACCGCCGCTATCCCGATCTGCTCTATAGGCCGGGACGGCGCAAGGTGCTGCGTCATTTCCTCGGAATGCCGGTCATCTATCGCATACCCGCTTTCAGGGAACAGTTCGAGAGCGCGGCGCGCAGGAACCTTGCCAACGAACTGAACGCGCTGGGCGGATAGCAGTACCCGGGAACAACAAGGGCCGCGATCTTCATGATCACGGCCCTTGAAAACGCACTGCTCAAGGCTATTGCCCCAACAACACCTTCACCGCCTCTTCCAACTGCTGGTCGCGACCCGTGCTCACAGCACCCGGCTCCAGGGCCTGCTTCACATCGGGGTCGAGCTGTTGGTTCTCCAGGTAGTTACCGTTGTTGTCGATCATGCCCACTTGGGGGATGCCGAACCACATGCCGTTCTGCAGGCCCTCCCACCACACGGCTGTGCCGGTTCCGGCCACGGGCATGCCCACCAGCTTGCCGATGCCGAGCGCGCGGTAGGTCACCGGGAACATGTGCGCATCGCTGTAGTTGCCTTCGCTCATCACCACCACGCTGGGACGCTGCCATTTGAACTGGGGCTCGGTGCCCAGCCTCTGGCCACGTGGCTCGAAGCGCATATAGGTCTTGCCGTTCAGGAAGGTGGCCAGGTCATCATGCAGCCAGCCTCCACCGTTGAACCGCGTGTCCACCACGAGCCCTTTCCGATCATGGTAGCGGCCAAGGGCCTCTTCGTACACCACACGGAAGCTCTGGTCGTCCATGCCTTCCACATGCACGTAGCCGAGCTGGCCCTTGCTCAGGCTGTCCACGATGTGGCGGCTGCGTTCCACCCAACGCTGGTAGAGGAGGTCCGTCTCTGCACCGAGCCCGATGGGCTTCACGATCTCTTCCCAACGGGTGTTGGTCTTGGGGTCGTGCAGGGCGAGCAGCGTGGGCTTTCCGGCCTTGCGGTTCAGCAGTCGGGCCGGGTCGATGTCCGGTGTAAGGGCTTGTCCGTCGATCTGTTCGATCACGATGCCGGGTCGCACTTTGCTGCCCTCCTTGAGCACAGGGCTGCGCGGCAACAGTTCGGCCACCAGCAGGCCGGGTCCATCATGTGGCGCGTACAACAGGCCCAGGGCGGCGGTCTGGTCGTCCGTGGGTTCCGAATGGCGGTAGCCGGCCCCCGTGTGCGAGGCGTTCAGTTCGCCCAGCATCTCGCTGAGCAGTTCGGCCATGTCGTAGTTGTTGTTGATGTCCGGCACGAAGCGCTGGTATTCCTTCTTGTAGAGGTCCCAATCCACGCCCTGCAGGTCCACACGATAGAACTTCTTCTTCACCTGGCGCCACACGTGCTCGAAGAGGTAGGCCCGCTCGGCGTTCTCGTTCAGGGTCATTTCCCCGTTCACGCTCACGCCCTTCATTTCGCTCTTCTCGATGTCGTAGCGCGAAATGCTGCCATTGTTGATGAAGTAGAGGTTCTTGCCCTCCTTGTCGATCTTCAGGTCGCCGGCCCAGCCTGCGCCCAGTTTGCTGATGATCTTGGTCTCCCGGGTGCGCAGTTCGGTCTGCCACAGGTCGAAGCCCTTCTCGAAGGGGGTGAGGTAGTAGAGCTTCTCGGCATCCTTGCTCAGCACGGCCGCGCTCAGGTTGCTGGAGTGCACGGTCAGACGGACCTTGCGGTCGTACAGGCCGTCCATCTCGATCTTCACGGGCTTCACCTCCTCCTTCTTGTCGGACTTTTCTTCCTTCTTGCCTTTCTCGTCCTTCTTGTCCTTTTCGCCTTTTTCGGTCTCCTCGGTTTTCTTCTCGGCCTCTTTGACCAGTTCGAGCTCTTCCTTGTTCAGTTTGTACCGGTCATAGGCCTGCCGCGTCAGGAAGAGGGCGTACACGTTTGACTGACCGCCCCAGCTGGCGTGGTTCTTCATGCCATCACGCGAGCTGTAGAAGTAGACCGCTGAACCATCGGCCGACCATTCCGGGTGGTAGCCACCGTAGCCGCTGCGTGTCAGGTCGATCACGTCCTGCTTGCCATCGGCATTGATGATGCCCACCTGGTTGATCCATTGTTCCTTGTTCAGGAACTCCACCAGGAACCACTTGCTGTCCGGGCTCCAGCTGTACCACTGGTCGCCATCGGCATAGCTGTAGTTGCGTACGGCGGGCAGCACGGTCCGTGTCTGCTTGGTGGCGATGTTGAGCGCCTTCAGGGTCGTTCGCTCCTCGAGGTAGGCCACTTCCTTTCCATCGGGCGAGTAGGTGGCTTGGAATTCCTCGGCGGGCGTGGCCAGCAGGGCTTCCTCCTTCAGCAGGGTGGCATTGAAGAAGTAGGGCTCCTCCTTGCGCACGATGCTTGTGATGTACAGGTCCCAGCTGCCGCCGCGTTCGGTGGCGTACAACAGGGTGCGTCCATCAGGGCTCCAGCTCACGGAGCGTTCCTGTTCGGGTGTATTCGTCACACGGCGCGTGGTCCCCTCCAACGAGCTCACGAAGACCTCCCCACGATGAATGAAGGCCATTTCCTTGCCGTTGGGCGAAGGCATCACCTCCGAGATGTCATCGTTCACCTTCACCGTGCGTTCGGGCAGATAGCGGCCATCGCTGTGGGTGCTGATCTCCACCTTCACAGGCGTGCCTCCGTCCGTGAGGGAGTGAATGTCACCCCGGTAGGTGAAGCAGAGCGTGCCGGTATTGCTCATGCTGAGTGAACGTACGGGATGGTCTTTCAGGAAGCTCACCTGTGTGCTGGCTCCGCCCGTGCTGGGCATCTTGTGCACGTTGTACGATCCCTTCTCTTCCGTGAGGTAGTAGATGGTGGACCCGTCGAGGTTGAACACGGGGTCGCGGTCCTCGCCCGCGAACGTGGTCAGTTGCTTGTACGCCTTGGTCTTCGGGTCGAAGGTCCAGATGTCGCGTGTAACGCTGCTGGTGTGATGCTTGCGGTAGTTGTCCTCGTAACCCTTGCGGTCGTGGTACACGATCACGTTGCCTGCTGCGTTGTATCGTGCGCTCTGCATGGCAATGGTGCTCACCTGTACCGGGCGGCCGCCTTTCGCAGGCACGCTGTACAGTTCGCCGAGTCCGCCCACCGGGAATTGCTGGTGACGGACATCATCCTGGCGGTGGCCATAGAAAAGCACATTGGCGCCATCGGGCGAGAAACCGCTGGGTGTCTCGGAACTGCTGTGGTAGGTAAGCCGTGTGGCCGGTCCACCGCTTGATGGCATCACGAATACATCATTGTTCCCATGCCGCGTGCTCGCGAAGGCGATCTGCTTCCCATCGGGGCTCCAGACCGGCGTGTGGTCATAGGCATCGTTGATGGTAAGAACGGTGGCCTCGCCTCCGCCGGTGGGCACGCGCCAGATATCGCCTTGGTAGCAGAAGGCGATGGTATTGCCGTCCGGCGAAATGGCGGGCTGCCGTAACCAGCGGTCGGCCTGTTGGGCCTGAAGTCCTCCGAAAAGCGCGAGGGTGGCTAGAAGAAGGTGCGGACGTTGGGTCATGCAGCGAAGTAAGCGGATCTGATCGGCTTTTCGTGGCGTGATGGAACGTTCGGTCATTCGCTCGAGATCACCAACTTTGTACCATGCAAACGCAGCACGCCAACCGCACCCTCGGCACCATGCCCGCTCATGCCCGCACGTGGATCTACAAGGCACCACGCACGTTGGGCCAGGCTGAACAGCGTCTTGTGCGTGAGCGTGGCGCCGAGTTCACCGAGGGCTGGGCCGCGCACGGTTCGCCCTTGGACGCCTGTGTGGATGTGCTGCACGATCGCTTCGTGGTGATCGCGGTGGATGAGGAGCAGGCCCTGGCCAGTGGCTGCAGCATCGACAAGAGCGTGGCCTTCATCAAGCGCCTGGAGCATGACCTGAAACTGATGCTCACCGACCGTATGGTGGTGGTGTATGAACAGGATGGTCACATCCGCAGTTGCCGGTTGCAGGAATTGCCCGAGCTGCTGAAGAGCGGGACGATAACGGGTGATACGATCATATTCGATGACCTGGTATCCACCGTGTGTGAGCTTCGTGAACGTTTCAGGGTCCCCTTGCGCGCCAGTTGGATGGAGCGGTTCCTTTAGCGATAACCGATCACCTGCACATACGCGGGATCAAAGAAGAGGGGATGGCTCGGCCCTTTGGCGGGGTTGTTCATGCGGTAGATGCCGGCCTCCACGTCCATCATCAACACACGGTCGAAGGTGCGTGGCGCATAGGCATCGGGCACCAGTACACTGTCCTCCAGTAAAGTCCATTCCCCTAGACCTTCCAAGCGCTCGCTGTTGGCCAATGTGTACAAGCGGGTGGCGTTTTTGATCTGTAGGTAGTAGGGGCTGTGTTCGCGCCTGCCGATGCGGGTGAACACGGTGCCTTTCAAACGCTCAACGGTGGTCGTCGTGTGGTAATCCCTGTCCGTCCAGAGCAAGGTTCCCGCGCCTTCGTAAGGTGCTGTGGCCACGGCCTTGGCTTCGGTTGGCACTTTGTTCTCCGGAATGGCTTGTAGGTAGGGGGCGTGCTCGCGCCGTAGGACCGCCCATGCTACTACTGCTGCGGTGAACACCAGAGCGATCTTGAAAACTCCGCGACGGTCCATGTTGACGCACCCTTATCCGGGCTCAATTTAGAGGCTCAAAGCAACGCATATGCGGACCGAGGCCGATCGATGGGTAGGGACATTGCTCCATGGGTGGGTGGAAGTGCTCACGCTGTTCCTGTTGTTGGTGGTGATGCTTGCCTTGGTGGGCTGGGCCTGGAACAGGGGCTTTCGTCCGGCCGACCGTGGTCCGCTGGTGTCGTGGTCGTTGTTGGTGGCGGCTTTCGGTCTCGTGCTCGTGTTGCGCCACTTCGATCACGGGCTCGTGCCGGCCTTCATCATTGCCGGTGGCCTGGTCATGGGCGGTTTGCTTGGCCGAGCTATCGAACCACGTGGGCTCATCGTTCCCGTGTTGTTGGTAGCGACCCTGCTCGGTCTGGGGTTGGTGCTTAGCGCATTGGTCCTTTGCGTCGTACTGGTGTTGGTCCTGTTGATCAGCGCCCGATCACGATGAGGATCAAGGGACAGCGACAGGGTATCGTGTGGGCCGTGCTCGCCGGTGCGGTCGCCGTGTCGCTGATCGTGTTCGCTGCCATGCTGGGGCCCTTGCGTGCGGTGCACATCGCAGCATCGTCCTTCCTGTCCGTCGCGGTCGATGGGTTGGCCGAAGGAACAACAACGCATCACATTCCCGTGCTCGACATTTCCATGGATGAAGAGAAGCTGGACAGCCTTTCCGCCGATCTTCCGTGGAGCGGTGGGCGCAATGTACCTGCGGTCCTCCATCACAACGGCATCGATCACAAGGTGCGCTTCCGGTATCGAGGGGTATATGCCACTTCGCACTTTCTCGGGGGGAAACGGTCGTTCCGTCTGTCCATGAAGCGCAGTAATCCCTTTGCGCCCTATCGTAAGGTGAACGTGATCAACCCCAAGGCCTTCAACATGGTGAACGATCACCTGGCGGCTTTCGTGGGTGGCACCATGGGTGTGGCAGTGCCTTGGAACGAACTGGTCTTCGTCCGCATCAACGATCGCGACCATGGCGTGATGGAGCTGTTCGAGCAAGTGGATGGCGACTTCGAGCGCAACCGTCACCTGGTCGATCACGAAGTGCCTGTGTACAAAGGCGACTATCCGCCCATCACGGGTCGTGCGCTTACCAAGGGCCGGAGTTTGTGGACCAACGCTGCACATTGGGAATATGCATCCGAAGCGGATAGTACGTTGGCCCATGCCCGTCTGACATCGCTGGTCGATGCATTGCGTCCCGACGACCGGCCGTTGAGCGCTCGACGGGACTCGATCTCGCGCTCGGTTGACGTGGATGCCTTCCTGCGTTACCAGGCCGCCATTCTGCTGTTGAACACGCAGCATATTGATCAGTACCACAACCAATGGCTGGTGCTTGATCCACGCACGCAACGGTTCTACCCGGTGCTGTGGGATGCGTTGTTGTTGTTCGCACAACCCGGTGAGCCTTTGTACTACGTGCACGATGCACTGGCCTATTGGATGTTACAGGTACCCGAATGGCGGTTGCAACGTGATCGGTATGCGTGGCAGGCGCTGCAACGGTTGCATGTCGGCGGTGCGTTCGATGCGGAACTGGACCGTGTGTTGGAACGCATTCGTCCATCCGTACTGGCCGATCGGAACAAGTATGGCAACGTTACGCTCTTCGCTGAGGATGTGCACCGGTTCTCCCTGGTGCATGTCATCTCTTCCCTGGCCGGATTGCGGGATGGTACAAGGCGTTGGTGGGAGCTCACCCGGGAGCGATTGCAGGCGAATAGCGTGGAGGTCTCCCGCTCGGACAGCCTGCACCTCGTTTCCTCGGTATCCGCTCCGCTGCGGTTGTCCTGGTCTGTAACAGAGGCCCTTCCGGATGTCGTTCATGTGAATGGTGCCCCGGTCGTTCCTGTTGCCATGGAGGGCGAATGGTCGTTCGTGGTGCACCGGGACTTGGTCGCACCTGCGGGTTCCGAGGATCATCCCTACGCTGACAAGCGCCACTTCGATGTGGCCCCGTTGGACTGTTGGGTCCGGTTCGCGAATGGTGTTCCTGCCACGCTGCGCATTACCAATGCCATTACCGATGAGGAGGTCCGCTAAACGCACGGCGATCGGCCCCTGGCCCCTGGTGAGCGGTTTGCTGCTCCCGCTGGCCCTGTTGATGCTGGTGTTCTCCGTGGCCGATCATGGGCTGTTGGCTGGGGAATGGCCAATGGGGATATCGTCCGCTGAAGTGGATGCCTATGCGAAGTGGCTTGATGTTCGTCCGGAGGAACGAGGTGAGGGCCGGGCCGAGATCTATCGCTTCGGAGGATCGAAGGAGGATGGTCCCTGCATGATGGAACATACCGGGCCGGGTTGGACCGTTCGTTGGTTCGAGGCCGATGGCTACGGTGACTCCGTGGAAGTCAGGCGACTGCGCACCGTGAGCGGTGGTTTCGTGGTGAAGTTCAAACGCGATGAACCGTTCCGCGCACAGCGGCACATCGTGCTCATGCCCGCATCGGTGGAAAGCATGCGCGCCAAATACTTGGAAGTCCTTGCTGGAGAGCTCGGTCTTGTAACGCCCGAGGTCTCCTTCGTACGGGTGATCGCCTGTGGTCGCGATCTGGGCATCTTCCGCAAGGAGGAGCGGATCGATACCGATCTTTTGGAGAAACAGCGCATGGCCGACGGCGCCTTGTTCGAACAGGGATTCGATGCACGACGACCTGATCACCTGTACCCTGCGTTCGATGAGGACACCCTGGCGGCCGGGATCCTAAGGGCCACCTTGCGCACAGCGAGGACCGATCTGTCCAACGGGTATAATGGCGCGCTTTACCATGTGTTGGACCGTGACGCTGCGGTGGCCAGGCTGCTGATGCATGTAATGGAGCAGGATGGGTTCCGTGAGGAGGACGTCTTCGCCTACCGTTGGTCGGAAGGACGTGTGGTGCCGCTGTACCGCCCGGGCCGTGGACCCATGGAAGGCGGCATGAACGTTGACCCGTTGATGTGGGACCCCCTGCTTGCGTTGATGTCCGACGTACGCGTGCGTGAGGCGTTGAGCGTGCGATGGGAGAAGCTGATGGAGGAGCGTTGGCGCCTGCGCGAACGGTTCCTGACCATGGACCGCGCGTGGTTGCCGTTGCTCGCGCCCCCCGGCGGCCTGGCCATGGCAGCTGCTCGCACGGCCCGCATCCGGAATGAACTGCTTGGTGACGCGATGGCGGGAACGGACCCGCTAAAAGTCCTCGATCGCCAATTGGTGGACGGACCGGGAAGGGCCACGTTCGAGCAGGATACGGTGGTCGCCCAGCGCTATTGGCCTGCACTGGATGATGCGCGCATGGTGCAGCGCATCGTGCAGCGTTACAAGGCATCCGTGCAGGGCGATACCATCGTATTCCCGCGTGGGCGCTACCAAGTGGATGAGGACCTGGTGCTACCTTTTGGCAAGCATGTGGTGTTGCTGCAAGGGGCGCGTTTCGAACTGGCGGCGGGCGTCAGCGTCATCTGCCAGGGCTCGCTCCAGGTCCGCGGTACGGCACGTAACCCGGTCTTCGTGCGTGCACTTCGTGACGGCGCACCGTTCGGAACGTTCGCCGTGCTGGGCGACAAGCGGATAACGTGCAGCATTCGTGGTCTTCAGCTCGATGGCGGCAGTGAGGCGCGCATCTGTGGTGCTTATTTCTCGGGTCAGCTCGCGGTTCACGGTGCTGCCTACACGGAAATGGTGAATTGTGTGATCGGAGCGAACGCAGGGGAGGATGCCGTGAATGTGAAAGGTGGTCGAGTGCTCATTCAGGATTGCGTCTTCGAGAACGGCCAGGCGGATCTTGTAGACCTCGACCATTGTACTGGCCGGGTCTTTCGCTGCACGTTCCGCAGTGGCCGGAAGGACAGCAATGGTGATGGACTGGATGTGAGCGGGGCGCGTATGCTGGTGGAGGACTGTCTGTTCCAAGGCATGATGGACAAAGGCATCAGCGTGGGTGAGGCGAGCCAGCTGTTGGTCCGCAATTCCCGGTTCGAGGGCAATGCGCGTGGCGTTGTGGCCAAGGACCTCTCCATTGCGCATGTCATCGACAATGTGTTCACCGACAATGGATTGGTCTTCGCTGCCTATCGGAAGAAACCCATCTATGGTGGTGCGAGGTTGTTGCGTTATGCCAACGTGTTCGATGGCAATAGGCAGGAGCAGGAGACCGATGCGCTGAGCGAGGTGGTCTCAGTAGCGCGGATGGATGACAAGGTCCTTCGCGCCTTCGCAGTGGAATAGATCAGGGGAAGATCGCTGCGCGATCCAAGGGACGCTCCGCAGAACGCAGTTCCGTGCCCTTCATGCGCAGTTCCTCGGGTGGTGCCTTGTCCAACGGGTAGAGCACTGCATCAGGACGCTCCACAAAGCTCACGGTGGCAATGGCACCGTTCTCCAGGCCTACCAGGATGCTGCTGCAATCCGCCCGGTTCACACCCATGATGCGCTCGGTCCCATCCTCTTGTGTTTCCCGGGCGAAATACACCGTTCGGGTATTCCCTTCCGCCACAAGCCGTCGCAGTTCGTTCGCTTCGAAATATCCGGTCATTTTCAGGCCGGTCACCTGGTCCAGGTGGATACTGTCCGCTTCGGAGATCATGAACGCATTGCCCTCCACGTACAGCCGATGGGCCTGCCCGTTCTTCAGCGCAATGCTCACGCGGTCCCCGGTGATCTGGTCGTTGCCGCTCCACAGGGCAGGTCGATGGTGCATGTGGATCACGCTGTCCACATCGGCATATACAAGTGTGTCGCATACACCCTGAAGGTCGCTGCGGAAGAAACGGACATGGCGGCGTGCAGTGATCCGTCGACCAGTGCTGTCAGTGGCGGTGAACACGGTGTCGCTGTGAAGGAAGAGCGTATCGGCACCCATCCGGAGCACCAGTTCGGCATGTCCGGTCACGTAGGCCTTGTGTTCCAGCGAGCGATAGTGCGCCACATCGCCGAGCACGCGGAGGTCCCCGCCACTATCCACCAATTGAACGTGGCCCCAGGCCTGGCCAATGCCCGAACGCCGGTCGTAGCGCAGACTGTCGCCTTCCAGTATGCGGTCGTTGGCCAGGATACTTGAGCGGCGCGAGAAGCGGGTGCGTTCGTTGCGTGTGTCGTAGGTGCCCCGCGTGGTATTGATCACTGTGCTGCCCTGTGTGATGGTGGTGGGCCCCATGAACTCGGTGATGCCTGTGGTGGTCACGTAGTGCATGGTGTCACACGTCACCGTGCGTTCGGGGTGGTCCAGGCGCACGTTGCGACTGAAGATGAAGCGGTGCGTGTTCGCCAGGTACTTCCCGCTACCGCTGGTCAGCACGTTGTTCTCGCGCAGGTCCACGATACGGCCCCCCGCATTGTAAACACCCACACGGGCCCTTAGGTCGTAGTCGAGCGCGGGTGTGGATAGTTCCATGCTGCGGTCGTTCAATAGAACGTTCCCTTCCATGCGTGCCATGCGGTCGTTCCCATTATAGGCCAGCCGGTCGCCCGTCATGCGCAGGCTGTCGCCCTGTTCGATGCGCACCTGGCCGAACGCGTTCACACGCTGGTCGGGGTACACATGGGCACTGTCGCAATACATCAGGGCATTACCATGCTTCAGCCGCACATTGCCGTTGAGCCGTTGCGCTCCGCCGCTCTGCTGGTCGAACCGGAGGGCATCGGCATTAAGGATCTCCACACGACCACCTCCTGGCTGTCCAGCCGTCTGGGCAACGACCATATGTTGCCCCATCAGCATGGCCGCAAGGACCACTAACCGCCACATCAGGCTCAACATCGGAAAGGGGAGGAGCAAAGGGCGTACCATGGGTGGTACCGGTCAGTTCATGCTCACGCCAGGCAGCTTGCGCATCTGGCGGTAGTGCTGGCTCAACCGTTCGAGCAGCTGACGGATGGCGTTCTCGGCCTGGGCCGTGGCCTCGCTGACCGCACTGCCTTGGGCACGCAACAGCATCACTCCGTACACGGCGGTGAAGCAGGTCTCCACAATGCCTTTGGCCTCTTCGCCGGCCTGTTCCTGCAGGGTGGCGATGCCCGGCCGTGCCGCCTCGTAAGCACTGTCGTAGGCCTCGTCGTTCAGTACGTCCACCAACGAGCGGTGCAGGAACTCCAGTTCGTTCAGTACTTCCTCCACCTCGATCAAGTGGCCGCTGCGTTCCAGGCCTTGTTCGCGCATACGGGCCATGATACCGGCATACCATCCGCGCACTTCGGCCGCTTCTTCGGCATTCAGGTCCATCGGATCGATCAGGCGCTGGGCCAGCACGTCCATGTTGAAGCCGCTGGCCCGCACCAGGTCCTCGATGTGCCACATGCTGATCACATAGCCCGCGATGTTCTCTCGCTTCTTGGCGGCCAGCAGGTCGTTCGTCATTTCTTCCTGGTGGCTTTGCGTGCCCGATGCCTTGCGTTGAGCCCGTTCACGAGGTCATCGGTGATGTCGAGGTTCTCATTGCCCACCCACACCTGTCCCCCGTTCTGCACGCTGAATATGTAGTCGAAGCCCGCCTGCTTGTTGTATTCCTCCAGGAAGGCCTTCAGTTCATCGCTGATCTCCTGGAGCATGCTCGCCTCCAATCGTGCAAGCTGGTCTTCCCCTTGCGCTTGCAGCTGTTGCACCCGCATGCCCAGCTGTTGCAGTTCGGCCTCGTCCCGGCGCTTTTCCTCGTTGGTGCTGTAGGTCTGGTCCTTGGTCATCAGCTCCTCATACCGCTGCTGGGCCTTCTCGAGTTCCTTCTTCAGATTGTCCTCCAACCGCTTTCCCTCGCTTCGGAAGCTGTTGTCCTTTTCCTTGATCAGTTCGAACCGGCGTTGCAGGGTATCCATCCGGAAGTAGGCGATACGCGCATCCTTCAAGGCACTGCTGTCGCGGATCACACTGGGCACCACCACCGCTGTTTCACCGTCCTCCTCCAGCGGTATCCCATTGGTTGAAGAGGTGTTCGTGGTGGCAGGTGTGCGCATCAGGGTCCAGCCGAGCAGGACGGTGAGCAGCACGTTCCAGATGATCAACAGCAGGGAGGTGTTCCGGGTCATGGGGATAACTGAAGCGCCCCTTCCCGCCTTCAATAAGGGGGAAGGGGCGCACAAAGGTAAACGTTGTCGTTTCGTGCCTCAGCGACGCACCACCAGGGTGCTGTTCCACTGCCCGGCATCACCGGTCAGTAGCAAGCGGTAGGTGCCTTCGGCAAGGCCGTTCAGTGCCACCTGGAGCGGGGATCCGGTGGTGGCGACCTTATGCTGCACCACCGCACGTCCCGTCGCATCGAACAGGCGAAGCTCCCAAGTGGCCGAGGGCAGCCCTATGATCATGGTACCCTCCGTGGCCGGGTTGGGTGCCAGGGTCACCCGTTCCAACGTGTTCTCCACCAGGCCGACCCAGGTCTGCAACTGCACACAGGTGGTGTCGTTGGTGGCTTGTGCATCGTTCGACATTTCGCTCCATGCACACAACGCATCGTTCGCGTCCGCCGTAGGTAAGAAGTAGGTGCTGAAGGTCACCAGGGTCTGTGCTCCCGGGTTGACCGGCGTGCCACTGTAGTTCTGGGTGCTGATGGCGCCGTTACCGAAGCGGTACTTCACGGCGAAACTGCTGACCGGTTGGTTGCCGAAGTTGGTCACCCAGGCACGCACTGCGGTCTGGCTGCCGATCTCCTGCCCGTCCGCCAACCCGAAGAAGCCGGTGCAGCCCACGTCGAACACGGGCACTTGCGAAAGGCGGAGGCCCAGGAAGAAGTCGGCCACTTCACGGTCCCGGTAATCGGCCCAGGTGTTGTCCAGCACCTCGTAGCTCTGGAGACTGAAAGGTGGGGTGATGTCCTGCGCGATATTGATGTTGGCCCCGAGCATGTACCACTGTACGTATACGGCACCGCTGGTCACTGTGATGGGTGCAGTGAGCGTGAACACCTGGCTGCCGGCAACGGCCTGTGAGGGTGCGATGTTGATGGAGTCAAGCAATGTGCCGGGACGTCCGGCGGGGCCATCATCATCGTACACCTTCAGCGTGTAGCCCACGTTGCCCGTGTTGCTGGCGATACGCACCGTGTAGTGCGTCACATACGCCGGGTAATAAGGTGGGGCTATCCGCACGCCCACACCACCGTTGCCGCCATTCCACCCGAGGCCGATCCCGTCATCCGTGGCCCCATGGAAGTTCAGGTCGTGCGTGGCCGTGGTGGTGTCCACCACCACCACTTCCTGTATCCGCTCATTGTTGGTGGTCACCAGTTCTCCGGCAATGCCGCTGATGGTATTGCGATAGCGATAAATGCCGGACGTGGTGGGGTTGAAGAAGGCAGGGTAGGTGAACGTGGTATCAAGACCGGGGACAATGTTGCCGAGGGTCACCTGTCCACTGGCCTGCACGGCACCACCCGAGTTGAGCAATTGTCCCTGCACATTGAACCCGCCGATATCCGTATTGCCGATGTTCGATACGTTGGCGATCATGGCAAAGGGAGCGCCGTTGCGCGTACGGAACACACCTGCACTGCCCACGGCCGTGCTCCAGTTCACGGTGGCATCCTTCACTTCCAGCGTACTGGCGGGTGGCATGTAGAACCGCACGGCGTAATTGGTGGCCGGGTATACGTCGTTGCTGTGCTGCAGCCCGATGCTGCCGGCCACGCTCTCGATGCCGATCACGATGTCGTTGTTCTGCGTAAGACCGGTCTGCGTGAGGTATTGGAAGGTGATGGTGCTGTCCGTTTTGCTCAGGATGATCTGAAAGCTGTTCTCACCGGTGTAGCTGGGTGCCAAGGGTGACCAGAACGGCACGCCCACCCAGGAGATGATGGTGCGGTCGGTCTCATCCTGCCAATAACAACGACCTTGATTGCCCGCCCCAGCGAAATTCAGGTCGCTACCGAGCGCGTCAATATGGTCGTTCACGCCGCCGGCGGTGGGTATGGCCGGGAAAGGCGATGCCAGATTGCCCACACCGTTGAAGGCGATGTAACCGTTGCTGCCGATCCAGACCAGCTTGCGCCCATACCAATAGAAGGGCATGTCGGTCTCCATCACGAACGGCCCCACGCGGTTGTCGTCACCCAAGCCGGACACCAGCGTGCCCGTGGTGGTGATGTCGATCCAGTCGAAAACGGGTCCATCCGGTTCATCACTGTCCTTCCATAAGTAGCCATAGGCATCCGGCCCGCCTGTCGCTGCGAACAGGGAAAAGGTGAGTGAGCAGGCCAGGAACAGGGTAAGGTTCCGCATCATGGAGGTGAGGGTTTGGTGGTGAGCACCAATATAATCAACCTTGTGATAGGTAGGGTCAATAAAAAAGGTCGCGGCCCATGGGATAGGCACCAGTAAGGATCAGTGTCCCTATGCCGTGCACTTAAGATAAAGGTGGCGTGCTCAGCGGTCCATGAGCATGTCGTTCCGTCGTGCACTGATCTTGCGCATGACGGTCCTAAGCTCGTTCACGGTCAATGGGACCTCTCTTCCTCGATGGAGCATGGCGTGGCAGTTCGGGCAAACAGGTACCAGGTCACGCCGTGGGTCTGGTTCACGCGTCATTTCGGGACCTATGGATGACCTCTGGTGATGTACCTCGATGAAGCCACCGCCGATGTTCCCGTACCTGACACTCATATCGGTATTGCAAACGGAGCATAGCGTGCCATGATGTTGCAGGCATATCGCACGGGCCAGAGGGTCGTGCTCCAACGGGTCCACCGTCAATGAGGAAACGTGCTGCTCGTTGCCGGCGAAGTGGAGTGCATGTCGTTCAATGACAACGTCGCGTTCCAGCACATTACAGGCTTTGCATCGCGCCACTGATATCAGTGGTGTGGTCTTGTAGTTGAAGATGGATGCCATTAGACCCTGAAGGTCCTCACTACAGATCTTGATCCACCCGTGCTCTGTGAAGCTGCTCTGCACGTCACCGTTCCGAAGGCTACGGATATGAGAGCAATTACTGCGGTGAAGCATGGCATAGGCCTGGTTCGCCGGACGTTTGGTGTTCAGTACGTAACCGCGCGGATGTTCGGTCATCCATTGCAGGTAGTCCGCATCGCTCTTGTCGAATACCTCTATGCTCATGGCGGACTTCAGGGACACGGGTCTCGTGATCGCGGTCGGGCGGCGAAAGTATCGTGAGGTGTTACCTCTTAATGGACGTTGCGGATGATCTAAGGAAGAAATAGATCGGGCTTAATGTCCATACGTTCTGTTCACATGGGCTACGATTGGCATAGATCAGAAATAAGGTCGTCGTAACATGGCGATGGTCCCCTGCTGTCACTTTCGCGGACCCAATTACAGCTGTGTGGCCATGAGGACGATTGTCTTGTCGATCTTTATCCTGATCTCAGTGGTCGCCTCGGCCCAGGGTACGTTGCGTGGTGTTGTAAGCGATCCCAAGGGCGAGACATTGATCGGCGCCACGGTCGTGTTGAAGTCCGACCCGAGCAAAGGGGTTGTCACCGACCTGGACGGTCGTTACAGTCTGCAGATCCCTTCCGACGGTCCCACGGTACTCGTGTTCTCATTCGTTGGCTTCGAGCCGAAGGAGGTTACGGTTACCGCCAAACCGGGCGAGGTGGTCGTTCAAAACGTGGTGCTCGGCGAGAAGAGCGTTCAGATCAAGGAGTTCGAGGTGCAGGCCAAGGCGCGGCGCGGAAGTGATGGCTACCTCGATCGGATGAAGAGCAATGCTCCAGCTGCCATCGACTTTATTTCCCGTGATGCCATGCTGAAGACAGGGGATGCCGATGCTGCCGCTGCGGTCAAGCGGATATCCGGTGTCAGCACCGTAGGCGCTTTCGTAACGGTCCGTGGTCTGGCGGACCGTTATCTGGTAACGACGATCAATGGCGGAAGGGTGCCGACATTGGACCCGTATACGAACAACCTGAGGCTCGATCTCTTTCCCACGGGTCTGATGGACAACATCGTGATCACGAAGACTCTTACGCCGGACCTTCCTGGCGATTGGGCGGGTGCTTATATGAGCATGAACACCAGTGATTTCCCGGACAGGTTGCAGGTGACCGTGGCCACCACGATCGGCTATAACCCGAACAGTACGGGAAGGTCCATTGTCAGTTCCGCGGCTAGCGGCACCGACTGGCTTGGTCGTGACGATGGGTTAAGGGCGATACCCGGTGGAGTGCCTGAGCGCGTGGAGGACTATCCGTTATTCATTGACCCCAGCCTCTATCAGCAGCTCACGCTTCTCGGGCTGGGGTCCTACCTCAACGGTTATGGTATCACGGAGAACACGCCTGGGTTTAATACCGAAGGTGGTATTATGACCATTGGTAATACCCAGCAGCACCTTGCCCTTACGCAGCTTGGCATGCTTGCTCCCGCGTTGTTGTACGATGCCAACGCCGTACAGGCAGGCATCAATGACTACAATAGCACATACGACCTGGCTTATTTCTCGCCGCAATTGAACGGTGAGCTCGAACGTCTGAACACCAGCTGGGACAATAGTCGTTGGCGTGTGGCCGATGCCACGGGATCCCCCAACTTCAACATGAACCTGAGCATCGGCAACCAGATCGACCTTTTCAAGAGCAAGAAAGCACCCAAACAATTGGGCTATCTTCTTGGGTTCAGGTACTCCAATGAAACGCAGAATGATGAACAGAGCACCATACTTCGGACGATCGAGCGATACGAGGACGAGGATCCCGGTGACACGTTCAATCGCAAGGGTGAGCAGCGTGTAAGCGTGGTGAGCAGTGGATGGAACGCCTTGGGCAATGTTTCGTTCAAGTTGAACCGGAACAACAACTTTTCGCTGATGGCCATGGGTAACGTCCTCGGCCAGAACAATGCACGATACCTTGTTTTCCTGGATCCGACGGTGAGCGGGGAGACCTTCGTCAGTGAGGACCAGTTCTGGGAACAACGCCGTATGTGGGTTTACCAGTACGGGAGCAAACATTTCATTCCTGCGTTGAACCTGACCGTGAATGCCGATGCTTCCTACAGCGACGGCGATCGGGATGTCCTCGACCTCAAGGTGGTGCAGTACATCCTTCCTGCGGATGGAGGCAGCATCGACAACGTGGACGGTGCTCTGCGTCCCCCGGCGCGCATTTTCAGGTACCTGAACGAGCAATTGCTGGATGCGCGCCTGGGCTTTGAACTTCCGCTCAGTGATCGGGAGAACAAGGTCCGCAAGCTCAAGTTCGGTGGGGCGTACCGCTGGAACGAGCGCAGGAACGACCAGAAGTATTACCAGGTACTTGGCGCGCCTGGCCCCTCGCAATGGGAGGACGCCTCGCGCTTCCGTATGCGCGAGGATGGACGGTTCACCAGCCTTTATGCACCCTTTGGGAGCTTCAAGGACAATGATATCGGTATCCTTAATGTGGCCGCAGGATACGTGATGACCGACTATAGTTTGACGGAGCGGTTCCGTGTGGCCGGTGGTGTCCGGGTGGAGCATACGGACCTGGTCACGGATATCTATGAGTTCTGGGAACAGGGTGTTGCTCCGGATGATCCCATCCGAGGCACGGTAGGCGATCTGGCCATTGGCGGGGCCGGCTCACCCGAACCCAAGCCTGCCGTGCCGGGTAGCATTGATCAATGGGACATACTACCCAGTGCAAGCCTGATCATGAAGCTGCGTGGTGAGGAAAAGCAACCGCTCGATCTGCGGGTGAGCTATTTCCGTTCACTGAGCCGGCCCAGTTTCCGTGAGTTCAGCGTGGTGCAGCTCTATGATTACCTGCTCCAAGCCCCGGTCTACGGTAACCCGGACCTTCAGATGACCACGATCGACAACTACGACCTCCGGCTCGAGCGCTTTTTCAAAGGTGGGGACAACGTCAGCATCAGCACCTTCTACAAATCCTTCCAGAACCACATCGAACTGCTGCAGACCGCACAAGGTGGCTTCACCTGGCGGAACGCCGAGTTCAGCGAGGTCTATGGATTGGAACTGGAAGGTCGTTTCCGGTTGATGCGCGATCTGGAGTTCAGGGGGAACCTGACGTTGATGGATTCACGCTCGGAATTGAAGACCTTCCTGGACGGCGAGGAGGTCCGTTATGAAACGCCCATGTTCGGACAGGCCCCGTATATCGTGAATACCACCCTCACCTATTCCATGGACAGTATTGGCCTCAGCTTCAGTGCGTCGTACAATGTGCAGGGCCCGAAGCTGGCCGTAACGAACGCTGAACTGGATCCCACGGGTATTCGCGCCTATGAAATGCCCAGGCACCTCATTGATCTCACGTTGCGCAAGCGGTTCGGTGATCATTGGAGCGCCATGTTCCGTGTACGCGATCTCCTGAATTCCCCGCAGCGCCGTACCTATCTATTTGAGCAGGGTTACGAGGGCGATTTCGATCGATTCGCATTTGGTACCGAGTATCTGCTCACGCTAGCCTACACCATCCGATGAACCTGGTCCGTTTCCCAAAGGTGATCGCTCCAAAAGGGTGCACCAACGTATTCGTACTTGCGGTCATGTTCCTGTTCGCCATGAACGCGAAGGCCCAGAACGCCATCGAGAACGTGATCGTGGAGGTCTATTACATCAGTGATGTGAATGATGCCACCGATGAGACAGGCGGTGGATTGCCTGCGGGTTCAAAGACATACCGCGTCTTTATCGATCTATGCGAAGGATGCGCGTTGAGGGCGGTTTACGGGGATGAGAACCATGAGATCAGGATCACCAGCACAGCGCCCTTCTTCAATCATTCGGACAGGGGGCGGACCTTTGGACATCTCGTGCAGAACGGCGCGCTTGATGAAGGAACAACAGCACTTGACTCCTGGATGGCCATGGGTGGCGCATCCAACCAGAAGCGCGCTGTTTTGAAGGTGGATGATACGGATGGCAGTGTTGTCGGTGGCGGCAATAATGATGGTGGTAGTGCCATGGTGCCGGGCGGTCTATTGGTGAATGCCGATCCGCTTGCTGGTCAGCCTTTGGTGGAGCGCGATGGTCTCGTTGCGCTTGCTGCCGGAGGTACAGCTGCACCTCCGAACTTCAACGTGTCCGGGGATGATCCTGCCGCGGTCTTCGACAATACCACGGTTACGGGCTCGTTCACCTCCTTCAGTATGCGCATGGCCTGCACCGTCCCAGGTGTCACTGGGGGTGATGTAGGTAATCGCGTGCTGGTGGCCCAGCTGACCACTTTGGGTGAGCTCACCTTCTGTTTGAACGTGGAGGTCCAGCAGCCCAATGGCACGGTCGTGAAGTATGTATGCTCTGATGATGTGCTGCTGCCCGGTGAGACCGCCAATGGTCTCCTGGCCTATCCTCCGCAATGTGGTTGTACGGATCCGAATTTCCTGGAGTATGACCCAACGGCGGGATGCGACGATGGAAGCTGTCAGACGGCCATCGTGTTCGGTTGTTTGGACACACTGGCCTGCAACTACGACCCGGACGCGAACTTCAATGTGAGCCAGTTGTGTTGCTACGGGCCAGGCAATTGCAATGGATTGGACATTTCGCTCGTTTGCCCAACGGTGGGCCTGGATGAGCAAGCGCTGGATGGGTTCAGCCTGCAGGCCTATCCGAACCCGTTCCATGATGAACTGTTCCTTAAGGTCACCGCGGGCGTAGGTGGGTCGGCGAGCTATGTGCTGAGCGATGCGCTAGGTCGTGAGGTTCGGTCCGGTGTGCGTTTTATCCCAGGAGGCAACTATGAGACCCGTTTCGTATTCGGTGAACTCGCTCGTGGGGTATACCACCTCCGTATGGAACTGGACCGTGAGGTACGTTCCTTGGTCCTCGTGAAGGACTGATGCGGTCCGTGTTCCCGCGATCTAACACGGCGTAACGGCTGCATAATGTAACCTTGATGCCTTGCTTACAATAAGGCATTGACGTGCGGGTAGTTTCGCGCCATCTTTTTACAGCGACCTTCCATGTTCCGCCACGTTCTCGCCAGCACACTTGTTGCTTTTTCGCTGCAGTCCATTGCGCAGTACGAACCACCGGATCCGTCCGGTTTTCAAGGGTTGATCGTCGAGACGTACTACGTGGCGGACGAGACCGACGCTGCCGATCTGGATGGCGGTGGTGTGCTGCCTGCAGGAAGCGTGGTCTACAGGGTCTATGCCGACCTGAAGCCGGGATATCGCGTACTGACGGTTGGTGGTTTCCCCGGACATCCACTGAACATGTCCACCAGTACGGCTTTCTTCAATAACGAGGATCGCGGTGAGGCCTGGGGTCGTAATATCCCCGCCCAGCACTTGAACAAGAACACGGTGGCCATTGATTCCTGGCTGGCATTGGGTGCGGCGTCCACCTTGCACTGGGGCATACCCAAGGGTTCTGATCCGGATGGTTCGCTTGTTGGTGGTACGAACAATGACAATGGTCTTTTAGTAAACGATGTTCCGGCCATGGGTCTGCCACTTACGGAGGTCGATGGCCTTTGGAATAACGGCACCGTTCCACCACAGATCACAGCGGTTGGCACGCCTCCCGACCTGTTCGACGGTGGTGGGAGCA
>Ga0315900_10002911_pt1 | contig 25498 bp, 30 predicted proteins | sample LakEriMetagenome_FD_203521 | JGI IMG/M metagenome (GOLD analysis project Ga0315900, IMG submission 203521) | Freshwater fungal communities from buoy surface, Lake Erie, Ohio, United States - Buoy 12 MA114 | ecosystem: Environmental > Aquatic > Freshwater > Lake > Lake biofilm | place: USA: Lake...
GCCACGGCCTGCACCTGTGCGGGCGTGACCTCGCGCAGCCGGGCCATCAGGCGCTCGCCGGCGTCGAGGGGCAGGCCCAGGGCCCAATAGGTGCCCAGTTCACGGGCCTGGCTGAACACGGAATCGAGCTTGTAGGTTTCCGAGGCCATCCACCGCGTCTTCACCCGCTGGAGCTCGGCAGGCGCGACGCCCTCGCGCGCGATGCGGGCCACCTCGGCGCGCAGCGCCGCCTCCACCTGTTCGGGTGGATTGCCAGGGGCCGGCACGGCAGTGAGGGTGAACATCTGCGGGCCACGCCCCCAAAGCCCATAACCTGCACCGGCGGTGTCGGCCAGGCGGTCGGGGCCCTGGGTGAGCGCGCGGTCCAGCCGGGCGCCGTTATAGCCACTGAGCACCGCCGACAGCACCGTCAGGGCCAGGGCATCGTCATGCTCGGGGGAAGGATCGAGCGAGCGCATGCGCGGTGCCTTGAACGCCAGGGCCACGAACGATTGTTCGGCGGGGGCCTTCACCTCGACACGGCGCAAGCCGGCCTGCGGGGGCTCGATGCGCGGCTTGCGCGGCGGCACAGCCGCCGCCGGGATGGCGCCGTAAATCCGCTCGGCCAGCTGCCGCACCTGCGCCGGATCGACATCGCCTGCAATCACCACAGCTGCATTGGCGGGCACATACCAGCGTCGATAAAAGTCGCGCACGTCCTGCGGCGTCATCGCCTCCAGGTCGGCCATCCAGCCCACGATCGGCCGTCGATAGGGCGATGCCTGGAAGGCCACGGCATTGAGCGTCTCGAACAGGCGCGCACGCGGCGAATCCTCGGTCCGCAGGCGCCTTTCTTCCTTGACTACCTCGATCTCGCGACGGAATTCCTCGTCGGGCCACTGGTTGTGGGCGAAGCGGTCGGCTTCCAGCCGCATCACGTCCTCCAGTCGGTTGGAGGGAATCTGCTGGTGGTAGCCGGTGAAATCGCGCGCGGTGAAGGCGTTTTCGCGCCCGCCCAGGGCGGCCACCCGCCGCGAGAATTCCCCCGGCGCGAGGCTGCGGGTGCCCTTGAACAGCATGTGCTCGACGACATGCGCGATGCCGCTCGTGCCGTCCACCTCGTCGATGGACCCCACCCGCAGCCACAGCATGTGCACCGCGGTGGGTGCACGCCGGTCGGGTCGCACGATCACCGTCATCCCGTTGGCCAGCGTGAACTCGTGCACCGGGGCGACCGGCCGGCCCGCATCCGGGACCCGCGCGGCATCCGCCGCCTGCGACTGCGAGGTTGCCACAGCCAGAGGGGCAGCCTGCGCCGGCGCGGCCAGGGCGGCTCCCGTCATGGCGGCGAGTGCCGTGACGGTGGCCGCCGCCGTGGCCGCCAGTGCGCCGTTGCACCCCCGCAGGGCCCCGAAGCCCTGAGGTGAGAGGCGTTTCATAGAATGGTGTGCGTTGCCCAAAGCCATCAATGTTCAGTTTCTTCCGGAAAAAACCCCCGGCGCCTGCGCCGTCCGAATCTGCCCCTGCCGCCCCCGTGCCCGGTGCAGCGCCCGGCCCGGCGCCCGCCCCGCTGGGCGACGCGCGCATCGGCAGTGCGCTGGTGCGCCCCATGGCGCTGCCGGCAGCCGAGCCCGTGTCTGCCCCTGCGGCGCGCGCCGGCTGGCTGCAGCGACTGAGCGCGGGCCTGCGCAAGACCGGAACCGGCCTGGCCCAGGCATTCACCGGCGCGCAGATCGATGAAGCACTCTACGACGAACTCGAAGACGCGCTCCTGATGGCCGATGCCGGCGTCCAGGCCACCCAGTGGTTGTTGTCCGAGGTGCGCCGACGCGTGCAGTCCACGGGAGCCAGCACGCCCGCCCAGGTTCGCAATATTCTCGCCGACGTGCTCACGCAGCTGCTGCAGCCACTCGAAAAGCCCCTGGTCATCGGCCAGCACCAGCCCACGGTGATCATGGTGGCGGGCGTCAACGGCGCGGGCAAAACCACCTCGATCGGCAAACTCACGCACCATCTGGCGGATGCCGGCGCCAGCGTGCTGCTGGCGGCGGCCGACACGTTCCGGGCCGCAGCGCGCGAGCAACTGGCTGTCTGGGCCGAACGCAATACCGTCGAGATCGTGAGCCAGGCCGGCGGTGACCCGGCCGCCGTGAGCTTCGATGCCGTCAGTGCCGGGCGTGCGCGCGGCAAGGACGTGGTGCTGGTGGACACCGCAGGCCGGCTGCCCACGCAACTGCACCTGATGGAGGAATTGAAAAAAATTCGCCGGGTGGTGCAGAAGGCCGATGCGTCCGCGCCGCATGAAGTGCTGCTCGTGATCGACGGCAACACCGGCCAAAACGCGCTCGCCCAGGTCAAGGCCTTCGACGCCGCGCTGGCCCTGACCGGTCTGGTGGTCACCAAGCTTGACGGCACCGCCAAGGGCGGGGTGCTCGCGGCGATCGCGCAGTGGGGTCAGGAGCGCGCCCGCGCCACGCCTGCGGCCGGCCCGGTGCCGGTGTACTTCATCGGCGTGGGCGAGCGGCTCGAAGACCTCGAAACCTTCCGTGCACGTGAATTTGCCCAGGCCCTGCTCGGTCTCGATACCGAGGGCGCACCGCAGGCGGGCCACTAGCGACTCAGGGCCCAGCGCGCGGTCACGCTCAGCGCATCGACCATCAACACCAGCGCCATCATGGCCAGCAGCACGGCGCTGGTTTCGGACATCTGGAACAGGCCCAGGTGGAATGCGAGCATCTGGCCCAGTCCCCCGGCGCCCACCACGCCGAGCACGGTGGCGGCGCGGATGTTGTTCTCCCAGCGATACAGCGTGTAACTCACCAACTGAGGGAGCACCTGCGGCAGCGTGGCATAGGCCAGCACGCGCATTTCGCCGATGCCGCGTACGCGCAGGGCGAAGCCCGGGCCTTCCGGGGCGTTCTCGATCGCCTCGGCAAACAGGCGCCCGAGCACGCCGGTGGTGTGCAGCGCCAGCGCCAGGGTGCCGGCCAGCGGCCCCAACCCGGCGGCGATCAGCAGCAGCGCCGCCCACATCAGCTCGGGCACGCTGCGCAAGGCATTGAGCACCAGCCGGCTGAGGCCGCGCCAGCGCGCCGGATCGTGGGCATGCGTTCGGCTGGCCGGCAAGGCCAGCGCCAGGCCCAGTGCCGCGGCCAGCAGGGTGCCCAACACCGACATCGCCAGGGTCTCCAGCGTGGCGGGCACCACCTTGCCCCAGAAGGCGCTCTCGAGGTTGGGTGAAAGCAGTTCGGCGAGAAAGCGGCCCATGCGCGCGATCGATTCCGCCGACAGGAAACGTGCCCACTGCAGATCCAGCGACGCGAAGCTCGCCACCACCAGCACCAGGGCCGCCGCCGTGAACCAGCAGGCCTTGCAGCGCGCATTGAACAGGCGCTGGGGCAGCCGGTAGGCGTGGTTGGCCGCCTTCATGCGAGCACCCGACGCAGGAAAGCGCTCAGACGGTCGGTCAGGGCCACCAGCGCCACGAAAACCAGCAGCAGGGTCGCCACCTCACTGCCGCTGAACATCTTCATCGAGTTGTCCATCTGCTGTCCCAACCCGCCCGCGCCGACGAAACCGAGCACGGCCGACGAACGGATGGCGCACTCCCAGCGATACACGGTGTAGCTGGTAAGTTCAGCGGCGTTCTGCGGCAGCAGGCCATAAAGGAACGCCTGCAGACGCCCCGCACCATTGCGCATCAGCGCGGTGGCGGCCTGGCCGTCGCCGCTTTCCAGGATCTCGGCGTACACCTTGCCCAGCATGCCGGCATAGGTGAGGGCGATGGCCAGCACGCCAGCGGTTGGCCCCAGGCCGACGACCCGCACGAACACCAGGGCCCAGATCAATTCGGGCACGCTTCGCAAAACGACCAACACCGCACGAACGATCCAGCGCAGCACCCAGGGCAGCCGCGCCATGCGGCCGGCCAGCGCCGACAAGGACAGCGTGCGCACCGCCGCCAGGGCCAGCGGAATGGCCAGTAGCAGCGCCAGAGCCAGACCGGCGGTGGCGATCGCGACGGTGCGCCAGGTCTCGCGGGCCACCAGCCCCAGGAACTCGGCATCCAGCCGCGGCGGAAAAAAGTCGGCCAAGAAGCGCAACGTCGGACGCAGGCTGTCTTCGGACAGCAGCACCCAGGGCTTGAATTCGGCGACCACCAGCAGCGGCCAGAGGATCACCGCGCCCGCCAGCATCCAGAAGACGCGGCCAGCCCAGGCCGGGTCACGGCGTGCGGGCTGAGCCGGCAGGGCGCTGTCGGTCATGGCCTGTCAGCGGCAGTGCATCACCACCGGCGCCGGGCCGGCCGGGAGCGCTGCGGCCGCCTCTGGCGCGGTGACGGGCGCGCCGCCCTCGAGTTCATCGAGGTGATGGGCGTAGAGCGCGCGCAGCCGCTCGGGCGTGACTTCGGCGGCGGGCAGGTCGAACGCCAGGCGTCCGTCCTGCAGGCCGATCACCCGCGGGAAATGGCGCAGCGCCATCGGCACCTGGTGCAGGGTGCACACCAGGGTCGCGCCCTGCTCGCGCGCCGCCTCGGTCAGCGACTGCATTGCCTGCGCCGCGCGGGCCGGATCCAGCGCCGACAGCGGTTCATCGACCATCAGCAACCTCGGCCGGGCCACCAGGGCCCGGGCCAGCCCCACCCGCTGGCGCTCGCCGCCCGACAGGCGGTCCACCCGGTCAAACAGCTTGTCGGCCAGATCGAACCGCGCCAGCGCCGCCTCGGCCTCCCCGATGGCGGTGGGATAGAACAGGCTGCGCACGCTGTGCCACAGGCCGATCCGGGGCAGCCGGCCCGCCAGGATCGAGGTCACCACCCGCTGCCGGGGCGGCAGCGGCGGCACCTGCGGCGCAAGGAACCACTCACCCCGCAAGCGGCGAAGCGCGCCCGGGCTGAGGGACCAGGGGTCTTGTCCGTCCACCTGCAGACGGCCCTGTGCCGGCCGCAGGCCACAGGCGATCGCCAGCAGCAGGCTGGTCTTGCCAGCGCCCGAAGGGCCGATCACCGCGACCTGCTCGCCCGATGCGATGCGCAGGTCCAGCGGGCCCAGGGCCGGCGCCGCGCCTCGGTCGGCAGCCAAATGCCGCACCGTCAGCGCCTGCAGCTCGATCTTCATGGCCGCTGCCGGAGAGGCAGGCAGGTCACTTGAGCAGGCCCGCGCTGCGCGCGGCCGCTTCGATGCCCTTGTAGTTCTCGACCCGCGTCGGCACGAAGCGCGTGGCGCGCTGCAGCTCGAGGATCTCGCGGCCCTCGGGCGTGGCGCGGGTCAGCTCGAGGAAGGCCTGGGCGAGCTTGTCGCGCGTGGCAGCGGGCATGCTGGCATGCACCGTCCAGTTGTAGTCGAAATACGGCGGCGTGGTGTGAAACACGCGCACCTTGGCCGGATCGACCTTCTTGTCCGCCACCAGCTTCTCCCACACCGAGATGTTCAAGGCCCCGGCATCGACCTTGCCCGAGGCCACGGCAGCCACGGTGGCATCGTGCGCGCCCGAGTAGGCCACCCGGCGGAAATCGCGATCGGGATCCAGGCCGGCGGACACCAGGAAGCTGCGCGGCATGAGGTGGCCAGAGGTGCTCGATTGCGAACCGAAACTCACCGTCTTGCCCTTGAGGTCGGCCAGCGTCCTGATTTTGTCGTCGGTGGTGATGAAGACCGAGCGGAATTTCTCGTCCTCTTCCCGCTGCACCAGCGGGATTGCCTTGCCGCCCGATCGCACCAGGGCCTGCACGAAGGTAAAGCCGCCGAACCAGGCCAGGTCCACCTGCTGGTTGGCCAGGGCCTCGACCGCCGCCGCATAGTCCGTGACCGGCACGTATTCGACTTTCATGCCCAGTCGCTGCTCCAGGTGGCGCACCAGGGGTGCGGCCTTGCGGGCCAGCTCGGTGGGTGATTCGTCGGGAATCGCGGTGATGCGGAAGGTGCGCGCCTGGGCATAGGCCAGGGGCATCGATGCGGCGGTCGCGGCCACGAGGGCCGCCGCCAGCACGGCGCGGCGGGAACGAAGGTTCATGGGAAGGATCTCCATCAAAAAGGAGGCCCGCGGGTAAAGGCGCGGGCCTGGTCGCATTACACCCGATCCCGCTTGACCCCCGACGGGCCCCGGCTTCCATCTGGGCCTATAAACAGGGGTGGCCCGCCCCAGCATCGTCATCGTCAGCCCCGCCCTTGCCGACGCCAACAACGGCAACTGGCAGACCGCCCGCCGCTGGCAGCGGCTGCTCGCGCCCACCCATGCCGTGCGCATCGTCACCGACTGGCCTGGTGAAGGCCCGCAGGCGCTGGCACAGGCCCGGCGCGACGTGGGCATGCTGGCGCTGCACGCCCGGCGGTCGGCCTCGGCGATCAGCGCCTGGGCCCGCGCGCATGCGGCACGGGGCCAGGTCGCACCCGGGCTGGCGGTGGTGCTCACCGGCACCGACCTGTACCACGACATCCTCCGCGACGCGCAGGCCCGGCGCTCGCTCGATCGCGCCGAGCGCCTGGTGGTGCTGCAGGCGCAGGGCCTGCAGGCGGTGCCCCTCGCGCACCGGGCGCGGGCCCGGGTGATCTACCAGTCCACGCCCGCGCGGGCGCCGGTGGACAAGACCGGCCGCTGGCTGCGCGTCGTGTGCGTGGGCCACCTTCGCGCCGTCAAGAGCCCGCAGACGCTGATGCAGGCGGCCCGCCTGCTGACGGATCGCCCCGACATCCGCCTGGACCACATCGGCGAAGCACTTGCCCCCGAATGGGCCGAAGCTGCCCGGGCCACCGAGGCCGACGCCCCCCACTACCGCTGGCTCGGCCCGTTGCCGCACGCCCGGGCGCGCGCCGCCATCGGGCGCGCGCACCTGCTGGTGAACACCAGTGCCATGGAAGGCGGCGCGCATGTGGTGATGGAGGCCGTCCGCTGCGGCACGCCGGTGCTGGCCAGCCGCGTGGGCGGTAATGTGGGCATGCTCGGCGCCGACTATGAAGGCTATTTCCCCCATGATGACGCCCAGTCCCTGGCCCGCCTGCTGGCCCGCTGCCGCGACGAGCAGGCCGACCCGGACGGCCTGCCGGCCCGCCTCGCGAGACAATGCGCCCTGCGCGCCCCGCTGTTCGATCCCGAGACCGAGCGCGCCGCCCTGCTGCAACTGATCGACGAACTGACCGCCCCTGCGGCCCTTGCCGCACCCACATCAGCGCCCCTTGCCGCGCCCTCCTCCTCCAACGCCGCCAACGCATGAACGCCGTCACCCCCCCTGCCGCCCCCGCCGCCTCCCCGGCGAGCACCGAACCGCGCCTGACCTCCCTGTCCCACGGGGGCGGCTGCGGCTGCAAGATCGCCCCGGGCGTGCTCTCGGAAATCCTGCGCGGCACCTCGCAGATGGTGATCCCGCCGCAACTGATCGTGGGCATCGAAACTGCCGACGATGCGGCGGTCTACCAGCTCAATGAGGAACAGGCCCTGATCGCCACCACCGATTTCTTCATGCCGATCGTGGACGACCCGTACGACTTCGGGCGCATTGCGGCCACGAACGCCATCTCCGACGTCTATGCCATGGGGGGGCGTCCGATCCTGGCGCTGGCGTTGGTCGGAATGCCCATCAATGTCTTGTCGACCACTACCATCGGCCGCATCCTGGCTGGCGGCCAGGCAGTCTGCCAGGCGGCAGGCATCCCGATCGCAGGCGGCCACACCATCGACTCGGTCGAGGCCATCTATGGGCTGGTCGCACTGGGCCTGGTGCATCCGAAACGGGTGCGCCGTAACGCCGATGCCCGTCCCGGCGACAAGCTGGTGCTGGGCAAGCCGCTGGGCGTGGGCGTGCTGTCGGCCGCGCTCAAAAAGGAGCAGCTCGACGCCGCCGGCTATGCCCGGATGATCGACACCACCACCCGCCTGAACACGCCCGGCCCTGATCTGGCGGACCTGCCGGGCGTGCATGCGCTCACCGATGTGACCGGCTTCGGCCTGGCCGGCCACACCCTCGAACTGGCGCGCGGCGCCGGCCTGCAGGCGGTGATCGACTGGGCTCGGGTGCCGCTGCTGCCGGGCGTGGCCGACCTCGCCCGCGCCGGCTTCGTCACCGGGGCCTCGGGCCGCAACTGGGGGGGCTACGGCGCCGAGGTGGCCCTGCCGGCCGGCTTCGACCCCGCGCACCAGGCGCTGCTGTCCGACCCGCAGACCAGCGGCGGCCTGCTGGTGTCCTGCGACGATGCTGCGGTCGATCAGGTGCTGGCCACCTTCGCCCGCCACGGCTTCACCCAGGCGGCCGTGATCGGCGAGGTGCGACGGCCCGAAGGTGTCGCCGGCGCAGTCACGTCGCCGGCGGCGGCTCGGCTGGTGGTGCGCTGACCGCCGCCTCCACCTCCTTGCGCACCCACTCGGCATAGGCGGGGCTGGCCTCCTGCTCCTGCCACAGCAGCTGCGGCACCTCATAGGGGTGGTAGCGGCCGATGAAATCCTCCACCCGCGCCCGCGCCGCCGGCACGGTCTTGATCGTCAGGCGCACCTCGGGCTCGGCCTGCAGCGTACCCTTCCACCGGTAATGCGACTGCATGCCCGCCTCCACCTGCACGCAGGCGGCCAGCCGGGCCTCTACCAGGCCGCGGGCCAGGCCCTGGGCCTCGGCCTCGGTGGGCACGGTGGTGGTGAGGCTGGCGATCTTGGGCGTAGGGGCGGTGGTGGCCATCATGCGAACCTCGGCGACGCGATGCAGCCATTGTCAGGCCGCCCGCCCGGCCCCGCATCTGACCACTTAAGAATTCAAATCGACCAGGTTGGGAGCCCCCAGGAAGGTCATTAGCACTCTCGGCGATGGAGTGCTAATATTTGTCCATTGCATGAAAGGATCTGTCCTCATGACCCCTTCAGTTGGAACCTCCGGCACCGGTCTGGCACTCGCCAATCCCTGGTCCGTGGTGCCCTCGCTGGGCAACCTGGACGCCTACATTTCTGCCGTCAACAAGCTGCCCCTGCTCACCCCCGAAGAGGAGCAGGCCTGCGCACGCCGGCTGCGTGACCACCAGGATGTCGAGGCCGCCGGCCGGCTGGTGCTGTCCCACCTGCGGCTGGTGGTGTCGGTCTCGCGCAAGTATCTGGGCTACGGCCTGCCCCACGCTGACCTGATCCAAGAAGGCAACATCGGCCTGATGAAGGCCGTGCGCCGCTTCGACCCCGATCAGGGCGTGCGCCTCGTGAGCTACGCGCTGCACTGGATCAAGGCTGAAATCCACGAGTACATCCTGCGCAACTGGCGCATGGTCAAAGTGGCCACCACCAAGGCGCAGCGCAAGCTGTTCTTCAACCTGCGCTCGATGAAACAGGGCTTCAAGGACCACGCCGACGCGCCCACCCACCGCGACACGCTCACCGACGCCCAGATCGACGTGATGGCCCGCGAGCTCAATGTCAAGCGGGAAGAGGTGCTCGAGATGGAAACCCGTCTCGCAGGCGGCGACGTGGTGCTCGATCCCACCCCGGGCGACGACGGTGACGACGCCTTCGGCCCCATCGCCTACCTCACCGATGCCAGCCATGAGCCGACATCCGTGATCGAATCGCGCCAGCGTGATGCCCTGGCCACAGACGGTATCGCCGCCGCCCTCGAGCAGCTCGATGCGCGCAGCCGCCGCATCGTCGAGGAACGCTGGCTCAAGGTGAACGACGACGGCTCCGGTGGCATGACGCTGCACGAGCTCGCTGGCGAGTACGGCGTGTCGGCCGAGCGGATCCGCCAGATTGAAGTGGCCGCGATGAAGAAGATGCGCCAAGCCCTGGCGGCCTACGCGTGATGCGCCGCCGCCACGCCCTGTCCCTGGCCACCGGCGCGCTCGCCGGCGCCGTGATCACCCCGGCCCAATCGGCTACGCCGGCGACAGCCGCCCCGACCACCGCCGCCACCGACAGCGCCTGGCCCACCCGGCCGGTGCGCCTCATCGTGGGTTTTCCCGCCGGCTCCTCGCCCGACCTGACCGCCCGCACCCTGGCCGAGCCGCTCGCGCGCGCGCTGGGCCAGGCGGTGGTAGTGGAAAACCGTGTTGGCGCAGGCGGCAACATTGCCGCCGACCTGGTGGCCAAGGCCACCGACGACCACACGTTCGGGTTGATGATCAATGGCAACATGACCATCGCCCGCCTGCTCAATCCGGCGGTGCCCTATGACCCGCTGAAGGATCTGGCCCCGATCAGCCTGGTGGGCAGCGCGCCGCTGGTGCTGGTGGCCGCCGCCTCGGTACCGGGCACCACCGGCCGCGAACTGCTCGATGCCCTCCGCAAGGCCGGCAACACCGGCAGCTATGGCTCACCGGGCGTGGGCACGGTGGCCCACATCGGCATGGAACTCCTCAAGGGCAAGGCCGGCCTCGAGCCGGTGCATGTGCCCTACCCCGGCAACCCGCAGGTGGTCAACGCGATGATCGGCGGACAGATCCAGCTGGCTCTGCTGCCGCCCGGCATCGCGCTGCCCCAGGTGCGCGCCGGCCGGCTCAAGGCGCTGGGCGTCACCTCCATCGGCCGCAGCAGCGTCGTGCCGGAGCTGGCCAGCCTCGACGAGCAGGGCCTGACCCGGGGCTTCCAGCTCGAGGTGTGGAATGCGGTGGCCGCGCCCGCCAGCCTGCCGCGCCCGGTCGCGGCGCGTCTGTCGCAACTGGTCAGCGACATCGCCCGCAGTCCCGAGGTGCGCGCCAAGCTGTTCCAGCAAGGCTGGCAGGTGCTGGGCACCACCGCCGAAGGCCTCGCCAACCGTATCCAGGCCGACACGGCCCTGCTCGGGGGCGTGATCCGCTCGCGCGCGATCAAGGCGGAGTAAAACCTGCGTCAGGCCTTGAGCAACAGCTTCAGGTCTTCCAGCAGCACCTTGGGGCCAGCCCCGGGCCGCACATACAACCGCAGCCGACCCTGGGTGTCGTAGACGAAGCTCGCGGCCGAGTGGTCCATCGTGTAGGTGCTGGGGGTCTTTCCCTCCACCTTCTTGAAATACACCTTGAAGTCCTGCGCCACCTGGGCCAGCTGCTCGGGCGATCCGCGCAGGGCCACGAAGCCCGGATCAAAATTGCCGACATAGGCCTTGAGCACCTCGGGCGTGTCACGCTCAGGGTCCACGGTGATGAACACGCCTTGCAGCTTGTCGCCATCGGCCCCGAGTTGCCTTTTCACCTCGGACAGCTCGCTCAGGGCGGTGGGACACACATCGGGGCATTGGGTGAAGCCGAAGAACACCACCACCAGCTTGCCCCGGAAGTCCTGCAGGCTGCGCTCCTGCCCATAGGCGTCGGGCAGCCTGAAGTCGCGCGCGTAATTCGCGCCGGTGATGTCGATCGACTGGAAGGCCGGCGACTTCGGGCTGCATCCCGTGAGGGCGGTTGGCAGCAGGAGTGCCGCCGACACGGTGGTGGCAGTGACGAGGGCGCGGGAAATCAGGGCACGTCGGAGCATGGGGCAGTCCTTCCGGGCAAGGCGCCCCGACATCGCGGGGCACCCCAGGGTCAGGGCAAGTAGTGATCCACCAGCAACGCTGCAAATAGCACGCTCAGGTGGATCAGGGAAAAACGGAAGGTCTTGCGGGCCAGCGTGTCGGAGTAGTCGCGCCACAGGCGGAATCCATACACACAGAACATCACGCTCAATACGATCGCCACCGCCAGGTACAGCCAGGAGCTCATGCCGGCGGCAAACGGCAGCAGGCAGGCGGCGCCCAGCACCAGCGTGTACAGGAAGATCTGCAGGCGGGTGAACTCGCTGCCATGCGTGATCGGCAGCATCGGCAGGCCCGACTTGCGGTAGTCCTCCACCCGGTACAGCGCCAGTGCCCAGAAGTGCGGCGGCGTCCAGAGGAAAATGATCAAAAAGAGAATGAGCGCCTGCGGGCTCACCTCGCCGGTCATCGCGGCCCAGCCCAGGACCGGCGGCATCGCGCCCGAGGCCCCGCCGATCACGATGTTCTGAGGCGTCAGCGGCTTAAGAACGACGGTGTAGATGATCGCGTAGCCGACGAAGGTGGCCAGCGTGAGCCACATCGTGAGCGGATTGACCGTCACCCACAGCAAGCCGCAGCCCGCCGCGCACAGCAGGCCGGCAAAGCCCAGAGTCTGCCAGTCCGACAGCTCGCCCTTGGCCGTGGGCCGCCAGGCGGTGCGTTTCATCTTGGCATCGATGCTCTTTTCTACCAGGCAGTTGAAAGCGGCGGCGGCACCGGCCACCAGCCAGATGCCCAGGCTGGCCAGCGCGCCACGCTGCAGGTCGCTCCAGCCCGGCACACCCGGCACGGCGAGCACCATGCCGATGACGGCGCAAAACACGATCAGCTGCACGACGCGTGGTTTGGTCAGCGCATAGAACTGGGCCCAGCGGCTCATCGACGGCGTCAGAGTGGCGCTCATGCCGCATGCCCTCCCGGGGACGCCGCCGCAGGCCGGTCGGCCGCGCCGGAAGACCCCCGCATTCCTGCGGGCGGGACCGGGGCAGGGGACGGCGCCTGAGCCACGCCCGTCACCCGGCTCGTGGCTAGCGCCCAGGTGAATACCACCACCAGCGCCGCAGCACCGCCGGTGTGGAGCACCGCGGCCAGCAGCGGCCAACCCAGCACCACGTTGGACAGGCCGGTGACCAGTTGCAGCAGCGCGAGCCCGGCCAGCCAGCGGGCCTGCGCGCCCAGCCCCGCACGGTGCAGGCGCCAGGCCAGGGCCCAGAGCACCGGCAGCAACAGGTAAGCCATGAGCCGGTGCACGTAATGGATGCCGGTGAGCGCAGCGAAGGTGATCGGCTCGCCCGCACCGGTCATGCCCAGCGGCCGCCACAGCTCGAAGCCCTCGCGCAGCGCCATCGGCGGCCACCAGGTGCCCTGACACTTCGGGAAATCGGTGCAGGCCAGCACCGCGTAATTCGTGCTCACCCAGCCGCCCAGCGCCACCTGCAGCCACAGCAGGGCGAAGCCGGCGGCCAGCGCCCCCCGCAACCCCGGGGAAACCTCGCGCGGCCGCTGGCGGCCGTCGGCCTGCGCATACAGCACCGCCTGCTTGCAGATCAGCGCCAGCAGGATCAAGCCTCCCAGCAAGTGCAGGGTCACGATCAGGGGCTTGAGCTTCATCGTCACGGTCAGCGCACCGAATGCGCCCTGCACGCACACCCACACCAGGGTCGCGACCGGCCACCACGGGCTCAGCGGCAATTCATGGCGGCGCACCCAGCTGGTGGCCGCCAGCACGAGCAGGAGCACGCCCACCCCGGTGGCCAGATACCGGTGGATCATCTCGATCCAGGCCTTGGTGTGGGTCACCGGCCCGGTGGGCAGGGCCGCCTGGGCCTGGCTGATTTCGGCACGCGCGCCGATCGGGCTGGCATCGCCATAGCAGCCCGGCCAGTCCGGGCAGCCCAGGCCGGAATCGGTCAGGCGGGTAAAGGCGCCGAACAGCACCAGATCAAAGGTGAGAAACAGCGTGAGCGCGGTGAGGGTGGCCAGCCGGCGCGGCATCGGCGCTTGCCGGTTGCGTAGCCAGACCCAGGCCAGCGGGCCAGCGGCCACCACGATGCCCAGAATCATCAGCCGGAAGGCCGGCGACAGGTCGTACAGCGCGACAGATTCGGTCATGGCCGGCCCGCCTGATCCCAGCTGGCCGAGGCCCGCATCAGCCGCTCCAGGTCGCGCTTGGCCTTGGCCGCGCCCTCGCGGTCTAGGTTGGCCGGAAATCGCATCATCCAGTGACCCATCGGATCGACCACATACAAGTGCGCTGACAGCGGCTGCCCGGCCGCCGGCGCGAGCCAGGAAGCCAGCGAGGCCGTCTCGATGCGCAGCACGGTGGCCTGCCCATGGGCCAGGCCCGGGCGCAGAGCCTCGCGCACCGGGGTGGCGTCATTGACCAGCCAAACCCAGTCCAGACGGTCCTTGTTTTTACCCAGCGATTCACGCAGTTGCCGTTGCAGGTAGAGATGGTTCTCGCACGTGGCGTCGCAGGCCCCACCGGCCACCGACACCAGCAGCCACTGGCCCCGGAGCTTGTCCAGCGGCAGCGGCTGGCCGTCGGTGGTGGTTGCGGCCACGCCGGCGGGCATGGCGCGCTGCGGCTCGATCAGCTCGCCGAAGTTGCGGCGGCCTTCGGGCCGGATGACGTAGTAGGTGAAGTAAGAGGCGATCACCGGCGCCGCGCAGACCAGCAGCACCGCCAGCATCTTCCATCGGCCCACGCGGGTGCGCTGCTGGGAGAGCACATCGCCCGTGTCCAGCGCCGGCAGTGAATGCACCGTCATGTCCAGCGGCTGATCAGCCTTGCGTGCGGCGTCGGGGAGCGATGAATTGGAACCAGACATAGAGGATGAGGATCACACCGGACAAGGCCCACCACTGGAAGGCATAGCCGTAGTTCTTGTCGGCCCCGCTCGCGGGCACCGGCCAGTCACGCCGCAGCCCTTCGGATGCAGGGCCGGTCTGCACCACCGAACCGTCAAGCAGATCCAGCCCGGTTTCGGCGCGGAACGCCGGCAGATCGAGATTTTGCCGGATGGGCCCACCGGGGGCGCCATCGAACTCGTATAGCTTGGCCGGCGCCAGGGCGATGCGGCCCAACACACGCACCTCGCCAGCCGGCGTCTCGACCGGGGGTAGGCGGCTGCGGTCCTGGAAATCACGGGGTGCCCAGCCGCGCTGCACCAGCACCGCCTGCGACTGCCCTGCCAGCCGCAAGGGCGTGACCACATAGAACCCGGGCCGGCCCTGCATTTGCCGGTTGTCCAGAAACACCGTGTGTTCGGGCAACCACTGGCCACGCAGGACGACCGCCCGGTGCAGCCGATCGGCCGCATCCGGCGCCAAGGCCAGCGCCGACATGTCCAGCGGCGGCAGGGCCTGGCGGGCCGTCACCGCCGCCTGTAAGGCGATCTTTTGCTGGGCACGCCCCCATTGCCAGGCGCCCAGCGAGGCGGTCACCCCCATGCCCACCAGAGCGATCAGGGTGAGCAGCCAGAAGCGCCGGCTGCGGCCGGGCGAACTGGGGGCGGCGGTCACGGGATAATGGGCTCCATGAAATTCATTCTGGTTGCGTTCGCCTTCCTCGCCATCATCGGCAGCCTGGGCGCCGCGTTGTACTTCATGCTGCGCAGCCGCACCGATGCCGAAGGCCGCCCGAGGGCCAACCGGATGGCCACCGCCTTGGCGGTGCGGGTCGGTTTGTCCATCCTGCTGTTCCTGTGCATCCTGCTGGCCTGGAAGCTGGGCTATCTGCAGCCCACCGGCATTCCGGCCGGGGCTTAAACCCCGGGCGGCCCACGTCGCAGGTCTTGGTTGAAACGACAAGGGCCGCGTTGGCGGCCCTGCAAGGTGCATGCATCGGATCCTTGGGCCAGCCCGGGGCTGGCCGCCGGATCACAGCCAGTACACCAGCACGTACAGACCCAGCCAGACCACATCCACGAAGTGCCAGTACCAGGCCGCGCCTTCGAAGCCGAAGTGGCGCTCTTTCGAAAAATGGCCCTTTTGCAGGCGCAGCGTGATGAACAGCAGCATCAGCATGCCGACGAACACGTGGAAGCCGTGGAAGCCGGTCAGCATGAAGAAGGTCGAACCGTAGGCCCCCGAGGTGAGCTTGAGGTTCAGGTCGCGGTAGGCGTGCACGTATTCGTAGCCCTGCACGAACAAGAACACCACACCCAGGGCGACGGTGGCCCACATCCAGGTGATGGTCTTGGCCCGGTTGCCGGCCTGCAGCGCATGATGGGCGATGGTCAGCGTCACGCCCGAGGTGAGCAGCAGCGCGGTGTTGATCGTCGGCAGCCAGAACGGCGTCATGGTCTGGAAGGGCTCGACGATGCCGGCTGGCGAGGCGGTCACGCCCGGCGCCGTGCTCGGCCAGGCCGCCTTGAAATCGGGCCACAGCAGGCTGTTCTCGAGGCCGCCGAGGGCCGGCACCGAGTGCGCGCGCATCCACCACAGGGCGGTGAAGAAGGCGCCGAAGAACATCACCTCCGAGAAGATGAACCAGCTCATGCTCCAGCGGTAGGAGATGTCGACCTTGCGGCCGAACAGGCCGCCCTCGCTCTCGGAGACCGCATCACGGAACCACTGGAACAGGATCACGCAGAACCAGGCCAGGCCGAAGAACAGGGACCATTTGCCCCACTCGACACCGTTGATCCACTGGCCCGCGCCCAGGATCACGAAAAACAGGCCGAAGGCCGCAAAGGCCGGGTGGCGCGACGGCGGAGGCACGTAGTAATACGGCGTGGTGCCGGGGGCGCTGTTGCTCATCTCAACTCCTCGTTTCCGAAATCGTGTCTGTTCAAAAATCTTGTTCTTTGGGGCCGGCGCGTCACCCGGCCACCCAATGCACCAGGCCGACCAGGCCGCCCACGAACACCGCCACCGCCAACAGGGCTACGGCCAGCACCTGAAAGGGATTGAGGCGGGCCAGGTCACGCTGGTAGTCGCTGTTCTTGCGGATGCCCAGAAATGCCCACCCGACGGCCTTGATGGCATCGATCACGAGCGCGACTCCCCGGCCGGAGCCTGTGCCTGCGGCGGCTGCGGCGTGCGCGCGCCCACCTCGAAGAAGGTGTATGACAAAGTGATGGTGGTCACGTCCTTGGAGATGCGCGGGTCGATGACGAAAGCCACCGGCCACTGTTTTTTCTCTCCGGGCTCGAGCGTGTACTGGTTGAAGCAGAAGCACTCGAGCTTGTTGAAATGCGCCGCCGCCTGCTTGGGTGCGTAGCTGGGAATGGCTTGCGCCGACATGCGGCGGTTTTGCACGTTCTGGAATTCGTACATCACGGTCATCAATTGGCCGGGATGCACCTGCATCGAGCGCTGCGCGGGCTTGAAGTCCCAGGGGCCGCGGGCATTGGCGTCGAACTCGACGGTGATGGTGCGAGTGAGGTCGACCTGGGTGTTGCCGGGCGTGCGCGTGGCACCGCCGGGCACCTGCTTTTCACCCAGGGCCAGGATGTTGATGCCGGTGATCTCGCAGATCTTTTCGTACAGCGGCACCAGGGCATAGCCGAAGGCGAACATGCCGGCGGCCACCACCACCAGTTTCCCGACCATGCGGGCGTTGTCGCGCGCGAGGCTCATGCCGACTCCTTCAACGACCCAGGTAAACGATCTTCACCACGAAGCCGACCGCAAATGCCGCCACGACCGACAACAGGATCAGCGCCAGCCGCAGATTGGCTTTCTTGCGATCGTCCTGTGAATCGGGCATGGCGCGCATGAGGGTGGGGAGGCCGCGGGAGTGCTCGTCGGGCGTCAGTGGGTGCCGCCGACGATGCGGGTGGCGGTCGCGTCGAGCTTGGGCGGATTCTCGAAGGTGTGGAAGGGCGCCGGCGACGGCACTTCCCATTCCAGGCCCTCGGCACCCTTGCCATCGGCATCGTTCCAGGGACGCTGCGGCGCTTTCTCACCCTTGCCCATCATGCAGGGCAGGACGACCGCGATGAAGAAGTACACCTGCGCCAGGCCGAAGGCGAAGGCGCCGACCGATGCGATGGCGTTGAAATCCGCGAACTGCATCGGGTAGTCGGCATAACGGCGCGGCATGCCGGCCAGGCCGAGGAAGTGCATCGGGAAGAAGGTGATGTTGAAGGAGATCAGCGACCACCAGAAGTGGATCTTGCCGCGCGTCTCGTTGTACATCACGCCGGTCCACTTCGGCACCCAGAAATAGAAGCCGGCGAACAGCGCATAGAGCGAGCCGGCCACCAGCACATAGTGGAAGTGGGCCACGACGTAGTAAGTGTCCTGCAGCAGCAGGTCGATCGGGGCGATCGCCAGGATCAGGCCGGTGAAGCCGCCCATGGTGAACACGAAGATGAAGCCCACGGCGAACAGCATCGGGGTCTCGAACGTCATCGAGCCCTGCCACATGGTGGCGATCCAGTTGAAGATCTTCACCGCGGTGGGCACCGCAATCAGCATCGTCGCGTACATGAAGAACAGCTGGCCGGTCACGGGCATGCCGGTCGTGAACATGTGGTGGGCCCACACGATGAACGACAGGATCGCGATCGACGAGGTGGCGTACACCATGGAGGCATAGCCGAACAGCTTTTTGCGCGAGAACGCGGGCACGACGTGACTGATGATGCCGAAGGCCGGCAGGATCATGATGTACACCTCGGGATGCCCGAAGAACCAGAAGATGTGCTGGTACATCACCGGGTCACCGCCGGCGGCGGGATTGAAGAAGCTGGTGCCCAGGTGGCGGTCGGTCAGCGTCATGGTGATCGCGCCGGCCAGCACGGGCATCACGGCGATCAGCAGGTAGGCGGTGATCAGCCAGGTCCAGCAGAACATCGGCATCTTCATCAGCGTCATGCCCGGAGCGCGCATGTTGAGGATGGTCACGATGATGTTGATCGATCCCATGATCGACGAGGCGCCAAGGATGTGCAGCGCGAAGATGCCGACATCCATCGAAGGACCCATCTGCAGGGTCAGGGGCGCGTAGAGCGTCCAGCCGGCGGCAGGCGCGCCCCCGGGCATGAAGAACGAACCCGCCAGCAGGAGGCCCGCGGGCACCATCAGCCAGAAGCTGAAGTTGTTCATGCGGGCGAAGGCCATGTCGGACGCGCCGATTTGCAGCGGGATCATCCAGTTGGCGAAGCCGACGAAGGCCGGCATGATCGCGCCGAACACCATGATGATGCCGTGCATGGTGGTGAGCTGGTTGAACAGCTCGGGGTTCACCAGTTGCAGGCCCGGCTGGAACAGCTCGGCGCGGATGCCCAGGGCAAGCAGGCCGCCGAACATCAGCATCGCGAACGAGAACAGAAGGTAAAGGGTGCCAATGTCCTTGTGGTTGGTCGCATAGACCCAGCGCCGCCAGCCATGGGGATGGTCGTGGGCGTGGTCGTGGCCGTGGGCGTCGTGGTGGTCGAGAACTGCGCTCATTTTCGGTTACCTCGCTGAATTACTTGCCACGCTGGGCCAGCACCTCGGCCGGCTGCACCACCTGGCCCGTCTTGTTGGACCAGTGGTTCTTGGAATAAGTGGTCACGGCGGCGATGTCGGTGTCCGACAGCTGCTTCCAGGCCGGCATCGCATTACGGCCCTTGAGCAGCAGCTGGATCATGCGGTTCTTGTCGGCGTCCACCACCAGGGCCGAGCCGTCGACTGGCATGATCGGGCCGGCGCCCTTGCCATTGGCCTGATGGCAGGCCACGCAGTTGGCGGCATAGACCTTCTCGCCCCGGGCGACCAGATCGGCCAGCTGCCAAACCTTGTTCGGATCATCGGCCTTGGCGGCCATCTTTTTCTGCTCGGCGACCACCCACTGGGCGTAGTCCTCGGCCGAGACCACCTTCACGTGGATGGGCATGTAGGCATGCTCCTTTCCACACAGCTCGTAGCACTGGCCGTAGAAATCGCCCACCTTCTCGGCGCGGAACCAGGTGTCGCGCACGAAGCCGGGGATGGCGTCCTGCTTGACGCCGAAGGCCGGCACGCCCCAGGCGTGGATCACGTCGTTGGCGGTGGTGATGATGCGGACCTTCTTGCCCACCGGCACAACCAGCGGGTTGTCGACCTTGAGCAGGTAGTCGTTGGGGGCACCCTTGACGTTGCCACTGTTGGACAGCGCGCGGTGGGCGGTGTCGAGCGACGAGAGGAAGGAGATGCCGGCGCCTTCGCCGTTGAGGTAGTCGTAACCCCACTTCCACTGGTAGCCGGTGGCCTTGATGGTCAGGTCGGCGTTGGAGGTGTCTTTGGACGCGACCAGAACCTTGGTGGCCGGCAGGGCCATCAGGATCACGATGATGAACGGGATGATGGTCCAGATGACTTCGACCGAAACCGACTCATGGAAGTTGGCCGGCTTGGCGCCCTGGGACTTGCGGTGCTTCCACACCGAATAGAACATGACCGAGAACACCGCGATGAAGATCACCAGGCAGGCGATCAGCATCATCCAGTGCAGCCAGGACTGCTCGGCGGCAATACGGGTCGCGGCGGTGTGCAGGTTGAGCTGGCGAACGCCAGGGCCGCCGGGGAGGCTTTCGACGGCCTGCGCGCCGCAGGTGGCGCCTGCAGCGAGCAGCAGTGCGGCCGCCTTGTGGGTCATGCTCTTCATCGTTTTCACTTCGTATCTACCTCAATGACAATCACGCAGGGCCCGCCGGATCTCCTGGGCCAGCGCCAGCCGCAGCTCGGGACGCACGTAGCGGCCCACCTGCACTGACCGGCCCCGGCCGGACACCTCGATCAGCGACCGCTGGTCGGCCTGGGGCTCGACCCGCACCCAGTCCCGGTGAAACTCGGCACGCTCCAGACGTCCCGCGCTTTCCAGTTCGACCACCAGGCTGCCGCCTTGCAAGCTGATGCGCTCACCGTCGGTGGCGTGGCGCGCATACACCAGCAGGGCCGTCCCCACCGCCGCCAGCTCGAGCCAGGCGATCGGCAGAATCAGCGTGGCGCCTTGCACCCAGAAGAAGGTCGCGATGCCCAGAGACACGACGCACAGCGAGGCATAGAACCAACCCAGTTGGGCCGGCGTGACCGAGCAGTTGCGTTTGAGGGCCCACTGGATGCAGGGACCATGGACTGTGGCAAAACGAAACATCGACATGGCGAGCGAATGCTGACGAGAGGCCGCTGACGAGATCAACGCGTCATTGTATCGTGGCAGGCACCCCGTTCGAGCCATCGCACGTCGGGTAACCCTGCTGCTGTGAGTCAGTTTGAAGTCAGATGTTTGGCCCGGGCCTCAGCGCCCGGCGTGCAGGATTTGCCGCATGTCCTGCAACGTGACGCGGCTCTCGCCAGCCAGGCGTGGCCGTGGCGTCGGCTTGACAGCGTGACCGTAAACAATTTCGAACGTGAGCGCCAGGCGGCCGTCGGGCCCGGCCAGCGCGTCCTGCAGGACGGCCTGGAGCCGGTCGCGCCAGCGGCGGCCGCGGCAGGCGGCAAAGCGCCCCGGATGCAGATTCATGCCCAGCTCGCGCAGTTCGGCCAGCAGGGTGTCCGGCGAGCCCCAGGTGAGGGTGAGGCGCTCCATGTCCATCACCGGCTCGGCGAAGCCGGCCTGCACCAGCAGGTCACCCCAGTCGTGCATGTCAGTGAAATCGGGACCGGGCGGCGGCCAGCCCTCGCGGGCGTAGAGCGTGCGCAGCTCGCGCAGGCTGTCCGGGCCGAGGCAGGAGAACATCACGAAGCCGTCCGTGGCCAGCGCGCGGTGCCAGCGGCCGATCAGGTCGACCGGGTCCGGCGTGGCGTGCAGCGCCATGTTGGCCCAGAGCATTTGCGCCTGGCCCTCGGGCGCATCGGCGGCGAACGTGACCGGTGCGGCCGACCAGCGTCGCCACCACGGCGGCTGCAGCTGCTGGCGCGCCAGCGCGCGCGATGCGGCACCGGGCTCGACCACGGTGCAGGCCGCCCGGGGGTAGCGGCCGACCAGCAGCGGCTGGGCCTGCAAGCCCCCGCGGGTGGGCTGCCAGTGCACCCAGGCCTGCGGCTGCGAGCGGATCCATTCGAGGCGCTGCGCCATCCGGCGGGCGACCTCCTCATGCAGCCAGGGCGAGGGGGCGGGCGGACGTCGGCCCAACCGCGCGGCGGCGACGGGATCGAGGGTGGGTGGACGTTCAGGCACGGCGGTCGGATCTGGCAGGGGCCCCCGCGGGCAGCCGCGGGCGCGCCAGTATATTGGGGCGATGGATGAACCCCGCGTCGCACGCCGATGGATGTGGTCTGGCCGATGGCTGCCAGCGCGCTGCGAAGTGTGCGGCCGCTGGCCGGCCGCGCCGGTGTGCGCCGGCTGCCAGGCCCTGTTCAGCGATGCGCAGGTGATGCGCTGCACCCGATGCGCGGCGGCCCTGACGGCCGGCCCCGCGCCGGTGTGCAACGACTGCCGTCGGCTGCCTTCCCCGTTTGAGGCCTGTGCCAATGCGGTGGCTTATGCGTTTCCCTGGGACGGGTTGATGGCCCGATTCAAGTTCGGGGGAGAGCCGGGCTGGGCCGGGCCACTGGCCGAACTGATGCGAGCGCGCCCGGCGATCGCGGCACTGCTGGCGCGGGCCGATGCGGTGGTGCCCATGCCCCTGGCCCCGCGCCGGCTGGCCGAGCGCGGCTACAACCAGGCCTGGGAGCTGGCCCGCCGCCTGGCGCCCCGACGCCAGCTGCAGTCCGCCTGGCTGCGCCGCGTGCGCGATACGGCGCCGCAGTCCAGCCTGCCCCGGGGCCAACGGCCAGAGAATCTGGCTGGGGCGTTCGCGGTCGATGCGTGCCATGCCCCGACAATCCGGGGCCGCCACCTGCTGCTGGTCGATGATGTGATGACCAGCGGCGCGACGCTGCGCGAGGCAGCCCTGGCCCTGCGGCGCGCAGGCGCGGCCCGCGTGAGTGCCGTGGTGCTGGCGCGCACCGACCTGGTTTAAAGCCCATGTTCCACATCGTCCTCGTTGAGCCCGAGATTCCGCCCAACACCGGCAACGTGATCCGCCTGGCGGCCAACACCGGCTGTGCGCTGCACCTGGTGGAGCCCCTGGGTTTCTCGATGGAGGACCGGCTGATGCGCCGCGCCGGGCTCGACTATCACGAGTGGGCCGAGGTGCGACGACATTCGCACTGGCCTGCCTTCCTCGCCGCGATGCAGCCGGATCCGGCACGCCTCTTTGCCCTCACCACGCGGGGCACCCGGACGGTACAGGCGGTGGCTTTCGCACCCGGCGACTGGCTGGTGTTCGGCTCAGAAAGCCGCGGCCTGGCACCGGCCCTGCGCGACTCGTTCCCGCCGGCACAGCGCCTGCGCCTGCCGATGCGGGCCGGCCAACGCAGCCTGAACCTGTCGAACGCGGTGGCGGTGACGGTGTTTGAGGCCTGGCGGCAGCAGGGATTCGCCGGCGCGAGTCAGGGATAGCGCCGGCCGATCGATTCCGCGATGCACACCGGCTTGTCAGCGCCCTCACGCTCGATCGTCACCTGCCAGGTCATTTGCAGGCCGTCCGGGGCAGCGGGCTCGCAGGCGAGCAGTTTCATCCGCGCGCGCAGGCGGCTGCCCACCGGCACCGGCGCGGTAAAGCGCACCCGGTTGAGGCCGTAATTCACGCCCAGGCGGCTTTGGCGGATCGTCATCGCCATGTCGAAGAACCGCGGCAGCAACGACAGCGTGAGGAAGCCGTGGGCGATCGGCGCCCCGAACGGGCCGGCGCGCGCGCGCTCGACATCGACATGGATCCACTGGTGGTCGCCGGTGGCGTCGGCAAAGAGGTTGACCTGTTCCTGGGTGATGGTGAGCCAGTCGGTGACGGCCACCTCCTGGCCGACCAGGGGCGGGAGTTCAGCGAGGGTGTCGAAGGTGCGCATGGCCGGATGCTAGGCAGCCCGGGCCTGGGGCCGGTGTCGCCGGGGTGAAAGTCCCCGTGCAGGGATACCGCCCCCGCGTGCAGGACAGGATCTGCCCGGCCTGAGGCGGGCGGACTCAGGCGAGGCGCTCAGGGGGCACCCAGGGCTGATCGTCCATCGGCCCGGGCGGTGCCACGGCCGCGGCTGGAACTGCAGGCGCAGCCGCACCCGTCGCCGCAGCCACCAGATGCAAGACGCCCGGCGTGGCGCCCGGCGCAGGGGCGATCCGGCCCGCCGGCACCGCGGGCGCGGCCGCAGAGGCCGCATGGGTCGCGGGGCTGGTGGCGAACAAGGACGGGCCCGCGGTTGGCCGCACGCTGCCGGTCATGGATGGACCTCCGAATTACTGTCAGCCAATCGTAACCCTAACCGGGTTATTACTCAACAATAAGTTCTCATTTGAAGGGCCTCGATGCTCAGACCCGCTCCAGCAGCACGGCGATGCCCTGCCCCACCCCGATGCACATGGTGCACAGGGCGTAGCGGCCGCCGGTGCGGTGCAGCTGGTTGACCGCCGTGGTGGCCAGCCGGGCGCCCGAGGCACCCAGCGGATGGCCGAGCGCGATTGCACCGCCGTTGGGATTGACGCGGGGGTCGCCATCGGCAAGGCCCAGCTGGCGCAGCACCGCCAGGCCCTGGGCGGCGAACGCCTCGTTGAGCTCGATCACGTCGATCTGGTCTAGCCGGATGCCGGTGGCGGCCAGGAGTTTTTGCGTGGCCGGGGCCGGACCGATGCCCATGATGCGCGGCGCCACACCGGCCGTGGCCATGGCCACGACGCGGGCGCGCGGCACCAGCCCATGGCGCTGGGCCGCCTCTTCGCTGGCCACCAGCAGGGCGCAGGCCCCGTCGTTGACGCCACTGGCATTGCCGGCGGTCACGCTGCCGTCGGGGCGGATCACGCCTTTGAGCCTGGCCAGGGCTTCCAGGCTGGTGTCGCGAGGGTGTTCGTCGCGCGAGACCACGAGCGGGTCGCCTTTTTTCTGGGGCAGGGTGACCGGGGTGATCTCGGCATCGAACACACCGGCCTGCTGCGCGGCAACCGCCTTGCGCTGGCTGGCCAGGGCCATGCGGTCCTGGTCTTCGCGCGCGATGTTGAACTGCACGGCCACGTTCTCGGCGGTCTCGGGCATGGAGTCGACGCCGTACTGCTCCTTCATCAGCTTGTTGACGAAACGCCAGCCGATGGTCGTGTCATAGACGGCGTTGGCCCTGGAGAAGGCGGATTCCGCCTTGGGCATGACGAAAGGCGCACGGCTCATGCTCTCGACACCGCCGGCGATGAGGAAGCTGGCTTCACCGGCCTTGATCGCGCGGGCGGCCGAGCCGAGGGCATCGAGGCCCGAACCGCACAGGCGGTTGATCGTGGCGCCAGGCACGTCGATCGGCAGGCCGGCCAGGAGCGAGGCCATGCGGGCGACGTTACGGTTGTCTTCACCGGCCTGGTTGGCGCAGCCATAGAGCACGTCATCGACGGCGGCCCAATCGGCCTGGGCATTGCGCGCCATCAGCGCGCGGATCGGGATCGCGCCGAGGTCGTCGGCCCGAACCGAGGACAGCGCGCCGCCGTAGCGGCCGAACGGGGTGCGAAGAGCATCGCAGATGAAGGCGTGGCGGGTCATGACTCCTCCGATATTTTTCGAAATGACCAAGCACGGATTGTGACGCGTCGTGCGTGGCGCGCGGCGCGTCACGGGCGCCACGCCCTGCGTGCTACCCTCCCCCGCATGTTCACTCCCTCCCAGGACGAGGTGCGCCGCTTTTTTTGCGGCGTGCATGCGAAGGCACAGACGGGCGGCCCGATGGACGCCCTGGAAACGCTGGCGGCCCAGTGGGTCGCCGAGCATCCCGAATACCACGCCGAGCTGGCCGATGCACAGGCGGCCGTGGGCCGGCGTTATGACGGCACCGACGGCCAGACGAATCCGTTCCTGCATCTGTCCATGCATCTGTCGATCAGCGAACAGTGCTCGATCGACCAGCCACGCGGGATCCGGCAGGCGGTGGAATTGCTCACGGCGCGGCGGGATTCTCTGCATGAGGCGCACCACGAGACGATGGAGTGCCTGGGGCAGATGCTGTGGGAAAGCCAGCGGGCCGGCCGGCCGCCGGACGGGCAGGCCTATATCGACTGTGTGCAGCGGCGGGCGACGCGCTGAGGGGGGCCGTGCGCGGTGGTCTTGTCCTCGTGGCGCCGCTGCGCGAGGCTGGGAGAGGGGGCGGGCA
>Ga0315900_10002912_pt1 | contig 25496 bp, 18 predicted proteins | sample LakEriMetagenome_FD_203521 | JGI IMG/M metagenome (GOLD analysis project Ga0315900, IMG submission 203521) | Freshwater fungal communities from buoy surface, Lake Erie, Ohio, United States - Buoy 12 MA114 | ecosystem: Environmental > Aquatic > Freshwater > Lake > Lake biofilm | place: USA: Lake...
TATAGGCTGTATCGATTCCGGGAGGAGGATAATGCATACCATACTGATAGCACAAAACATTCCTACCCTGGTTACGGATCCACATGCCGCCATTCTCGTCAAAAAGATACCTGGTTCTCGTTTGACCGATGGCTGTGGCCGACAGCGTTAAAGCCATTGCAAGCAACACAAACTTCATGGATATAGTTTTAAGAAAGTGCCCCGGTAAAATACCGGGGCACTGGAATGAAATGAACGGTTGATTATTGTTATTCAGGAATGGTTGACAGTGCTGGCTGGTTAGTCTCACTTCCTGAGTAGCCAAGGTTCTGGTTGATCTGGCCGTTGGTGTTTGCCAAAATAGCATTCCTTGGAACGGGCCATAAAACGTGGTATGGACTGATCGTGTATGCATCGCCACGAATGTTCTTTACATTACGACCATAGAATTCATTCTTATCCATGAGCCTGTCGTACCAAAAATTGGAGGTTGAAAAAGAATTCACGCTATAGGTCTTGCCATTGAAGGACTTACCGGTTTTAGCAAAGATGAAAGACATCCTTGTCAACTCAGTTTTTCTTGGTTCTTCATAATACAATTCCCTTCCGCGCTCGTCAAGGATGGTTCCAATATCAACTTGTGCAGGAAGCAATGGAGCGCATCTGGCCCTTGTCCTTACCGCGTTCACATCGTCTGCCGCCCTGGCGTTGTCGCCTTTCCACCAGTAAGCCTCGGCCCTCAACAGGTAGGTCTCCGCGAGGCGGAACACATACCAGTCTGAGTTACCACCCTGCCATGGCGTACGGATCTGGTCAGGGATATAGAGCTTGTAATGCGGCCAGTCGAACCAGGTACGGATGGTGTCGCCGGATGAAACAGTAAGGGTGCCATTGGCATTGAATAATTGGAGCCTTCTGCCATAGAACGCAGAAGTGGTTCTGATCGCCGGGTTATTATACACCACCTGACCCATGGTCATCCAGTTACCCGAGGTGGTATCGCCCCGAAGGTCGTTGCGATCCGTCCAGATCATGCGGGTGGAATAGCCTGTACCCCTGCATCTTCCGATACCCCTTCCATATAGCGTGGTCATGTCAAATTCAACGCCGAAGTTGGGCGACATACCCACCCTGCCATCAGGAGTCAGAATTGTTGGTGCGGTGAAGAATGGAACGGCCTGCCTCATAGCGGTGGTACCGTTCACCACCTGGTTCTGATCACCGAAACGGTCTGTCACAATAAACAGGGCTTCCGTATTTGCAGAGATGGCTTTGTTGGCTGGTCTGTGCAGGTCCCAGATCACATTTCTCCTGGCATCTGAGGCCTCAGCGCCGAACCTGTTGACCATCAGCCGGTAGGTGCCGTTGCTGATGATCTGTGTTGAATTTGCGATGGCCTCGTCAAAGTTCCCTAGGGCAAGATTGACCTTGGTCAGTAAATGCAACACCGCCGCTTTATTCACATCACCCTTATCCTGTATCCAGGGCACTACAGCTGCTGCTGTGTCCAGTTCTCTCTTGATCCTTTGAAGGATCACTTCCCTTTGAACAGTTTCGAAATCAAGCTTAGGCTCGCGCAACTCTTTGAAAGACGTTGGAATATCCCCGAATTGATGGAGCAGCCTGTAATAACCCATCGACCTGTAAAAGAAAGCTTTGCCCTTGATAACATCCTTTGCGGTCGCGGCAAACTCAGCCTCAGGCAATCTTGAAATAACAGTGTTGGCCAAACGGATCTGCAACCACCACCGATCCCAATACCAGCCGATCCTGTTGAAATCCGGGCTATTCAGGTTCGCATCCGGGGTGATCAACAGGTTCATATTCACTGCGGGTCCGAATTTATCGGTGGTACCTTCAACAGCCATCTCTGAGAATATATTCTCCGTAATGATGGGGGCCCCATCTTCGTAAAATTCAGGCCTTAGGTTATTGGCGCAAGATGCCAGCGCTGCCCTGAAACCCGCTTCGTTGATCAGTGTATTCTCAGGAGAGAAGAACGATAATGGTTTAGGCTCAAGCCAGCTTTTCTTACAAGAGATGAACAGGGTCAATATGGCTACGATCATGACCCCGCTGATATTTTTATTGATATACTTATTCATATTAGCTTTTTTGGAAATGATCACACAATTATAAGGTGAGGTTTAACCCCAGATTGATGATATAAGGCGTAAGGCCTTTATTCTCCGGATCAAAATAATCCCAGCTGGACACCACAAATGCATTCTGTACGTTCGCATAAAACTTGAGGCCGCCGATCTTATACTTGCTGAGCAACTCTTTTGGAACAGTGTAGGCCAAGCTGATATTATTCAGGCGCACGAAAGAAGACTTTCTCCACACGTTGAACGCTACGGTACCACCTGCTGCAGACATCATCTTTGCATAGTCGTTGATCGGATTGGTTGGGGTCCAGTAAGGACGCTTATAAAACTGTGACCTGTCGTAGAACAGATCCACGTTCTTGGCTTCGTTGAACTGGCTCAACTGACCAACCCTTCCATAAAGCGCAAATGAGAAGTCCCAGTTTTTATAGATCGTGAATTCGTTCCTGATGTTGAAAGAGAATTTGGGCGTGGTCTGGCCTACGAACTGCCTGTCGTCAATGGTATATTTCCCATCACCATTTGTATCCTGAAGCCTGAAATCGCCGGGTGTAAATCCATATTTACGGGCTTCCACATCATCAGCAGTCTGCCATACGCCGGTTACGTTATAATCAAAGATATCAGCGATCTGCCTGCCGATGAACCAGCCATTGGCTATATCATCCTTCTCAACATACCCGGTGATCTTACCAGTTGAATCCTTAACCGGAACAGGGCCGTACAGTTTCACGATCTCGTTTCTGTTTGTCCAGAATGATACGTTTGTTCTCCAGATGAAGTTATTACGCCTCATGTTTGTGCTGTTCAGCATCACCTCGAAACCGGTGTTGTTCACCTGGCCAAGGTTGGCGATCACACTGGCAAAACCAGTTACATTTGGAAGCGACCTGTTCAGGAGCAGATCCCTGGTGTTCCGCTGGTAGTAATCGATTGAACCCGTCAGGTTACCCTTGAGGGTTGAGAAGTCCATACCTATGTTGATGGAACTGTTACGCTCCCATTTCAACGTGGGGTTGGCCATATTCGCCGCTTGCACACGGCCAACAGCGTAGCGTGCTCCACCGGGAGTGATGTACTCGTAACTGCCGGCGCTAAGTCCTGCCAGCGCGGCATAACGACCGATCTCCCGATTACCATTCTCACCGTAGGACACCCTGAACTTACCATAGTCCATCCATCCGGTGATCCCTTTCATGAACTTCTCTTCTGTGAAGGTCCAGGCAATGGCGGCGGAGGGGAAGAAAGCCCTCGGGTTAGCCAGACCAAAAGCTGAGTAACCGTCCCTGCGCGCAGTAACTGTTAAATAGTATTTGTCGGCGTAATTGTAATTCAGCCTGCCCATCAGGGCGTCGCCAGTTGCATATTGGTCATCGTTGGTAACAACCACTGTTCTGGCTGCCTGTATGGCATTATAACCCAGGTTGTCATTGGGAGAAAAGTTCTCTGCATTTACCCGGGTGTAATAGCTTTGGAACTTCTCCGCATTGATCAGGAAGGTGGCGTCGAAATTGTGTTTTCCGTACGACTTATTCCAACCGATCACATTGTCCAATTGCCACTGGTAAGTAAAGCTTTCCTCACGTACTGACACACCACCCCGTACACCCTGCAGCGGGTGCTGGGACGACAGGTGGTTGTAATTCTTGAACCATTCAAGCCTCGGTGTGAAGTTTGACTGATAATAGAAACCGTAGGGGAGTTTCCCCTTTACATAAATGGATCCAAAAAGTTGCGTATTCTTTTGCAACCTTTCACGGAAAGTGATGTCCAGAAAAGGGTTGGAGTTATTGCCGGGATCATCGTTGGTACTGGTCCGAAGCCTTGATCCATCATCCGTCAACAATTGTCCATAGGGTGTAGTTCTGATCATATCACCCAGGGTAACCGAATAGGGACTTTCGTTCCTGTCTGCAAACTGCATGTTGACACCTACGGTGAGGAACTTTGCCACCGTACCTTCCAGGTTCATCCTGGAACGGAAGGTTTTATATTTTTCACCCACGGCCAGGCCTTCGTTCTCCAGGTAGCCGAAAGAGGTGTAGTAATTAAATTCATCCTTACGACCAGAGATGGCAACGGTATAGTCCTGACCTTTCGAGTTCCGGTTATACATCTCGTTTTCCCAATCGGTAGGGGTGCCATTCTTGTAATTCTTCACCTCAACGGCGTTGAAACGAAGGCGGTTCAGCCAAATGTCAATAGGATCACCAGTGGCTCCCGTCAACGCTTTCCACTCATCCACGGTGATATTGGATGGGAGTTCGTTCGGATTGGTAAACTGATACTTGATATTTGGCCTCGATGTTGAATCAAAACCCCTCATGCTCCAGAGCACATCTGTCCTCCAGTCAGTAAATTCTTCCGGGCTTAACAATCTGGGATATTGAGCGATCCGGTTCATGTTATAGTTCGCATTCACAGAAACGGTAGGCTTGCCCGACTTACCCCTTTTGGTAGTGATCAGGATAACACCATTGGCAGAACGCGCCCCAAACACCGCAGCAGAACTGGCGTCCTTGAGGATGTCCATAGTGGCGATGTCGTTTGGATTAACGTCGTCCAGACTTCCCTGGTAGATCACCCCGTCTACGACCAGCAAGGGAGAGGTAGACGCGATCAGCGAACCCCGGCCCCTGACAAGCAGCGATCCGCCACCTTTTGCTGACGCATTCAAGCCAACATCCAGGCCGGGTGCATTACCGCGAAGCATATCCTGCACAGAACGGGGATTCTCATTCTCGAACTGGGTGGCCTTTACCTGCGCAACAGCACCGGTAAGGTCCTTCTTTTTTTGTGTACCATATCCTACCACAACAACTTCACCCAACTGGTTCTGTTGTTCCGTGAAAGATACTTTAATGGGTCCATCGACATTTTTAATGGAAACTTCCTGGGCCGAATACCCGGCATAGCTGACTACAAGCGTGGCGTTCGCGTCCACACCCTTTAGGGTAAACTGACCGTTCGCATCGGTCAGAACAAATTTCTTTGTTCCTTTTACCATGACAGTAGCGCCGGAAAGGGGTTCATTCTTGGCATCAGTGACTACGCCGGTGACGTCGATCGGCGCTTTTTTAGTGTTGCCTGCAGGTTTTGTTTCATAAGGGACATCCAATGCTAAAATGTCCGTGCTTGAACAAAACACGGATAGCACCAGTGCGCACCTCAATAGAAGGGCATGAGGGATTTTTTTTGACATTCGCAGCAGTTGAGTGGTTATAAAAAAGGACAATAGTTAAATCTAGCTTAAAGTTGCTTCAATCTATAAGGAAAACGTTTGAAGTCGATTGGTCATTAATCCATCCAACCGTTTGCTTTCAGAATTCCCAATTCCAATCCACGAAGTTCAGCCAGCCCTCTTAATCGGCCTATACAGGAATAGCCCGGGTTCGTTGTCTTTGCTAAATCGTCAAGCATCTGGTGTCCATGGTCAGGCCGAAATGGAATGGGCGCATTTTTGGTTTGCTGGATGGTCAGGATCTCCTTCATTACCGCGTACATATCCACATCCCCGCCCAAATGGTCATCTTCATAAAAATTTCCGGCGCTGTCTTTCTTAACATTTCGCAAATGCACAAAATGGATCTTGCCACCAATCTTCCTGGCCATATCCGGCAGGTCATTATCAAAGGACGCACCGAGGGATCCTGTACAGAAACATGCGCCATTACTGTCAGCAGGTACAGATGAAATAATGAACTGGTAATCATCCAGATTTCTCACGATCCGGGGCAGGCCCAATATATCATAAGGAGGATCATCAGGGTGTATCGCAAGTTTTATTCCCAGTTCATCGGCAACAGGCGTGATCTGCGACAGGAAATAAACGAGATTATCACGCAAAGCATGGCGGTCAATATCTTTATACACTTCCAGCCTGGCCCGCATATCGGCCAGCGTGGATTTCTTTTCGCCGGGTATGCCAAACATCACCACGTTGGCGAGATGTTCCCTAGACTCAGGGGTAGATATTTTGAATCTCTGTTCTGCTGCTTCAAGAACTTCCTTTGGATAATCTTTCTCCGCACCTGGACGCTGCAAGAAATAGATATCGAACAGCGCCATGTCGTACCAATTAAAATAAAGAGCCTTGGATCCATCCTTCATGGGATAGTCGAGGTTGGTGCGCGTCCAGTCGTTCACCGGCATGAAATTATAGGTCACGATCTTTATGCCGCAGGCTGCGAGATTCCTTAATGTTTGCTTGTACAGCTCGATCCAGTGCTGATACCTGCCGGTCCTTGTTTTAATATCTTCATGAATGGTGACACTCTCTACAACATCCCAGGTCAATCCCCTGGCTTCAATAAAATCCTTTCTTTTCATGATCTCATCCACGGTCCACAATTCCCCATGGGGAATATGATGCAATGCCGTAACAATACCTTCCGCACCGGTTTGAAGTACATCTTCAAGGGTAACAGGATCATTGGGTCCAAACCATCTCCAGGTCTGTTTCAGTTTCATAATAATAGATTTTTATACTCCGGAAAATACGCTGAATCCTCCGTCTACATAAATTGTTTGTCCGCTTACAAAAGATGACGCGTCGCTGAGCAGCCATACCAGGGCCCCGCAGAGCTCGTTTGGCCTTCCAAAACGCTTGTAGGGTGTGTTATTGATTACAGACTGGCCGCGTGGTGTCATTGAGCCATCCGTGTTGGTTAACAAGGCACGATTCTGGTCTGTAATAAAAAATCCAGGCGCTATGGCGTTCATCCTGATCTTCTCACCAAAGCGATTGGCGAGTTCCACACTCATCCAACGCGTGTAATTGTCTATGGCAGCTTTTGCCATGGAATATCCCAACACCTTGGTGATCACTTGTTCCGATGCCATGGACGAAATATTGATGATACTTCCTCCGCCAGATTGCACCATAGCATGGCCAAATACCTGCACAGGCAATAAGCTTCCGAACAAATTAAGCTCAAACACCTTTCGGGTGGCCTCCATATCGATCGAGAAAATATCAGCCGAAGGATCGATCACCGCTTCTTTGATATTGCCGCCCGCTCCATTTACCAGGGCATCGATGCGGCCATACCTGTCCATGATCTGCTTAAGCCCTTCTTCCAACTGGTGTTTATCAAGCACGTCTGCGACGACGGCGAGGGCATCACCTCCACCGGACAGAACAGCTGCAGCTCTCTGCTCAGCAACTTCCCTGTTCCTGCCAATCAGTGCAATTTTCCCACCTGCAGCCGCAATGCTTGCAATAAATGCCTCACCAAGAACTCCGGTAGCACCGGTGACTACCACAACTTTACCTTTTAGCGAAAACGATCCATCCATGTTAAAAAATTCTGTGCGAAATATAGGCTGAGAAAAAGGAAGTTGTCCAAATTGATTTCGGAAAACGATTGAAATGTATTTATTCATAAAAAGATGGATATTTAATGCAGCCATTGTTTATGACCCAACTTTATTACATGCCCATTTCAGCAAAAAAAACATTCTTATTCCTTGCATTTCTGTTTTCCATCTCAGGCGTCTCGGGCCAGGTGAACTGGAAAAAAATCCAGGTACTCGTTTACACAAAAAGTGACAGTCTGTCGAAAGACGGAAAAAAACTTTTTGTCCACGATAACATTGCGGCTTCGGCCGCAGCTGTCCGGCAACTTGGCAAACAGCACGGATTCAAGGTAGATGTCACTGATGATCCCGCCGTTTTCACCGAATCCAACCTGGCAAAATACAACCTGCTGGTGTTCACGAGCACCAACAACGACGTATTCAACACAGAGCAACAGCGTGTAGCTTTCAGGAGATACATTGAATCCGGTGGGGGCCTCGTTGGACTCCACTCCGTTATGGGCACCGAACGCGGCTGGACCTGGTTCAAGAATATGCTGGGGGGCACCTTTGTATGGCATGCCAACAACCAGGTATACACCGTAAGGAACATCAAACCCAATCATCCTTCAGTAAAGGGAGTACCGCTGGTTTGGGAGATCAAGGATGAATGCTATTTCGCCAAAGAAATGTATCCGGGGATCGAAGTACTGATGGCACATGATATCAGGACGCTTGACAAAAAGCAGGATAGCCTGGTTCAAAAACATACCGGGCCGTATAACGCACTTTATCCCGCTGTATGGTATCATCAGTTTGACGGCGGACACATCTGGGTTTCGCAACTGGGTCATGATATCGCCAATTATACCAATCCTGTTTTTGTAAATCATATCTTTCAGGGCATGACCTATATCGCTTCGCTCACACAAAAGCGCGACATCAAAAAAGCCTATGCCACACAAAGAGACACTCCCCTACAATACTGATCATTTAAAAAAGACGACATGAAAATGAATCGCAGAAAATTTGTTTCCTCAACTGTTAAAACCGGGGTAGCTACCGGAGTGGCATCTTTGGGTTTTCCAAGCATCGTACCCGCATCCGTTTTCGGGAAAAATGCGCCCAGTAACCGTCTGAATATCGGGGCTATCGGAACAGGAAGGATCTCGCGCGACCATGATATGGCCGAGACGCTGAAGTATGACAATGCCCGGATCATTGCCGTGTGTGACCTCGACAAAAAAAGACTTGGTGAAGCGGTCACATTTGTCAATGGTTATTACAGCAAGAAAAATGCAACCGACTATAAAGGTGTTACCCCTTACGAAAACTATAAGGACCTGCTGGCCAACAAAGATATTGACGGTGTACTCATCAGCACGCCCGATCATCAGCATTCCATCATTGGTATCCATGCAGTGGAAGCCGGCAAGGATGTTTACCTGCAAAAACCCACCTCCCTCACCATTGAGGACGGCCGGGCCCTGAGCAACGCGGTACATCGCACCGGAAGGATACTGCAGATCGGAAGCCAACAGAGATCATCTACCCAGTTCAGGTATGCGGCAGAGTTAGTTCGGAACGGAAGGATCGGCGACCTGAAAAGAGTGGTGATCGGCCTGCCCGTTGATCCGGGCGGTGACGTGGAACCCGAAATGCCCATTCCATCCAACCTCAACTACGATGCCTGGCTGGGCATGACCCCCTATAAATATTACACCGAGAAAAGGGTTCACCCGCAGAATGATTACAGCAGGCCAGGCTGGCTGCGCTGCGAACAATTCGGCGCTGGCATGATCACCGGATGGGGCTCACATCATATTGATATCGCCCATTGGGGGATGAACATGGAATACTCCGGACCCATCGAGATATGGGGCAGTGCCGTTTTCCCGAAATCAGGACTATGGGATGTTCATGGATCATTCAAAACTTTTGCGAAATACGCCAATGGCGTTGAAATGGAAGTGAGCGATTCAAATCCCAACGGTGTAAAATTTGAAGGGACGAAGGGCTGGATCTTTGTAACCCGCGGTAATTATGCGGCAACAGCTTCCGATCCCGTAAGCAAAACACCTACAAAAGCCCTTACCGCCAGCGATCCTGGTATCATCACGTCAAAGATCCTCCCCGGCGAGGTCAACCTGATGGTCAGTGCTGAACACCATGGAAACTGGCTGGAAAGCATGAAAACACGCAATGCGCCGATCGCGCCGGTTGAAGTGGGTCACAGATCATGCTCAGCGTGCCTCCTGCACCATGCTGCCATGAAGCTGAACCGCAAGCTATACTGGAACCCGATCAAAGAAAGATTTGTAAACGACGATGAGGCCAATGCACTCTTATCAAGGCCCCAGAGATACCCGTATATTTTTTAACGATGATGAGATTATTGGTAGCTACTGTATTAATGACCTTAGGCAGTGAACTTAATGCAGAAAGCAGGGATATTGCTATCCCTGCTTCTCTTTATTCCGACACCTCGAAACCCTGGAGGCTGATCACCCTTGACCCCGGCCATTTCCATGCTGCACTGATTCAGAAAAGCATGTACCCGGAAGTGGATAATAACGTGTACGTATATGCGCCAGGTGGTAATGACGTGAAGCTGCACCTCAACCGGATCAACGGTTACAACAACCGGGCTGCCGGTCCTACGTCCTGGAAAGAGCATGTATATGAAGGTGAGGATTTCTTCAATCGGATGTTATCCGAAAAACAGGGGAACATCGTGATGCTTGCGGGAAACAATAAAAAGAAGACAGAATACATCCTGAACAGCATCAAGGCCGGCTTCCATGTGTATGCCGACAAACCCATGGTGATCAATGCGGCTTCCCTGCCCCTGCTCGAAGAGGCTTTCAAAGTGGCGGAGAAGAAAAAATTGTTGTTGTACGACATCATGACGGAACGATATGAGATCACTACTATGATCCAGAAAGAACTGTCGCTTTCCACGCAGATCTTTGGAAAACTCCTGAAAGGAAGCAGTGATCATCCAGCCATCACCAAAGAGAGTGTACACCATTTCTATAAAGAGGTATCAGGTGCTCCCCTGCAAAGGCCGGCCTGGTTCTATGATGTGGAACAGGAAGGTGAAGGGATTGTTGATGTCACAACCCACCTGGTTGACCTGGTGCAGTGGGGGGCCTTCCCTGATCAGGTGCTCCGGAAAAAAGACATCGTGATCAACAAGGCCCGCCGATGGAACACTGCGGTTTCAATGCCCGAGTTTACCGCGAGCACGGCTGCCGCCGGGTACCCCGACTACCTGAAAAAATATGTGGATGCCAATGGCGTGTTGCAGGTGAGCTCAAATGGCGAGATCAATTACACCCTCAAGGGCGTTCATGCAAAAGTATCTGTGATCTGGAATTACAAAGCTGAGCCCGGTGGCGGCGACACCCATTTTTCCATCATGCGTGGCAGCTTTTCGGACCTCGTCATCAGGCAGGGCCGGGAACAAAAATTCCAGCCCAAACTCTATATTGAAAAAAAGAGCGGCCTGAACACTGCGACTGTTGAACATGCATTTAAACAGGTAGAGAAAAAATATCCGGGCATCACCCTGCTTGAAAACGACAAGGGCTGGGAAGTCATCATTCCTGATACCTACAGGGAAGGCCATGAAGCTCATTTCGCCCGCGTTACTGAAAAATATCTAGGCTTCCTGAAAGCGGGAAAATTGCCGGCATGGGAAGTCCCCAATATGATCACCAAGTACTATACCACAACGCAGGCGCTGTTAAAATCCAAATAATGTCATTCTTCCCATTATTTCTTTGATTGAATGTTTTTGAACCTACGGTTCGAAAACATTCAATGCATTGGCCGTAGTCATCTCGGCCACTTGGTTGAAATGCAATCCCGTGATCTCAGCTATTCGTTCAGCAATGTATTTCAGGTAACCGCTTTCGTTACGCTTTCCCCTGAAAGGGACCGGAGCCAGGTAAGGGGCATCCGTTTCCAGTACTACCCTGCTCAGTCCTACCGCATTGATCACCTGGTCCAAACCAGCCTTCTTATACGTCACCACACCGCCAATACCGAGGTACATACCCATATCCATGATCTCCCTCGCTTCCTCTACGGTGCCGCCAAAACAATGGAATATGCCTCTCAAAGCACCATTTCCAACCTCCCTTACCGTATCCATACATTCGCGCAACGAATTACGGGAGTGGATCACTACCGGTAATCTATAGGCGAGGGCCCAGGCCAACTGGGACCTGAACACATGGTACTGCTGTTCGGTGAAACTGAGATCCCAGTAAAAATCAAGGCCGATCTCTCCTACGGCAGCAAAACGCCTGACCGCAAGCCAGTCACGTACCACCTCAAGCTGCTCCTCGGCATCCTCCTTCACATAACATGGATGCAGTCCCATCATGGCATAGCAGATTCCCGGGTAGTCCTTCTCCATTTCAATCATCCCGTCCATGGAACTGACATCAATATTGGGCAGGTAAAACCGCGACACGCCTTCTCCGGCAGCCCTGGCCATCATCTGGTGCCGGTCTTCCAAAAATTCTTCTGAATAAAGATGACAATGAGTATCAATGAGTTGGGATTTAATCATAGACCAAATATCATATTAAATCGAATGTAACGTTAAACCCAGGGCATTGTTCACAGTCTGAGTTGTGTACCCTTTAACCATTGTACCCCCAACCTTTAATACCATTAATCGTCTGTTATGAAATCTTACCAAATGATCTTTCGTACCGCTGCTGTACTCGTAGTATCAGCCGCCCTGTTGACCACTTCCTGCAAAAAAGAAGCGTCTTCCAGTTCCGCCGAACCGGAGGTGGTTGCTGAAGCCACAATAGATGAAATGCAACTGCAAGAAACCTTTGACGATGTTTTCGATCATGCCGCCGGGATAGATCTGGCCACAGCCGGGGAAGAGATGGGCATATATGGCGGAACGGGCTTCGGTCTTTTTCTCAGGCAGGCAACCCCTGATCAACCCGGCATTAGGTGCTTCACTGTTTCCATAACGCCAAAGGAACGCGGTGTATTCCCCAAAACAGTAGTGCTGGATTTCGGGACAGGCTGTGAAATCAATGGCGTTACCCGCAAGGGCAAAGTGATCACCGTGTATTCAGGCCCCCTGCACGTGCCCGGAAACAAGTCTGTAACAGAATTCAATGGTTATCAGGTGAATGACCTTAAGATCGCAGGCCGGCACCTGGTCCAGAACACGACCGAGCCAGGGTCAAACCAGCGGAAGTTCACGCGCACCGTTGAGTCAAAAATCACCCATGTACCTACCGGCAATTGGAGGACCTGGAGTGGTGTTACGGTTATGAAGCAAATAGAAGGAAATGGCACCCCGCTCTGGCCTGCAGACGACGTTTACCAGTTCACAGGAAGCCGGAAAGGAGAAAACTCAAAGGGCAGGACCTGGATGACTGAAACCAGGGAACCCCTGATCAAGGCCTTCACATGTCGTTGGATATCAAAAGGTATTTTACTGGTTAGGGTGAACAACACCGTTGGTACCCTGAACTTTGGAAATGGCACTTGCGACGATGAGGCTACCCTCACCGTAAATGGGGCATCCAGGCTGATAAAACTACGTTAAAAAATTGTTGCACAGTATCAAAAGAATTGTAACTTAGTCCCAGTTTTCATAGGGTACGGATTAAAAACGGGCCAGGGTGTCTACCCAGGCCCAATTTATTTTCAGGCCTTCCCAAAGCCGACCGGCCCATTCCCCCGGAACATCGACACTTACAACACTTCGGCTACCCACCCTCTTTTCCGGATCTCCGCAAGCACTAACGGCAAGGCATACTTCAACTTATCAAAAGCTTTAAGGCTGTCGTGGAACACGATGATCGATCCCGGCTTCATATGCCGGATCACATTCCGGGCACAGCGCTCCCTGCTGGTACCCGGGTCAAAATCACCACTCAATACGCTCCACATGACGGGCCGGAGGTTCAGTTCACCCAGGATCTTTCCAAGCTGAGAAAAACGAACGCGTCCATATGGCGGCCGGAACAGATCTGAATCGATCAATACAGACGCTGACCTGATGTCGTTGATATAATCTTCGTCAGCCGTCTTCCAGCCATTGGGATGCGTATGGGAATGATTCGCTACCCGATGTCCCTCTGTGGAAATGCGCTGGTATAGTTCGCCATACTCAGCTACATTTTTACCTATGCAAAAAAAAGTGGCCCGGGCACCATGCTCCTTCAGCAGGTCCAGCACAAAACCGGTAGCAACCGGATGCGGGCCATCATCAAAACTCAGGTAGACTTTATGATCATCCCCCGGCATCTCCCAGATACACTGTTTGTACATCCTCCTGATCCACCATGGTATGCTGACGGTATAGAACATGTTTCAAAAATATGACAACCACCCGGAGAATTGATCCCCCTGTTGAATTCGTATCTTCGCAATATGGAAAAAGTTCGGGTAAGATTTGCCCCCAGCCCAACCGGCGGCTTACATCTGGGTGGCGTAAGAACAGTGTTGTACAACTATCTTTTTGCAAAAAAACACCAGGGAGATTTCGTCCTTCGCATTGAGGATACGGACCAGAACCGTTTTGTGCCTGGTGCAGAAGAATACATTGTGGAGTGTCTGGGCTGGTGTGGACTGGTACCCGACGAAAGCCCGCAGCAGGGCGGACCCTATGGTCCCTACAGGCAGAGCGAAAGAAAACCATCCTATCTCGCCTATGCGCAACAGTTGGTAACAGCCGGTCATGCCTATTATGCATTTGACACTCCGGAAGAGCTGGAACAAATGCGGATACGCTATAAAACGGAGGAGAACCCATCGCCGCAGTACGACAGTAAGATCCGGATGCACATGAAAAACTCGCTCACGAACCCTGAAAAAGCCAAGCAATGGATCGCAGAAGGAGTTCCTTATGTGATCCGGATCAAAATGCCTGAGAACCAGGAGATCAGTTTCACTGACCTGATCCGCGGCGAAGTGCATTTCAATACCGGGCAGTCGGACGACAAAGTACTTCTAAAAGCAGACGGTATGCCCACCTACCACCTGGCCGTAGTGGTAGACGATCACCTGATGAAGATCACGCACGCCTTCCGCGGGGAAGAGTGGTTGCCATCCGCCCCGGCACATATCCTGCTCTGGAAATATCTGGGCTGGGAGCAGGAAATGCCCCAGTGGGCCCACTTGCCGCTGATCCTCAAACCGGATGGCCATGGTAAGCTGTCCAAAAGGGATGGCGACAAACTGGGCTTCCCGGTCTTCGCCATGAACTGGACCGATCCTAAAACCGGCGAGCTCACCGAAGGCTTCAGGGAACGCGGGTTCCTCCCGGAAGCATTCATCAACCTGCTCGCCATGTTGGGCTGGAACGCAGGTACGGAACAGGAAGTCTTCTCCCTGGACGAACTCGTTGACCAGTTCAGTATCGAGCGTGTGCATAAAGGCGGGGCGAAATTCGACTTTGAAAAAGCGAAATGGTTCAACCACGAATGGATCAAAAAAAGCACCAATGAGAGGCTTTTGCCAGACGTGAAAAGATATTACGAGAAGGCAGGAATCGCGGTCCAGGATACCCTTTTGCTGGAAGTCATCGGGATGGTGAAAGAAAGATGTACCCTCCTGCCCGACTTCGTGGAACAAGGCGGATTCTTTTTCCGGCGTCCTGCGCAATATGACCTCGAATCCATTAAACCGAAATGGAACAGAGAGAAAACGGATTTTTTCACTACCCTGACGCAGAAACTTGCCCAACTGGAAAGCTGGGAGTTTGCGGCGATGGAACAACTCTTTAAGGAACTGGCCACGGAAATGAACATCAAAAGCGGCGAACTGCTGGCCCCCTTACGGATCATGCTGGTGGGCGGTAAGTTCGGCCCGCCGGTGTTTGCCATTGCCGCGATGCTGGGCAGGGAAGAAACGATCGAAAGAATTAACCACGTCATCAGTCAACTGGGAGATAACGCTTAATTTCAAGCTATGAGCAATACAAGCTTAACCAGACCCGTCCGGGTACTCGTTGCAAAGGTTGGACTGGATGGGCACGACAGGGGCGCTAAGGTCATCGCAACGGCCCTGAGGGACGCTGGTATGGAAGTGATCTATACCGGCCTCAGGCAAACACCAGAGATGGTGGTCCAGGCTGCCATGCAGGAAGACGTGGATGCCATCGGCATCAGCATCCTTTCAGGTGCGCATATGACCGTATTCCCAAAACTGATTGGCCTGATGAAAGAAAACGGGATGGATGACGTGTTGCTCACCGGCGGCGGGATCATCCCTGAGGAAGACATGAAACAATTGCAGGCCATGGGCGTTGGCAAATTATTTGCGCCGGGTACCCATACCCATGAAATAGCGGATTACATCCGGGCCTGGACAGAAAACAAAGAACATAACAAATCATAATGTGGAAACACTACTGACTTCACTCAACAACGGTATACTGACCGTTACGGTCAACAGGCCAGACAAGCTGAATGCCCTGAATAAAACGGTGCTGGCCGAACTGAATGACCAGTTGGATGAGATATACGCGAATAAAGACATTCATGGCGTGATCATCACCGGTGCTGGTCCCAAAGCTTTTGTAGCCGGAGCCGATATCACCGAATTCCTGGGCATCAGTAAAGAAGCTGCAGCATCCCTGGCCAAAAAGGGGCAGGACATATTTGCCCGAATGGAGCATTGCACCAAACCGATCATTGCAGCCGTGAATGGATTCGCCCTGGGCGGCGGTTGTGAGCTGGCCATGGCCTGCCATATCCGCATGGCATCCACTGCAGCTAAATTCGGGCAACCGGAAGTGAATCTGGGCATCATTCCCGGTTACGGCGGTACGCAAAGGCTGGCACAGCTGGTTGGAAAAGGGAAAGCCATGGAGCTGATCCTCTCGGGCAATATGATCGATGCTCATCAAGCCCTGCAAACAGGTCTTGTCAACCATGTCACAGAGCCGGACCAACTGATCCCCGATACGGAGAAGCTGATGCTCACCATCCTGTCGAAATCTCCGAATGCCGTGGCCCAAAGCATTACGGCGATCAACGCGGGCTACAACAACCAGCTCAATGGGTACGATGAAGAGATCCGTTTATTTGCCGCTTGCGCTAACCATAAAGAAATGGAGGAAGGTGTAACGGCGTTCCTGGAAAAACGCAAGGCCAGTTTTCGTTGACCAGAAACGTTAAGCTTAAATAGCTTCACTTGATGACATAAAAAAACCTCCTGCAAAACAGGAGGTTTTTTTATAGATGTTTCCATCCAATTTATTGATCCCACCATACGCGTGAGCTAAATGCATCTACGCCTGGAGTCAGGCCAGTGCTGATAGCAGCGTTGACAGCAGTTGGGTTCAAGCCAGCTTCATTGCTATTATACATTTGCCTTCTTGGAATTTGATTGTTTCCGACGTTACCGGCAACAACAACAGGGGTCAGCACAGGGAAACCTGTCCGGCGCCAGTTGCTCCAGGCCTCTGTAAAGTTCATCAAAGAACCTGTAGTAGCCCAGTATTGCTCATTGATCATCCTCAGTGAGGCAGCCGTAGTGGACACATCCAGCGGATTGGCTGCAACATACGTTGCAATGGCACCAGCCGGAACAGCAGCTCCTGCTCCAAATCTGGCCAACGAAGTCATACCTGCAGTAAGTGCACTGGCATAGAATTGAGCAGCAGTAGGAGTACCAGCGTTCCAGCCCCTGACTTTCGCTTCGGCCTGCAACAGCGCCACCTCAGCAAAAGTGATCATGAATACCGGCGCATTCAAATCACGGTAGTGACCCCTGGGCCTTGAATAGCGACCGATTTTCACAGCGTCAGCGCCAGTTCCCGTAGGACCAGGATAACCCGGAGCATTGGTAATGTCCAGAGCGCCACCATTCATGTCATACCCGTTAGGAAGACCTAATTGATCAGCGGCATTATTATTACCTGGTTCAGGACTTGTGTTGCCAGAACGACCGGGCAGCGGAACTTCAGCGATAGAGCTGATACGAGGATCATTGGTAGACCTGAGAAAATCTATATAGGTCTTGGACCACCTCACTTCAAAAAGATCTGCAGGAACGCGAAGCGCACCGGCATTGCTGCTACTGTAACCATTGGCCTGATCGCCAGGCATAAAAGCATCATCATCTGTAGATGTGAACACACCACCCGCAATGGCTTTCTCAGCCCATGCCCTGGCGAAAGCAGCATCCCTCTTAACGTAACGCATGGCGATACGCAGCATCATTGAATTGGCCAATTTCTTCCACTTAGCCCAGTCACCTCTGTACAATACGTCGGAGGTCATGGGCGCTTTGCCAGCGCCGAACAAAGCTGACGCCTTTTCCAGATCAGCCAGAATGGCTTTCATGGCCACATCCTGCTTATCATAAACAGGCCTCTGTATACCTTCCAGGTTCCTGAACGCCTCTGTGTAAGGCACATCGCCATAAATATCAGCGAGGTAGGCCACTGCCATGGCTTTGATGACCATAGCCGCACCTACAGTATTTCCCCTGCTTGCATCAGTACCAAACCCATCGATGATGTTCTGGGCATTGGCTCCTGCAGCATAGCCGTCGACCCAACTGCCATTTGAATAGCTTGTCGTATTTGCAGTCAACAGATATTTATCCATATGGCCATAGTAAATGGCACCCTCAGTAGTGGTAGAGGCAAGAAGTTGCACCCAGCCACTCTGAAAAAGAATCGGTCCATTATACCCTGAAATGGAAGCCTTATACCTGTTCTGCGCATTGGTCAGCAGGAAATTCAAATCGAACCTTTCCGGGGGAATCGCTGCCGGGTTGGTATTCAGTTCTACGAAACCTTTGGTACAACTCATCTGCGTGGAGATGAACATACCGCCGATTAATAAATATTTGATCAATTTCATATCTATAATATTTTTATTACTTAAGTTTTTCCCGGATTAATTCTTGAACTTGATATTCACGTTCACACCATAAGACCTTGTGGTGGGAAGGCTGGTACCTTCAATACCAAAGTATTGAACATTAGCGCCAAAAGTTGCTTCAGGATCAATGTTATCAGACTTCTTGTGCAGAACCAGCAGGTTTCTGCCCACCAGAGCGATGCTGACACCAGACACAAACTTCAAGGGCTTCAGTGCAGAAGCAGGAAGATTGTAACCTATTGACATCTGGCGAAGTTTGATAAAATCACCATCCAGCACGTGGGAGGCGGTAATGTTGTTGGCCTCTGCACCATAATAGGCTTGAGCACTTGCCGCAACCGTACTTGGAGCACCGCTCGCTAACACACCGCCCGTGATACCAGTTTCACGACCAACCAGTGTCTTTTGATTCAGACCCCTGAGGGTTGAATAGTAGCTGGTAGCAGACAAGATGTAGTTACCAAAGTTGTAATCGATCAGGAATGAAAAATTGAAATTCTTGTAGTTGAACTCGTTATTCCAACCGCCAAACACGGTAGGCAGAACCGATCCCTGGGGAGTAAAGGTTGCCGCACGAACGGGTAAACCGTTTGCGTCAACGATCTTCTCCCCTTTATCGTTTGTCCTTTGCTCAAAGGCCATGATCTGGGGACCAGCCATGCCAACTACATAGGCAGTACGGGCATTACCCAGGGTAGCCCTGTTAGAACCGAGGAAGATCGTGTTATTGTTCGCGTCAGTTTTCAACACCTCTGTATTCTGGGTAGTGAAGTTTACGGTAGTTACCCAGCTGAAATCTTTGGTCCTGACCGGAGTACCGCTAACCAACACTTCTAAACCAGAGTTCTTAATTGAACCATTTGGAATAAAACCAGAAGTAATTCCTGAAGAAATACTGTAAGACGCATTCATGATCTCATTTTCGCTCTTCTTGGTGTACCAGGCGATATCGAAATTCAGCCTGCTGTTGAAGAACCTCAGGTCAGTTCCAATTTCAAATTCTGTAGTCGTGAATGGCTTCAGCAAACCGCTTGGCTGGTTGAAGGGGAATGAACCCACGGGCTGGCCAAGGTAGGAGTTACCGGTATTATAATAAATCTGGGTCTGATAAGGCTGAATGAACTCGTTAGATGTTTTTGCCCATGAAGCACGGATTTTACCAAAGCTCAAAGATGGTACATCCACCAGCTCAGAGAAGATAAATGCTGCCGACACGGAAGGAACAACGATAGAATTGTTTCCTTCAGGCAGGGTGGAATAGGCATCGTAACGAGCTGTTGCACCCAAGGTCAGGAAATTCTTATAGGCCAGATCTACAGTACCATAAGCAGAATTCACCTGTGTTTTGGCGAAACTGTAACCCTGACCACGGTTTACGGTGTTGTTGACAGTATAGATGTAAGGTACGATGAACGGACTACCACTAACGCTTACACCCTCTGAACGGTTAACACGGGTGTTCGCACCCACAGCAGCGTCAAGGGTAAGATCAGAGGTCAGTTTACGCGTGGCACCCAAAAGGACGTCCATGTTGTATTCAGACCTTTCACTCTTGCCCTGGCTGTTCAAACCACCCCTTGCGCCATTGCTATAACCGGTTCCCCAAGGAGTTACGCTTAAGCTAGCATCATTCATCTGGTCAAAACCGGCACGGCCCTGAACATATAACCAATCCGTGATATCATACTTAAGGGTAGCCGCAGTGATCAGCCTTTTCCTGTTCTGGTCGTTAACCAGTTGGTTCACCACAAACCATGGGTTGGTCACAAACTCATCATCACTGAATACGATCTCCCTGCCGGTAGCAGGGTCAAAACCGGGATTCAGTCTATTGATATCGATGTTGTTGGCCAGGAACAGACCATTATTCGCATTCAGCGGACCATCAGACAGGTAAGGAATGTTGTTGTTACGCTGGTCGATGTACTGTGCATATACTTTCAGATTCAGTTTCTTGGTCAGGTTCTGATCCGCGTTCAACGTGAATGTATTCCTGTTCAAACCACTGTTGCGCAGGATCGCCTCGCTTCCCAGATTGGCAAATGACAACCTGAAAGAACCATTCGATCCACCACTGGAAATCGCCACCGTATTGGTCATCGAAGGCCCAGGTACATAGAAATTCTTGATGTTGTTCCTCTGGGCCGAGTAAGGGTAACTGTTACCGTCAATGCCTATTACCTGACTGCCGTCAAGTTTGGCACCCCAGCTCCTGCGACCAGTGGTCCGGGCTGCAGCCACATCAGCGGGCTTTACACCGTTCAAACCCTGTCCATATACATATTGGAAATCAGTAAAGTCAACCGCATTTTCCACCATGTAGTTCATGTTGTACTCTACGCTGAATTCATTCTTACGGCCTGACTTCGTTTGAATCAGGATTACACCATTGGATGCACGCGCACCATACAGCGCCGAAGCCGCCTGGCCTTTCAGTACAGTCATGGATTCAATGTCATCCGGGTTGATGTTACCGATACCATCACCAGCATCACCACCACCCCACTCGTTGGCAGCGCCACGCTGGGTATTGTCCATGGGAATACCATTGATCACAAACAGGGGCGTACCCGCGCCTGTGATGCTCGGTACACCACGCAACAGCATCTTAACGGTACCCTGGGGACCAGAACTGGTTCCGGATACTTTCAGACCCGCTACGCGACCGGTCAATGAATTGGCTACGTTTGTTTCACGGGCTTGCGTCAACTGGGAACCGTCCACCTTAGTCACGGAATAACCCACTTTACGGGAAGCTTTGGAGATACCCAGACCAGTAACCACAATGTCTTGCAATTGTGTGGCATCAGAGGTCATGTTGATCATGACATTAGACTGGTTGGCGCTTACCGGAAACTCACGTGAGGCAAATCCCACAGATGATACTTCCAGGGTAAAACCACCAGTTGGCACGTTCAGGGAAAACACCCCGTCCGCGTTGGTGGTAGTCGCAGCAGAACCTCCTTTTACTTTTACTGAAACGGAAGGAACACCCTGGTTATCAGGGCCTAATACCTTCCCCGTCAGTTGACGGGTCTGGGAGAAGGACATCAATCCCACACCCAGCACAAGGATTGCAGTTAGAATCGATCTTAACATAATTGTCGTGTTTGGTTTAAATATGAAAATTCAATCGCAGTTTTCAAAAAGGCAGAATCGGGGTACAATATAAGGGATATAATTAATGCAAAGAGCAATGAATGCCCCAGTTCGCTGCCTTAAAATAAAAAAAATTATGAGCGGTACGGGGGGTGTGCTAAAACGTAAAAATTACACATTGCTAAAACGTTGAAACCTTGTGTTTGCTAAATCGATAAATCACAGAACAATTTCTTTTGCCTGCCTCAGTTTCGACGGATCAATGACCATATGCCGGATCCGCTGCCTTTTCCAGGTATATAAAAGATGCACCATCCCATCTTTAGTCTGCATGATTGTCGGATAAGAAAATTCAGCCCCTTCCTCCCTTGCCAATTCCAGGGAAGTATACCATACTCTGCCATCTGAAGACAGCGCAAGGTTCAGGGGCGACCTCGGGCCCCATACCCCTTTGCCCGACTTGACATGATTAAATACCAGCAGATGCATCCCACTCTTCAGCGTGATCGCATCGATACCCGAGTTATTGTTGGGCAACCCGGTAGCCCGCAGATCCGTCCATGTTCTCCCATGATCGTAACTCCAGGTTTCATTGAGCAGCCCATCCTGGCTTCGGCAAAGCGCCTGCATGGTCTCTTCCGGATGGAACAGGATCGCCGGTTGAATACCCGTCATCGTAGTTCCATTATTCAATGGACCCGTTTTACTCCAGCTCCTGCCACCATCCTTCGTGAATTCAAAATGTACTTTCCAGCCAAATTTCTCCGTGCTTGAAGGACAGATCAGCCAGCCATCCCGCAGCACTGGCTTGTTCCGGATCGGGCCCAGGAAACCCTCAGGTATCGACTCAGGTCTGCCCCAACTTATCCCCCCATCATATGAGCGCTTTATCCAACCCGTCCAACCGGCCACATTCGGCCCGATCTTGTAAAACAGGATCAGTTCCTTCCCGGGCACCTGGTACAACACAGGATTGTAACAGGCATACCGGGTGCTGTCGTTGATCCGCCCATCCGCGATCATCACGGGGGCCGTCCACCCTCCCTTCACCAGCCTGCTCATATAGATGCAGACATCGCTATTCCCTTCGTGCGTACCCCCAAACCATGCCGCCACCAACCCCTCCGGCGTTTCTTCCAGGGTAGCCGCATGGCAGGATGGGAAACTGGCCGTTTCATAAATAAATCCGTCTTTTATGATCCCCGCCTCAGGCACGGAGGCAGGGCCCTGGCTGAAAACCGGCATGCCTGCAAGCATGAACACCAGCGAAATGAGCATCTTCATGGGATTAATATTACCATAAAGGTGGAAATTCTACCATAACTTTTGATAAATTGTATATTTATTTTTGCCATACGAGCAAGTTTTCGTGTTGACCACCCTATCCACCCAAACCAAAAACGGATCTTCTGATTATGAGAGTAGCACTTCTGTTGATCATCCTGGCCACCACCGTATTCTTCACGTCCATCAATACACTCCCCAAAGGCGATCCAGATAACGGAGGCCTTTTCCTGCCCGGTGGCTTTGATGCCGTGGTAGTCGTGGACAGTCTGCCTGCACGCGCGCGCCACCTTGCTGTTACCGAAAACGGAGACATCTACGTAAAAGGCAACAGGCCGATGGCTGGCGGAGTAAACTTTGTACTTCGCGACACCAACGGCGATGGGAAAGCCGACTCGATCAGGAATTTTGGGCCATTTGAACGTGAAGGCGCTTATGCTACAGGCATGCGCATTCATAACGGATATCTATACACGGCCGCGCAGCATATCGTTTACCGCTATAAACTCACTAAAGGAGAAATGGTGCCCGGTTCTGCACCCGAGATCATCGTGGTGGATAGCGGCCGCGTACGAGAACACGACGGCAAGTCCCTGGCGTTCGATAACGAAGGAAATATTTATGTACCGTTCGGCGGACCATCTGACGCCTGCCAGGTGATGAACCGCGTCCCCTCCTCCCCAGGTATGTTTCCATGTCCACTGTTGGACTCGAACGCTGGCATCTGGAAATTCAGGGCCGATAAGCTCAACCAGTTCAGGAGCCGCGATGGCATCAAAGTCGCTACGGGCCTGCGAAGCGTAGTGGCGATGTCTTGGAACAAAACAGACAACTCCTTATATGCGGTTGTGCATGGCCGTGATGGTATGGGTCAAACATGGCCCGAGTTCTACAACCCCTGGGAGAGCGCCAACCTTCCTTCCGAAGCGTTCTATAAACTTAAACCCGGGGCGGATGCGGGATGGCCCTACTATTACTACGACCAGTTGAAGAAGAAAGTGATGTTCAATCCCGAATATGGAGGCGACGGTAAAAAAGAACTGAAATCAGATACCATCACCAGGCCCATCATGGGATTTGGCGGTCACTGGGCGCCCAACGATCTCCTGTTCTATACCGGTAACCAGTTCCCGGACCGCTACAAAAAAGGCGCTTTTGTTGCCTTTCACGGCTCTACTAACCGTGCCCCATACCCGCAGGCCGGATACATCGTTGCCTTTGTACCTTTTGAGAACGGGAAACCCTTAGGTACCTATGAAGTTTTCGCCGACGGATTCGCCGGCATTGATACGGTTGTCAATACATCAGATGCCCACCACCGTCCCATGGGCCTTGCACAGGGACCAGACGGATCGCTCTATATCTCAGATTCAAAAAAGGGTAAAATCTGGCGTGTCATGTACAAGGGTGACAAAAAACTGTTTGGTACAAAACAGCTGGCCCCCATGAAGAAACGCGAGCAACGTACTTATGTGAAAGTCCCCAAAGCCGATACCGATAATCTGGACCTGATCAGACCTGCTACCGCGGGGCAGCTGGTATACCAAACCTACTGCAGAGCCTGTCATCAAAGAGATGGCAGGGGTGATGGCAACCGATTCCCACCCATTGCAGAATCAGAATGGGTAACTGCCAATAAAGACACCCTTATTGGTGTCATGCTAAATGGACTGGACAAGCCCATTACCGTGGCTGGGAAAAACTATCATGGCGTAATGCCTGCATTCAATTTCCTGGATGATAAACAGCTTGCCGATCTGCTCACGTACATCAGGACCAATTTTTCAAACCATGCAGATTCGGTATCGGTTGAAGAAGTGGCCAACGCGAGAAGCAGGGCTAAATGATCATTTGGCAGGATAGGCCATGCCATTCAGATCATACACAATGGCACCGGCTCTGATGGTCATTTCACATTCAAACTTCTCCTTTCCCATCAGTTTGTATCCGGTTTTGTCGTAAAACCCAAAATCGCCCTTGCGGATATTCAGCAGGGCGACATCGGCCTCGGCCCCAACACCCAGGTGACCCAAATTATCCCTTTTGATCGCCTGCGCAGCGGACCAGGTGCTGGCCTTGATCACATCATACAAGGGCATACCCATCAGCATGAATTTGGACATGACATCCAGTTGATTCTTCATCGACGTATTCATGCTTCCTGTGTGAAGATCGGTACTGATGGTATTGGGATAAAGTCCCTGTTTCAAGGCAGGAATAGCTTGTGAGAAATTGAAACTGGCACCACCATAACCTACATCAAAAATAATCCCCCGCTGCTGTGCCTTCAGCACAAACGGTTTCAGCGTACTCGTCTTCTCATCCACAATGGGTTCCCTTGCACCGCCGAGCTCTGCATAAGCGTGTGTGTAAATATCACCCGGTCGGAGCTTATTCATGAACAACTCCTCGATAGAAAGATTTGGATTTGCGCCGCCAAAGTCAATGATCACCGGAATATTCGCCAATTTACCTGCCTCAACCACCCGCTCGGTAGGCGTCCAGTTATGGCCGTTGAAATGGGCCAGCTTGAAACCTACGATATACTCCTTATGCTGCAAGGCCGTGTTGGCAGCAAGTTGGGGATTCATGTCGTTCACATCCTGCTCGTAATTGCCACCCCGCATCCCTTCTCCCACGATATTCAGGAACGATAAAACGCGCGTACGCGACTGGTCAATGATATTCTTCTTGAACGTTGAAAAATTCTTCCAGCCCGCCCCACCGCAATCCACGATGGTGGTCACGCCCACCCTGAACGTAAAGCCGTCTGGCGGAAGCGCTGAATAACCATCGCTCAGGTAGTGGTCCGGTTGTGTGCCATGAAAAACATGCCCGTGGA
>Ga0315900_10002915_pt1 | contig 25487 bp, 38 predicted proteins | sample LakEriMetagenome_FD_203521 | JGI IMG/M metagenome (GOLD analysis project Ga0315900, IMG submission 203521) | Freshwater fungal communities from buoy surface, Lake Erie, Ohio, United States - Buoy 12 MA114 | ecosystem: Environmental > Aquatic > Freshwater > Lake > Lake biofilm | place: USA: Lake...
GTGCCAAATATGGCGCATGGGTGCGTAGTTTTTAAACCACCCGAAAAAAGTTTGAAATTAATTCATCGAACTAAGCATAGCGGCTCGTTTGCGGGCTAGGTCGCCCGTAAGTTCGGCAGGTTCGGGCTTGGTGTGGCCAAATAGCAACGGTTGCCCCAGTGGCATGGCGGGTGTGCTCTCTGGCTGGTTCCACACTTTGTAAAGCACGTAACCAATTACGGTAAGCAGTAATCCGGTTACTAACAATTTTTCTTCCTTTTTCATTTTACTTCGCCCAAATCTTGTGTGAACAATACGGCCACTTCCTTCACCGTGGCTAATCCAAAGTTAACCTTGATAAACGTATCGCCCCAAAAGCTGTTTTCACCCGCATGGTAGGCAATGGTTTGCCCCACCAGCAGTTGCACCACGGGGCTATCATTTCCGAAACCGATTTTTACCGTGGCATTGCTTTGGTTGATAAACGTAACGCTGCTGATTCGGCTTTTGGCCGAAATGTTTACGCGCTCATCGCTGCTGATCATGGTTTCGTCTGGTGCCTTCAGTCTCATTTCAACGCAATAAAGTCAGAGGTTTTAAGGCCGTCTTTTATTTTCTTACCCACACTGCCCGCGGTTTGGTGATCGTCCAGGTTGGCATCGAGCACGGCATCGGCAATATCCTGCGGGCTGCTGCCACTGCCTGCTGAGTTTATTTTAGCGCCTATGGTGTTGGGTATGTTATACGAGGCCGCTGCGGCATTCAGAACGGCCTGCGCAATGTCAAAAGCAGAAGGGGTGGCCCCAATGGAAACGGATAACCCTACCCGCGCCCGCCCCTTGGGCAACGCTTGCTGAAGTGTTCCCACGCCATCGACCAGCAAAGGCGAATTGACTAACCGGGTGGCTTTTAAAAACGCAACGGGCAAATTAATCTGCTCACTTACTGCACCGCGCGCCCGGCCTTTAATCGGCAACTCAACGTCAATAGCAGGTTGCGTATCCGTCATGGCTCCGCAGGCCGGGCCATACCATTGCAAAGCAAAAAGTGAGGCCAGCGGCATTACACATCTGCGTTTGCGGTTTCCACACTAAACACGATAAGCCAGGCGAATGACCCCACCGTGCTGCTGGTGATTTGCTGCACAGTAACCCCTTCATTTTCGCGAATAACAAAAGGCTGATTTTTGATTTCGTTCAACCAAATGTTGTTTAGTTGAAGATTTCCATTGAGTGACGTAAGTGGAATTTCATCGTTGTTCAAAGCAAACGGGTACAACAAATTTCCATTGGTTACGGTGCCGTTGGTTCTTACCGTTACACCGGCAGGTAGGTTGCTGTTGTTGGCATCAAACTTTTCGGGCGTAATTACAATGCCCCCGGTGGGTGCCCCGTTTACCCTTCGGATTTCAAAGCGAATGCCGACCCCCGAAATGGCGGTTAACGCCAGGTTGATCGGCCGTATCTGGTGAATGCGCAACGTTACCCCACTGCCTGTGGCGTTAAAAATAGTAAGGTGGTGTTTGTTGGCGGCAAAGGCTACGGCATCGGCCACGGCCAGGTAGGTTTCTTCTTCGCTTAGGTAAACACTTTGCTCCAATATCGTATCCGCGCCCTTGGTGCGGTTGCGCATGGCCAGTTTATCGCCCGTGCTATCGGGTGGTACCTGCGTAAATGTTCGATTGCCCATACGTTAATCCTCTTTAAAAATAATGGTGCCGGCCGGAAATCGCGGGGTGATCAGGTTAGTTACCCGCAAGTTGGCCAAAAGTGCCCCGCTGTACAAAATCTGCCCGCCATTGGTGCAAAGCGAAGCATGCGTAACGGTTACATCATCGGGCACACCCGTACACTCAGGAAAGGTAACCTCGGCTGTATTTTTAAAAGCACTGCCGTTGGCATTGGTGGTGCCGTTGGAGTCGCAGATCGTCCATCCACCGGCATCGCGTGTAACGGCTACGCGGGCATAGCCAGTGTACGCGGCTTCGTTGGTGCTGCTGGTGCCGCCCTCGCCTGGGTCGGCTGTGTGCAGGTGCATGTATAGCGTGGTGCCATAGGCCGGCATGGCCACGTTGTTGGCGTAAAACTTTACGAGGTCGTTTTCGGTAACGTTACTCTTGCTCATGGTGTTTTTACAATTCCGGTTAGCTGATCGCCCGTGTACTGAAATGTTTTGCGGGCCACTTCAACGCCATCCAGCAAATAGCGGATGTAGTTGATATTGCCGTTGCCCAGGTACACGATATCGGTGGCATCGTGCCGCTCGGTTACCAGGTCGGCAGGCATTTTGTCAATAATAGCCTGCTGGCCGGTTTGCGTGGCAAAATCCTGTGCCGGTCGTGGACCTACAACAATCACCTTTGCCTTTTACTTTTTAGTGGCAAAGTAGATGGTGCCGCCAACGATGGCCACCACCGCCACGGCAATACCAATTTTGGCCGTGTTGCTCATGCCGGGCCGTGCCGGCTGTGGCAATACTGCCGTGGGCTGGTTGCTGAAGGCCTGCTGCCCTTGCTGCACCCTTTGGCGCGTAGTGTTTACCAGTTGCCCGCCCGCGGTAATCACCGGTTGCAGTTTTTGCACCGTGGTGTTGGCCCGGTCAAAAAAATTGTTGAGCCCTTCCCAAAACGTTGGCTTGGGCGGCTGCTGCGGAATTTGCTGGGCAATTTGCGCGGCCGTGTTCGAGGCGTTGACAAAAATATTGCCCAGGCCCGGCTGAAGTGTTAATGAAAGAGAATCCATTTTATCTGAAAAGTTTAGTTGATAACAAGTTGAAAGGGAGAACCCAAACCATTGATGGCCGGGCCTTGCGGGAAACGGGCTACAACATCAAATCCCACTTCTACAAGTTCGCCCCTGGAGCGCACATCTTCAAAACGTTTGGTACCCCAAACACGTTGCATGGCATTGGGCGTGGCAATGTGCTGAAGTTTACCGTTGCGCACTACGTATATCGTGCCGTTGGGCGTTCGTAACCCTTTGCCTTCGTACTGTGCCAGATCGGAACTCGGTGCGTTTTGCGTCAGCGTTAAAAACTGGTTGCTCTGCTGCACTGCCTGCGCACTTTGCCGGCTTCGGTTGTAGAGAAAGTAAGCGGCCACAGCCGCCACGGCTACGCCACCACCGATAATTGCAATTTTTTTCTTATTCATTTTTTCCTGCGTTTGAATTCCTGATAGCCGTAGTAACCGGCCACACCTATGCCCAACGCCAGCAGACCAAACAACACGGCATTTTGTGCCGCCCGGTTGCCCTGCACGTTGGTGAGCTTTTCCAACACCTGCACCAAGCCCTGGGTCAGTTGCTCCGCTGTGCCCATGCGCGTTTCCAAATCGCGCTTCAATTGTTCGTTCGCACTTACCGCTGCATTGTATTCGCGCTCCGCTGTTTTGCCAGGCCTGAAGGTGCGGTTGAACCAGCTCGATCCTAAACCGCTCAACTGGTTAATCTGAACCAGCGAGGCTTGCAGTTGCCGTTCGATTTGGGCAATGGACGTATCCATTTCGGCAATCAGGTTGCGCATTTCACTGTTCTGCACTTCCACCTGGGAACGTTGTTCGTCAAAGGCTTTTTTCTTGGCTCGGGCACGGGCAACCAAACCAGCAATCAACGCTATGGCCCCCAACACCTGTCCGACCACTGGCGCAGCTGAAATTACTCCAAGTGCAATTGCGCTGGCTGTTGATGATGCCGTTGCACTGACAATGGCAAAACCGTCTTTACTTTTCACCGCGCTGGAAATGCTGGCCACACCATTTGCCAAAGCATTTGCACCACCTGGTGGAGCGGGTGTGGGCGTGTTGCCCAGTGATACAGCAGCGGGCACCCACACGGTTTCCGGTCTGCGGTTAACGGGCTTCATGTGTATGGTGGTGATCATTCTTTTTTCTTTTTGCGTTTGGTGTACATGTAGGCCACAGCCGAGGCAATGCCCAAGCCAATGAGCCAATCCCACAGGCGGGTGCTTTTTACTTCCACTTCTTCCAGCACGGGTGCCAGGTAATCAATGTACACGCGCTGCCCGTTGCTAAGCACACCCATTTGCCGCCTTTCGCCCGTGGCTTCGGTAATGGTGGTGTTAAAGCTCAGCTCCGTGCCGGCATTGATCCACGCGGCCACCTGGTGAAAACCCGTGGCCGAGTTAAACACGTAGGCCGGTGTGCGCATAGTGGTTATAAACTTGCTCATACGTTGATCATTACCGGGTTAGCGTTTGCCGGGGCCGCGGGTGGCGTAGCGGAAGGTGTTGCCTGCCCGGTTTTTACCGCCTGCTTAATTTGGGCACGCTTGCGGGCATCGTCAATGGCGGCCTGTGTCATGCGCTGCTCATACTTGCTGGCATTGTCCGGGTCGAGGCGGTTTTTGCGAAGCACCAATTGGCGGTTTATAATTTCGCCCGCGATATCTACCTCGTGCTCCCAATCTTTGCCGCCACGGAAGTCACCGTCTTTCGTGCTTTGCACAATCAGCACAAATAGTTTACCTGGGTGCCGGTCGCGGAATTTAATCCAATCGCGCAGGGTCATGCCCAGGCTATTGATGGAATCCAGAAACACCACGGCAAATTGATCGATCACGCTTTCGTCCAGCGTTTTGGCAAATTTCAGATTGGGGTGGCCAATATTGAACGTTCTGATTTTTTCGCTGAAGGTGCTGCGGCCATATTCTTCGTTGGCCACGTAGAGCACGGGCAGGCCCAGCTCGGCCAGCGCCTGGCCAAATTTCAGGGTATACACGGTTTTGCCCGATCCGGGTATGCCCCACATCATCACCTGGCTATCGCTATGCAGTTTGTGCAGTTGGGTGCGGTAGGGTTCGGGCAGATCGATAACGCTGAAGTTGATACCGGCCAGGTGGGCGGCATCAACAATGCCATTCAGGTTTTTGATGGGTGATGGCTTGGCGACTGGTTTATTGATAACCTCCCACATTCCGTCTTTTGCCTGGCGCACGGTTTGGTTTTGGGATGCGTGTTTTTTGGCTTCGTCCTCGGTGGGGTAAAAATTATCCACGGCCGGGTCCACGCGCACACCGCTTTTTTTAGGCCAGGCTTTTTTCGTTTTTTCCAATTTAGCAAATACCGCTTTGCGCTGGCGGGCTTTACCACGGATTTTGTTGGCCAACGCTTTTCCAATACCTGGAATCCTAATCAGTTTTTCAACAGAAGTTTTTTGGGCTTGTGCCCATGAGCCAGTAAAGGCCACCACCTGCAAAAATTGATAGTGATTTAACCCACTTTCATCAAATTCGCGCTGAAATTGATCAGGGTCTTTTAGCTTCGATTTGATATCATCGAAATCTCGTTTAGCCTCCGATATTTTTTTCTGCTTAACTTTTTCCGGTTGTTGCGCTGAAAATTTGTTGTTGGTAATGTAGTCGGCTGCTTTTTGGGCTGCGGCTGCGGCCTTCAGAAAAAACTTCTTATCATCTTTCATGATCTTCTGAAGTTCCTCTGTGTAGTGCTTTACATAGTTGGCACTGTCTTTAAGCGTGTGATACAGAATACCGGCATGAGCGCACAAATACGATGCACCCAGTTCGGCTACCAGTTCCTCAAAGAAATACTCCTTGCTATCGTCATGCGCTCCGGTGAGGTCGCGATTGAGGCGGGTTTTGTGGCCCGTGCTATGCACCAGTTCGTGAAACAAGGTGCTGTAATAGCTCTGCATGTCGGTAAAGGCACGCTTATCGGGCATGTCAATTTTATCACTACCTGGCAAGTAATGGGCGGTGCGGTGACCGTGATCGATATCCGGGCGGTTGGGCATGTTGGCTACAATATGCTCGCAACTGGCAATGGCTTCCGGCTCGGGTTTGCTCAAAATAGCTTCCTGGTGTTTCGTCTTTGGCAAATCAATGCCCGTTACATCTTCACCGTTAAACACACGGTAATATTGAATGAACGGAATTTGAACAACTTTTTTCTGTTCGTCTTTTGGAAGGTTGTTGAACTGCTGCTCGGATATGCTTTTGCCGTTGAGTTTGTACACGCGGTTATAATACACCACGGGCCATCCTTCGGCTTTCTCGCGCAGTTTTCCTCCAGCTTCTTTTATGGCTTTGAACGTGAGAAAGTACGGGCTGGAGTAGCCGAAATTCAAATTGGCCATCATCGTGAGTAAAATCCAGTTGGCCCCGTTGTAGTATCGAAGTGCCGGAAATGATCGGGCATGGTATGCGCCACCGGCATCCCACTTTTTACGCCAGAACAGACCGTCTTTTTTCATGGTTTCCTGCACCATGTTGGTCACCATGTCATAAATTTTAAATTGACCTTCCTGGGTAAAGCCAAGTCCTTTTTCGGGTTCACCTGAAGTCGGTAGCCCGTACAGAAGATCGCTGACATCATCACCTGCAGCAGGCTTTTGGGTTGCCTTCGGTTTGCGGCCGCTGAGCACGACTTTAAACTGATCGCCCGGCTGGGCGTTGGCGAAATAGGGCGTTGCTTTTTGAATGGCGTTGGCCAAGCGCTTGCGCACATTCTCCAGGGCGCTGGCGGCAGGTCCATGGCTGTGGTTATCCAACTCGCCCTGCACGCGGGCCAAAAAGTTTTTGAGCTCCGGCAGTGTAACATGTCGGCCATTCAATTGCTCAAAGCGGGTGAGTAGGGGGTGGGTCATAACGTGCGCTTTTGCTCGATGCTTATATTAATGCAGATAAGTCAGAAGATTTTTTAACAATTCTTTTCCTGCATGTGCTCCGATCATTTGGCTATTGCTATTATTCGTTCGCGGTCAGTCACTTTATTCTTTTCACAAATCTATTTCCTGTGGTTGAAGTGATAGCCCTAGTAGCTGTCAAGACTCCATAAGATGCAAATTCGTAGTTCCTACAAACTTGTGGCGAAACATATTGCTCCGTGTCTGATGTTGGTGTCAGGTCTTGAATATAAGTCCAGTTAAGACCAGCATCAATCGTATTTAACTCAATCAGCCGCCAGTTACCACCGTTTACTTCACACGCGGCTACCGAGTAATTATTAGCAGAGTTTTTCCAAATTACAGGGTAACTTCTGTTAAATCCACTAACAGCACTTCCAACTGCTGACGGGGTTGTATCGGTGATGATGGTTTTTCCACCTGTTCCGATTGTTCTGAGTGTCCAGCCTGCACTACCTACTTGACCTATAAACATTTGCCAAGCCGTTCCTAGGCCGTTAGAAACAGTTCCGTAAATTTCCCCGGAAGCTGTAATGAGTGCATTACCAAAAGCAGCATTTTCCGCTAATGCGTTTGCACTAAAAACAAGGCAGTTAGTTGTAAGTTCGGCTATTGTCAATGCCCCTGCCGTTCGAACATTTTTACTAAAGGAGTTGTCTATGTTTCTCCATGTAGTACCACCATCAGTACTCATCACATGGGTTAGATAGCGATATTTTACCGAGGCACTGTCATAATGAACAATGAATAGATGTAGTTCGTTTCTTGTTCCATTATAAACCACGTAATTATATGGCCAGTTGGGGGCAGCCGCAAAATCAACAACATCCCACTTGGTATCCCAATAGCTAAAATCTCGGCCTGTCAGCAAAACCAATCTTCTCGGAAATGTTGTAATGTATTCTTGCACGATGGCATATAGCGTATTCCCAATGTTAGTTATTTGGCTGTACTGGCCATTGGTCATCACATACTTTGAGACTCCCTTAGCATTTGGAATATCTTGAATCCCTACAAAGTTAAAACCTTTCCACGTTGCCCTAGTTCTAAGTGTAGTTGTAGGATTACCGTAATGATTGTCGTGTTGAAAATGATAAAGGCGATCATTCCACGGGTAAAGTGATCCAATGTTATGGATGTTATCAATGGGCTGTAAAACATCGAGATTGACTACATTTGAACCTTGTCCGGTTAAAATGTTAAATGCTCGTAAACTTGACTGAGAATAATCTGGAGCCGATGAAATTTTACTTGAAGCAATAACAGCTTTGTCACCAATAACCCAAGATGTTTGTCTGCTAAAGGAATCGGAGTTATCAGCCGCAGATGTAAGGTCAGACCATCTACCGTCTGTTAAATTAGAATAAGTTAATCCTTTTACATTGGTTGAATTTGAATCAGGGGCAAATGAAGCGAGATAATCTGGAATAATGTACTCAAACACATCATCCAGTTGCGCTTGTGTAAGGCTTCCTCCAAAATAAAATAACAGCCTAAAAAACTCTACGTTGATTATATTACCGCCAACCCCGCTAGCAAACATTCTATTTAGTATAAAATTAGCAGTGCTTACTGTTACTGTCGTTCCCGGTGTTGAACTACTACCTGAAAAAGTAAGGCCACCATCAATAGATATAGACATGGCCGAACCTATGCGCCTCAAAACAAATTTATAAATAGTTCCTGCTACGAGTGGGGCTGTAAAAAATACTGTGTAGTTAGTTCCGTTTAGATTTACGTTACAGGCCGTAAGACCAGACAGAAAAAAAACATTATCATTACCACCTACTCGGCTAAAAACAAAGCGGTTTCCGCCCCCAGGAGGACAAGCCATTTCCCAAGCTATATAAAAATTACCGGAAAGCGTCCAATCACTTGCAGCATCATAGTAACCATTACCTCCTAAAAATGACTGATAAGGGTAAAATGTACTTTGTCTCATTATCCCATAAGGAGCACCAACATTTCTATTCAACTGCGGACCTCCGGTGTTAACTATTGATTTTAAAAAATCAATATTCCAACTAGATGATGCAGCTTGCCCATACTCGTTATTGCTTCCAAATTGAAGACCAGCAGGAAGATAAAAAGCGTTAGGCGTAAAGCTAAAAGTTCTACCACTTTGTGTTTTATAATTTGACGTTTGGTAACCTGACTTAAATGCGCGTACACGAAAATAGTATAGTGTATCTATGGTTAACCCGCTAAACGTTGTTGTACTTGCACCACCTGAATAAGAGCCTACAATACTTGTAAACGCAGCATCAGTAGCAATGTCGGCCTCGTAGCTATCCGCGCCAGGTGACCAATAGGCGGTAATGGACGTGTTTGAAAGATTAGTCAAATATAGATCGGGGGTGGAGAGCGATCCACTGTTTACCATCATCATTTTAAAAAATCTGTTCATCCCAAAATCCGTTTAAGTAAAACTGCCAGCGCACCCAGCACTACAATTGCCAGCATGCCGTAAATGATCAACTTATCTACAAACCGCTGCACACCACTTTCCTTTTCCACCAGCACTTGTTTTTGCAAATCGCGTATGGTGCGCTCCCGTTCTTCAACTATCGCCTGGTGCTTGCGCTCCAGCGTTTGGCAGGTGATCATCAACCGGCCCAGGCTATCGATCGCATACGCCAGCCGGGTGTGCATCTTGGGGTCCGTGTAGATCACCTGCTGGTTGCGCGGCAACAGTTGCAGGGCGCTCACCAGGCTATCGTACTGTGTGCGGCTGAGGCCCGTGCGAACCTGGCTGCCCGGCACGGGTATGGTTACTACCTTTTCGCGCACAATGGTGCTATCGTGGTAATGATGAACGGAAGAAGCCGGCTGCTGAATGCGGCAGCCGACTAAACCTAATCCAATCCCTATGAAAAAAACAATCGCTCTGTGCATTACCGTTACGTGATTAAAAGAACGTTGCATTCAATTTTTGGCTTCTTTCCGTTTTTTCTTTCGGTTGCTGGCCCACCACCACAGCGCTATGCCGGCTGCGATGATGAACCCGCCCCCAATGACTTTTTTTTTTCATCCAGTACAAAGGCTTCAATGCGATTGATCCAGCCTTTGTAAAACACCTGCTGGCTCGGGTCGCGTTGTACAATGGCATCGTAAAAACTTTTGCGGGCTGCCTTTATTGAGTTGAAGAGCTGCACGCTATCGCGCTGGTTAATGGCTGTAAGCGTTACCAGACCTAAAACCCCGGTTTGCGATACACCCAAAATTTTCTGAACGCCCCTGATACCACTGGCACCACTGTTCACAAACCAATCGAAGGCGATGTTGGCCACATCCTGGTCGTTGATTTCGCCAAAGCGGTTGGCGTTCCACATATCGCGGTAGAATTGCTCCACGCTGGCATCGAGCTGCGGAAACCGGGCGTTGTGGCGAATGGGCGGGTTGGTTTTGCTGGCCGCCTTAATGGCATCAATGGTTTTCCAGCCAGCCCAGTTGGGCCAAAACCTGCGAGCAATGCCGGCATAGGTTTCGCCACCTTTATCGGCCGCCACGTTGGCGTAGCCGCCCTCGATCGGTTTTACGTAGGTGAAATAAGCCGGTCCAAATTGTGCCATAATCAGTTGCCAGTAGTGTTCGAATTCAGATCGTTGTCGTTTTTGAAAAGGGCTATAAGGCCCACCAAACCGCCCCAAATCGTAATCATCTGTTCCACCGTAATATGTTTGGTGAGCATGAGAAAAAGGGAAAGCAGCACGATTGCCCCAATGGCCGTGCTCTTCGGACTTTTGATGATGTTTCTCCAGGTCATGCTTTTGCTTTTTTGGTTCGCTTGCCTTTCCGGTTTTTGTTGTATAGCGTGCCCGCATCTTCCATTTTGGCAAATACGGCTTTGCGCTGTTTCACCCGGCCAGATTTCGTCTTAGCCGTGTTGAGATCGCCCAACCCGTCAAGCCTTTCAATGTACCCATCACGGACAGGAGCAATTGGTTCTCCATCGGATGTCATAGTGTGCAATGCACCATCGACATCTACATAATATCGACCGTTGTCACCTTTATAAACAGGGCGACTCCAATCATCTTCATAGGCAAACTTTGCCTTAATTTTTTTCTTTGGGTCAACGCCATCAACACGTGATTTTGATGACGAACTGAAAACCCACCAAATTGTGCCGACAACTGCCGCCAGGCCCAGCAGGCCTACTACGTTGCGTTGTGTATTGTTCTCGTTCATTTTCTGAGAAGTTAAGAAGTTGATAATTTGAAAAGTTGAGACGTGAGTAGTTGTGAGTTAAACAGCGTATAGCGCACCAGCGCACGGCTATTTTCGATGGGCACGGTGGGCCACTCATAGGCCAGCAGCAGCGTGCCAATCAGCTCGGGTGCCTGGGCAATATGGTTCAACAGGCCTTTCACAATACCAAATCAATTCCGGCTAAAACTTCAATTCTTTCTGCGAGTGTAAACCAAGGGTCGCGGTCGCGCCTTACTTGCCCTTCGGCTATACGTTCAATATTGCTAACAATTTGTGATGGTAGCGTAGTAACCAAAACAGGGGGTGCTGGAGTGGGTTCAGCCACAAGTATAGGATTTGAGGGCTGTGGCACAGCAGACGAAGGCGTGGCCGGTATTACATTTCGTATTCTTTCGATAAAATCAGACCGTAGTCTTTCAGCAGGATTTTCAAATCGTGTGGGTATTTCTGGCGGAACGGGATTAACAATTGGAGACGCTGGCACGGCTGACCGGTTACCAAAATCAGGCAAAAATCCAGCCCGCACGGTGTTGGGCTGCGGGTCGGGCACCGCTATTGCGGATGGCTTCTGCTTTCGCCCGAAAAAATACCACGCAAGCCCAACAGCCAGTCCGGTGCCCGCTATGACGTATCCTGTTTTCATTTGTTTAGTTGTCGTTTGCTGTAATCCAATGCGCCTGCGTACTCTTTATAGAAATCCATTTGCTGCCGTTGCATCTCTTGCTGCATCTCCAGCATCCGGTCAATTTTTTTGTCAATGTTTTCAATCCGCTGCTTATCGCCCTCGCGGTTAGTCTCCAGCGTGCGTATGCGCGTATCGAACGAAACCAAAATGGGGATGAGCACCAGTTGAAGGCCGATCAACACAATATCGAGCACAGTGCGTGTCACGTTTCTTTTTTCCTCTATCATAATTTTTTCTCAATAACCGTTTTACCTAACTGCACTGCCGTATAAATACCCCCGGCAATCAACAGCACGGGCAAGCCAAATTTTTTTAGGTAGTAGCTCACGGGATCTTCCTGGCGCTCGGCTTTTTCTTTCTCGGCCTCCATTTGCTGCTTCAGTGTTTGCGTGCCCTGGGTTTCCAGCACACGGGTGTCCACGTAACTATCGCTGGTGATCCAGGCTGCTTTCGGTACCCCGTTGGGCCACTTGGCCGTGGGGTGATCGAACTGCAACCAAAACTGGCCGCCATTGGTGGCGCTTGGGCGGTTAAACGAGTAGATTTTGCCTACGCTTTGGCCGCTGGATACGGTATACATCACGTTCCCACCGGGCCGGTCGTACACGCGAATGGGGCCGGATGCCACCAGCACTTTATCCAGCAATTGATCAATGCTGTACGTGCGGCCTCCGAGTTTTACCACATCGGTTAGCGCGCCCAGCGCGTGTTGCTGGCATTGGCAGGCGGGCAGTAAGGTGTTAAGCGGATTCATGCTACGTTACTTTTACTACGTATTGAATTTCGCTGGCCGTTTTCTTCACCATCAGCCGGTTGATTTTTCCGTTGGCCGGATCAATGGCATCGCTGCCTACGTTAATCCAGCTCCCGGGCACGGTTATGCCGCTGCCATTGGCCGTAATCTTAACTTCGTCAATGCCGCCCACCTGGCTCCAGGGTGATTCGGAAAGCGTGAGTGCCCCGGTTTGCGTGAGGTCGTTCCAGATGGTGCCCAGCTCACTGTTGAGTAAAAACTCTCCGGCAAAAATGCCGGTGAAGGGATTACCGGTGCGCGGGTCCAGGTGGCTACCGGCTTTGGTAGCGGTGAACAACACCACCTCGCGGTTGAGCAATCGCCTGAACATGGGGCGCATTAAATCAAACATGGGTAAGCTCGTTTACGTTTTTGATAGATTCCGGCAAGGCCACATCTACCGTTTGGCCCATGTACGTGCCACGGGCCTGGCGTTGTTTGCCGCTGCCGCTCACCGAAATATTTTGAAAACCCAACTCGGCAAATTTTTTCAGCACCATGCTATTGGTGGCAAACTGATCCATGCCGGTCAGGTGCACGTCAGCCTCGTAGGTTTTGCCTCGTACAAACTGCATGGCCGGTTTATTTGCCGTTGCGAATAGCGTTGCGTTCGGCAGCACTTTTGCCCTTCAATTGATGGCGCAAAGCGCGGGCATCCAACGTGCGTTGAAAAGCGGCTGGAATAGTGCGCGGTTGTTCTTTTTTGGCCGGTGCTTTTGGTTTGGCCGGTGCTTTTGGTTTTGACATAACGTTAGAGTTTTAAATCAGGTAATATTTGAGCTTCGATTTGCGCGATACGGGCTTGCAGCACCGTCTCGTCCTGCTCGCGGCTAAGCGTTAGCAGCATGGCCCACAAGGCGGCCTGCGTTTCGGGTTGTTTGGTGGCCAGCCATGCGCTGAATTGCGCGGCATGATCGGGCGCACCGGCAGCGCCAAGCTGCGGTGAGGCTATGCCATCCACAAACTTTTCGGCCAGCTTGCCGAGGGCGGGGCCAATGTGTTGCATCAGCGGGCTTTCGGCCAGGCCGGCAAGGCCCGTCGGTTTGGCACTGGAAATTTTTTCCATCTGGTGCTCGTGCTTCAGCGTTAAAATCTCCTGCTGAAGTTGCTGCACCTTGGTTTGGTGATCTTTGCGCCTGCCGCGTTCATCGAGGTACAATTTTTCCCACCGGTCGCGGTCGCGTATGATCATATCCAGCGCCAGTTTGGTGCCGGTATCCATATTGCCGGGCAGAGCCACCGATAGTTTGGGGATGGCCGTTTCTTTTTCGGTTTGCATGGGCGGGTTGTTGATAATTTGCTGAAGGCGCGTGGCGCGTTTTTCCAAACGCAGTTGTTGCGCCTGCCTGCGGTGATCATCGCAGCAAAATTTGGTATCAAGGCGTCTGGCCACCATACTGTAATATGGAGCAAACGATTTGCCGCACTCGGGCAAGCGGCAGGTTAATGTGCCGGGTGATACGGGTTGTTGTTCGGTGGCTTGTGAATCTTCCATTGATCAGGTTGTTTTTCGCATCACAACTTTTACATACCCGGTATAGCTGAAATTACCACTAACACCCACCAGTTGTACATTGAGCGAAATGCTACCGCCACTATCGGAGGTGGATATGGTAAATGTGCCCCCAATATCATTTTGAATTAAAACTGAATTATCAGCTACTTTTTGAATTATACCAGCAGCTTTTGTCCAAGAACTTATAAAAAGCCCACCTGCGCCAAAATTTGTGTCATCGTCTTTCGCGGCCCATAAAAATTCAATGGTTACTGCTTCTCCATCTTCCAAATCGCTGTTTGTAACTATTATGTCACTTGCCGCGGTTACTCCAGAGTGTTCAGCAATCGGAAATTCTCTATAAAGCGTTTTAGGGGTGCGCGTAATCAATGATCGACTTTCCGGTACCCAGTTGGCGTTGTCTGATTTCGATGTACTGCTAAAACCATATTGCAGCACGTAGGTCTGATTGTTCAACGGGTTGGCATCGGCAATAACCGTGATGCCCATGCCCCAGGTGCGTAAGCTATTGGGGTAAAGGTTGCGGTCGGCTATCGTGTTAACCTCAACGTGGCTTAAATCGGGTTGCTGCGTGGTTGATCCGGGCATGGTTTAACAGATTTCTCCGCGGTCAATCAGCTTGCGGATGATAGCGGATTTGGTGCCGGTGTTGGCAAATTGATATTTGAATGAGCCAACCAGTATGCCGCTGTCTCCGGCATCGTAGTTTTCACTGGCCCCGGCTATTACCGGGTTTACCGGGATACCGGCAGTAAAGCCGGCTGTCATGGCAGCCGTGCCCGTATTTTTTACGTTCACGGCCACCACGTTGTCAGCCTCGGAAAAATCCTGCTGGCCATCCGCGTTTACCACTTCTTCAATAAACTCGCGCTTGCGCATGGGCCTATCTTAAAAGTTTTGCGGAAGGGTTACTTTTTTGCTGAGCTGGCGCAAACGCAACACAGCTACTACCAGCAACGCGCTGCCGCTGGTGGCACTGGCGCGGGTCAGCTCCAGTTTCACTTTGTTGCCGCTGTTGCTGTCAAACACCAGGTCCAGGAACCGTGCATTCGGGTTGCTGCCATCGGCTTTGCCGCTGGCCACAGCCTGAATGGGTATAGGCGTTAACACCAGCCCGTTGTTGTTGCGGATGGCAACATCATACGTGGATAATCCACCGGTGGTGATTTCATGAATGCTGATACCGTCACAGAAGTGATAGGCGGTGTCCAGCGTTACATCGGCACTGGCGCTGGTGCCGGCTGCGGTGCCATCGGGCACACTCAATTGCACCTTCTCGTACTTGGTTTGCAATATTTCTACGCCCAGGCTTTTCAGCAGGCGTTCGAAAGAATTTTCCATGATTGAATGGTTATCGGTTAAAAAACTGATTTTGAAGAGAGGGTTGGCTGACGTGCAGCCAACCCATTCAGGCTTATCAATCAATGGAGCTTATACCAAGCCACGCTTGCGGGTAGCAACACCCAACAGCATGATTTTCAAAAATTCGGTGTTAGTCGCAGCAAGTGCAGCAGGGAAATCAATACGCACTTCAAACGGCTTGTCACCTTCCAGCACAAACGGAGTGGTGAGGCGGTAGGCATCCCAGTATCCGACTGCCGTCTGGCTATCGGCCTGGCTACCACACAGGGCTACCGGCAACTGGCTAATGAGGGGGTTGTTGTCCTGATCGATGTACAACTCGGCATTAGCTAAGCCAGCAGGCCAGCCGGTTACTACGCCATCAAAGCCAGCAACCGCTTTCGGGTCCGTTCCAGAACCGCCTGTATTCACGTACTGAATCAGAATGCGATCAACGCACATGTGTACGTCTTTTTCCAGCTTGCCGTAATCAACGTTAGTAATACCGGTGGATTTTGCGACCGTGGTATCCCAGATTTTTTGAATGCCGTTTAAACCATCTACCTGAATGGCGCGGTAAATATTGTAGTCGCGGAAACGCAACTGACCTGCGTTATATTTTGCAAACACGTTAGGATCACTCTTGCGCTTCAAAAAATCCAACAGGGTTTCTTCGGCACGGCTCATTTGCAGCCCAAGCGAATACGTAGTGCGCGGCATTACAGCCAGGCCCAACGAGGCGAACGACAGCACCGCCACGGTGCCAAACTTTTCTGCTTCAGCGCTACCGGTGGCTGCGTGGTAGGCAAACAAGGTGCCGGCAGCAACAAGCGCCACCAGGCTCACGATAAAAAATAGCTTTTTCACTTGATTAAAAAATTTTTGGTTTTTCAGATTTCGTTTCTTCACCGGTTGGGGCATGTGGGTGTGGTCGCAGGTGTGGGTTAGTACACCAGCGACTCCTCAATCTGATAATTGGGCTGCATCAAGGCCTCGGGTGCGGGGCCGTTGAGCAACAATTGCTGATCGGGCGAGGGCTGCCCAAAACCGGCAATGCCATTGAGCGGAATTTGCGCGCCCACCGCGGGGAAAAATCCTTTCACGATGTTGGCAAAACCGGCAATGCCCATACCGATACCGGCCGATTCAGCGGCATCGTGGTTGACTTTCTGAGCGATGAGATAACCGCCCAACATAACGACCAGGCCGGGCAAAATCTTTTGCACCACGGGCGGGCCGAAGCTCGGAATTTTACCGGCCACAAAGTGCCCGGCAGCAAGGCCAGCGGTGGCCGCTCCAAATTTTATTGCGGTGCTGGTTGCTTTTTTTACAACTGCGTTCGTTTCCATTTTTTGTTGTTAGATGTGAATAATGGTGAGTTTGCGCGTGTGCTCCGCCACGGGCTGCGGCCTGGGGCCGCTAAGCCCCGAAGATTTTTTACTGCTGCCGGCCGCGGCCAGCAACAGCATGATGGCTACGGCACTCAGCGCCACTTTTGCGGGCGTATCGAGCTGAGGTGCCAGTGAGGCCGTTTTGATTTCAGGTTTTTCATCGGCCATAACCGCGGCCGGTGCTACATTTGCCTGGCGCATATATTCTGGCATAAGGCCATCGCCAAAAAAATTACGGGCAGGTGTAAGCGTAATTCGCTTTTCTTCCGGCCGGGTGGGCGTGGTGGTTACCGGCATGGCTGTGTTGCCCGGTGATAGGGCGGTGTTGCGGGGCGGGCAACCGGCCAAATGGCTGCCCAGGCCGGGGCCGCTGAGTTGCGTAATGTGCATATCAAAATCTTTTTTTCGAGCGTAGGGTTGCTCGGTGTTGAACTGATTCAGTACCGGATCGATGGTGATGTAGTTTTTGCCGTTGGGCACCACTACGTACACATGCTGAAAGTCGCTGCCACCGTAGGCGGCAATCCGGAATTGGTGCGGTATGCCCAGGTTAGTGAGCACACTGGAGATGAAAATGGAGTAGCAGTCGCAGTCTACACCCTTGGCGCGGTCGCGCCAGGTGCGCAGCGGGGTGCGCAGTTGTTCGCGCAGCGGATGATCTTTGGTGTACTGCACATGGTGGTAAAGGAAATTCCACAGGTTGCTGGCGGTTTCCTGCCGGGTGGCGCCTTTCAGCACTTGCGCAATTTTTTTGGTTTGCGGCAACGTTTTTTGAACAATGCGCTGCATGAGGCCCACGGTATCCACCACATCGCCATCTTGCGCCAGCGTTACTTCCTGGTTATCCACGCTGCCCAAATCGAAATACTTGTTGTATTGCGTGCCGGGTTTAATGCTGCGCTTATGGCTGGCGATCATAGGCGCACGGTTTTGGTTAAACTTTGTGAGCTGGTTTGGCCGGCTACGGTTACGAGCACATCGGCTTTGATCTGAAGATTGCCAATGGCTGCACTGGCCACGCTTTGCCAAAAATTATCGGTGATGGCCCGCAGATCAACCGTTGTGTTTACGGGCACTTCGCTGGTGCCTGGATTAATGCTGAAGTTAGTTTGCTCTACCGTACCCGCTTTTACCGGTTGGCCGTTGCGCAGGTAGTTGAGATCAATGCGCAGCGAGTTAATGGGTACCGGAATAAGGGCCGGGTTAATGAAGCGAACAATGACAGGAAGCTGGAGTTGATTTTGAACAAGGCGGGGCAAGCCAAAGCCGGCAATAGTGTATTGAATTTGCCCGATAGCCTGGTATGTTTTAGCAGCCCCGTAGGCCAGGGCTGCCAGAACAACCACCAGAAATATGCCCCAAGTCCGGTTCATTGGGAACAACGTTAGGGCAATTGTTAAAACTACGCACCCTGCCGTAGGATTGTGATGTATTTACGTGGAATTTATTGGAAAAACAGGCTAAATTTGAGTGATCAATTTGCCACTTTCAAATGCCCAGGGTGCAACAAACGAGAGAATATCTGGCCGGGAAATATGGCCTGTGCGCAGAGACGATTTCAAAGTTGCTGCGCGAGAAATGCGGTATTACTCACCGCGGGCATTTAACGCCAATGGACCTGGAGTTATTCATACAGAAGGTGGGCACCCCAGCCCAATTCAAACGCAGTGTGGAGCTGCTAAAGGATTCCGATAGCCGTTAAACAAACGGGTGAGTGGCATATACTGAATTGTTGTAGGTAATGCCGCTTCAACAATCAGCCCAACCCCGGCACGGAGGCCACCCGCAAAATCCTTCGCGCACAATGTTGGGCTGCCCACCGCACACGCGGACACTACCTACAACACTGTATATAACCAATGGCCGCCAGATAAGCAGGGCACTTAACAAAACCGCGCAAAACCTACCGCACATCCAAAGTTTTGTTAATAGCCCTGAAAATTTCGAGCGCAACTTGTGGAACGATTGCATTACCTAATCCTTTAATTCTGTCCACCCGATTGGATACCCCATCAGCCACTCTACCCACTCTGGGTTCAACTTGCCAGTAATTCCTTCCTTCAAAAGCATTCCCGGAATAGAATCTCTGTCCTTCTGTGATGGTGGTAGTGTCAAGTTCTTCGCATCCTGTGCCGTTGGTGTTGGATAAAATTGTACCATGTTTGATAGTCCCGCGTTCGAGCTCAGTCCTTTTTTGTTTATGAGTCTTACCGTTCCTGATTTGGTCACATAGCAACTGTCCGTTTTCTTTTTGCTCATCTTTCCATCGCTTGCCGTTGGCGTGAGCCACAATCCAAAGTCTGTCTCGTTTGTGCAACGCCCCGATAGAGCAAGCTGGAATGATAAATGTTTCGGTGTTATAACCCGCGTTTTCCAAGTCAGATAATACTTGTTCGAGTACCATTCCGATGATGCCAGTAACGTTCTCGCCAACAATCCAGGCAGGTTTAACTTCTTTAATAACTCTAAGCATTTGCGGCCAGAGGTGTCTATCATCTTCTTTGCCCTTACGTTTACCGGCAACGCTGAAGGGCTGACATGGGAATCCCCCAGTGATAATGTCAATTGTTCCTTTGTATTTTGTTCCATTGAAGTTTTTTATATCTGTGTGACTTTCGCTTTCTGGAAAGTGCTGTTTGACAACTCGGTTACACCATTCATCTATTTCAACATGAGCGACATTATCCCAGCCGACTAAGTGAGCAGCTAATTGAAAACCTCCGATACCATTGAAAAGTGCTAAGTGTTTCATTTTATTAAGTTCTGGTTTCAACGCTCAAAGAGTAAAGCAGCCCACACGTTCCGCGCACAATCCAAAGGCTGCAATACACTTTGGCTCATGTAGTTTAGTGTAAGGCGGCCACTGGTCATATACTTGATACGTTGTATGCCATATTTTTGAGCCGCCCGCGAGCAAAGGCTGCCAGCCGGAGCTTCACAAACCCACCGCGCCATGCCTTTGAATGCACCCAACGCACATTCAAAAAAACGGCACACAACAACGTGTATGTCGCATTTTGTGGCGAGGAAGTTCTGTGTTTCAATCATAGTTCAGTGGAAGGCATTTTAAAAATAAAAATTAAAAACCCACCGCACTCAAAATAATACAGTTTGTGCAATGTGATTAAGATACCTCTTATTTGCTGCCTCAAAATAATCCTTATCAATTTCGCAGGCCGTTAAATCTAATTTATAATCATGGCAGGCCAAGGCTATCGAGCCGCTTCCAAGGTGGGTGTCCAGAATCTTATCACCCTCTTTACTTTATCGAATGAACTCCAAGCCATTTCACCGTCTGACATTGTTAAATCGTTTTGCCATTTGTACCAGAAAATCCAAGCCTTTTTCGGTTCAAGATATTTAGTGAAGTAGTTGCCACCCCACACAATTTGGTTTTTGCTCACTCTAAAAAGTTCTGTGAAGTATTGCATAGTCGGAACCGCATTATCCCATCCTTTGAATTTGTGTGCCTTTCTATTGTGCTTCGGGTTCTTATTTGTATTGTTCAGCTTTTGTCCATCTATCCCAAGCCCATAAGGCGGGTCAACTACTGCAAGGTCAAAGTAACCGTCTGGATATTCTTTCATTCCGGTCATGCAGTCCATGAGATAAGATTCAGAAATCAAATCCCCCCCGCTGGGTTTTAAATTCAAATGCACTGTTTTGTCTTTCATAGTTAAGTTAGTGTTCGCAAATTTTACTACTCATACACCAGATACGTTGGTGGCAATGCCGCCCCGCTCCGATGGTGCTTCGGGCATGGAAGCTGTTCCTCGCACCGCCCATGCTTCGGGGCGGCACTGTTCGGCTCCCACCCACGTGCGACCGCAAGCCCCACCAACAAGGGGTTTATTTCAGTTTTTGGCTTCAACGTTCAGTCCTTCGATTTACGTTTAGTGGAAGGTTTTTTGTTTTTAAAGCCCCCACGCGCATGAGTTACAAGGGCAGATTGAATGTAATTCTTCCTATCCATGTTGGCATCTAGAGCGAGATGAGACAATGCCTTGATTGTCTCATCATCTAAATCAATAAGGATTCTCATTATGAATGAACAAGAGCATCTTTAATTGATGGTTCAAATGGTTTGCCCAACTGATTCTTCACATTCACGCGCTCAAGCTCAATAGAGTAACCAGTAATGTCAATACCAGCTTCTTGCGCAAGCTGCTCTACATGGGCATGGTCTTTAGCAATTGCGTTAAACAAAATTGTTGAAGGCTCTGTGCTGTCGAAGATGTTGTAAGAGTTCATAATGTTTTGTTGTTTTTATTATGATGTAAATATATACCATATATACGATATATACAAGCGAAATTTTAAATATTTTTCCCAAAACCCGTTTTTCATAGCAAATTGAGGGTTAGCCAAAAACCGTAAATAAACCCCAAATACGTTATGCACAATTGGCAATGCTCAATATGCAAGCTGCCAATAACCGCACAAATCCGCGCCTCACTTGCCATCGCTCACGCTTGCATCCCCACCCGCTTTGCCAACTGTCGGGCTGCCGGACAATTTGGAGATAGCCCACCGCGCACCTGACTCGTAGGCACCTCTTGCTATTATCTTGGTTGCGTACCCATCATTTGGGTTTTCCATTAACAAAGCCTGCGCACGAATATCATTTTCAGTCAGCCCTTGCATAACACTATGTTGCTGCAATTTTTTAACCTCAGTTTCGTGGTAAATCTTAGCGTAGTCTTCCATAGCACGTACAACTAAATCGCGTGTCCTTTCACTATTGAAGTGGTGAAAATATTTGTGGAGTATTTCTATTGGTGTTTTAATAAATTGTGTTTCATTAATCGGTTAAAAAACTGACAGCAACATTTGATGCGTTATGTGCTATTGCCCCGCCCCCCGAACACAAAGGGAGGATGGAACCTTTACCCTTTGTGCCAGCCCTTCGCGGGGCAACAGTTCGCTCCCACCGCACATTCGGACGCTCACGCCACATAACAAGGGCTATAAAACATAAAAGGCTCATTTAAGTGTGTGTTTCAAATTTGCCATCTCCACTATCATTTTTGCATCTAAAATGTTTCTGCAATTGCAAACATTCTTTCCGTTGGCGGCTATAACAGAATGCCATATCAATTTTTCAACAACTCTCCACGGAGTCGGTGACGTTTCTTTTGGTGTAAAATCTTTTGTTTTCATATTAAAGTTTAGTGTTTCGCCTTTTACGATTTTATAGCCCTCCTACGTTGGTGGCAATGCCGCCCCGCTCCAATGGTGCTTCGGGCATGGAAGCTGTTCCTCGGTTTGCCCACGCTTCGGGGCGGCACTGTTCGCGCCAACCCGCAAAGGCCGACCCAAGCCCACCAACAAATGCTATATGCAAAACAGGCCAATAAAGTGCGTACTTATCAATATGGTTCAGTGAGGAAAACATTTTAAATTTTTTCGGCCATCGCGCCAGTAAGAACTAACATGAACATTTGAAACTCATGGAAGTATTGAAGGCGGTTAAGTGATACTCTTGTTTCCTGTTCAAAACTCATTTCAGGTAATTGAATCCATACGGGGTACATTCCATCTTTGACAGGAATTATTTCAAGCCAATGAGTTTGACAGTTTTTTGAAAAGTGTCCGTTATTATCTTCACTAAATCCATTTAATACTAAGTGGGTGGTTGTTAATGGGATTGGCTTATGTACTTTGTTAAAGTTATCATTATCTTCTTCACACCACTTTATATCCTGCCAATCAAGTTTAGTGGTATCCCATTCACAACCTTCTTCACCGATAAAGTATTGAAGATAGGTTCCTGTTAAAATTTGGTTCGGTTGAATTGCCATCGCGCAAAAAATTTAAAATGTTTAGTGTGTAGTTATCTATTTAGTTCGCCGTTTTGTGTAGCCAGTAATATCTATACCAGCATCTTGCGCTAATTGCTCAACATGAGCATGGTCTTTAGCTATTGCATGAAAAAGAATTGTAGCAGGTTCTGTGCTGTCGAAGATGTTGTAAGAGTTCATAATCTTTTTCTGGAGAAAATGCTGTCTGCACTGTCTCACTGTCTGTTTCTGTCTGCAACTGTCTACACTTGTCTGCAAATTGTCTGTATTTACTCATATACGTAACTATTTGATTATCAATTAGTGAGACTAAAACAGACTGTGAGACTGGCTTTTTCATTTTTTTACGCTCAAAATGGTGCATCATCATTTCCGGCTTTTTCGCCTGTTATGGCCATCTGCGGCTGATCGGCAGATTTGCCGCCATCACTGTGGTTTTTCTCCAGCACCATGCCCAGGTTTTCCATCTCATCGTAGTTGAAGCAATACGCACTGGTGCGCTTGTCGTTGAAGGTTTCCGTGGGCGTTAACCCTACGTAGTAGCCCTGCTCTTTCAGGTACATCAAAATGGTTTCTTCATTCAGCGCTGCGTGCCCGGTGCGCTGCCGGTGGTATTCGGCATAGAAGCTGTACAAATTGCTGAAGCGCACGAGCAGCACGCGCGTGGTGCTTTCAAACTTGTGTTTCTTCACCGTGCCATCTTCTTTAATGTCGATGGTGCCTGGCACAAACCGGATCTGAATTTCGTAGCCCATGCGCACCTTGCCCAGATCAAACAACACTTCCACGGCTTTCCAGAATTGCTGCACCACGTTGTTGTCTTTGAGCATTCGGTTGTGCGCAATCATGCGCGCCTTGGCCTTGGTGTAGAATTCTTCATACGTGTAGGGCAAGCCAATTCCGGCTTCTTCCATCAGGCGCGTGGCTGCTAAAATCAAACTGTAATTGCTGATCAATCGCGCTTCTACCCGCTGGCCGGCTTTGCGCGTTTCGTCCATCAGTTGCACTTGTGCTTCGCTGAAGTAGGTTGCAAAATGTTTCTGCACCACGGGCCGCAGCTTCATCAACTCCACCAGCAGGTAACTAATGCCGGCATCTTCAGCCTTGCGCAGCTCGTCAAACGCCTGCAATTGCTCATGGGTCAATTGCTTCATACGCTCCAATGAAAACTGACAGGGAATCGATCGGCTGGCCACGCTGCCATCATCGCGCACGCTTAAATACTGGCCCACAATAATCACCGTGCCCTGTACTTTCTGAATTTTTGTTTTACGTTTTTTACCGGTGTCGCCATCGCCCACTTCGCGGCCTTCGCCATCGTATGCAGCTTTGAATGTGCCAAACTTCCAATCTTCAATCGTGTTTTCGTCAAACTCGTTGAACAGTATCGGGCAATTGCGGAAGCGCTCAATGCGGTTGAAAAATGAAAACGGTGTGCCCTGGCCGGGATTCAAATTGTAGCCGCGGATCAGTTTGCCTTCACCATCCTTTCCGGAAAAAAATAACCAAGTGATGCTTTCGGCCATCGAGCTTTTACCGCTTCCTTTCTGCCCGTAGCAATACAACATGGGCATTTTGGCCACACGCGTTACCACATCTTTGAAGATGGTGACAAAAGCAAACGCAATGCCGTAGGGCGCGTGATCGGCATAAGCCCGCGCAAACAATGTTGCCCACTCGCTGAAGGATTTCAACGGCTGTTTTTCCAACGGCACAAATTTCAAAAACAAGTCATTTTCGTACGGGTTGCTATCGGCCCGTTCATCGCGGTGGATTTTACTACTGCCCAGGCTCATGTAATATTTATCGGCCAGGCTCACCATGCCCAATTCATCGTACTGGATTAAATCGCCATCGTGCATTACGGCATTGCTGAAGGCGAAAAAACCTTCGGGCTGCCAGCCCAGGGTTTTTAACTCGTAAGCAATAGGCATTTTGTTGCTCAGCCAGCCGGTGAGTTGCTTAAAATGGCGCTTGGCAAAGGTGTGCAACGTCATATAATTGCCTTTGTTGAGCAATTCGGTTTCAAAAATGCTTTGCGTAACCATAGCGTTGGTCGGTACCTCGGCCACGCTGCTGCGAAACCCGTTGTTGACTTCTACCAGCCTGCGGTTGTTGCTGCTTTCGTAAATGTGATAGAGCGGGGTTACGGTAAAATTGGTGATGCGCGTGAGCGTGCCTTCGAGCACGTAAATACCCACGGGGTGCGTTTTGGTGGGTTGCGCATTTTGCACAAAGCCATTGGCCCACAGCTCGTTTTTATCGACCCACGCGGGCAGCTTATCATCTTCGCTGATCTCGGCCGCGGCCGCCTTCTTTTCGGCTTCCTGATCTTTGAAATATCGGTCGAGCGGCTTGCTGATATCGGCCACTTTGAGGCCGTGCGCATTTTTAGCGCGGGCCAGCGACTTCATGTATTGCTCCCTGCGCGGTGCGCTCGTGATCAGCGCCAGCAGCTTTACAATCTTTTCGATGGCGGTGGCCAGCTCGGCAGGTCCATGGGCGGCACTCAAATATTTCTGGCACATCCACTCAATGCCATCTGCATAATTGAGCAAGGCCGTGCGGGCGCGGTCGGGGTGGTCAAACAAGCTGTCGGGATCTTGGCCCTCGGGCAGCAGGCACAGATAAATGGTAAACTGCTGCGAGGCCAGTATGCTGATATCTTTCTCGGACGCACTGCGCCCGGCTTTGTCGCCATCGCGCAAGATCAGCACGGTGTCGGTGTATCGCTTCAATTGCTTCGCCTGGCCTTCGGTGAGGGCGGTGCCACAACTGGCCACGGCATTGGTCCACCCGTGCTGGTGCAGTTTGATCACGTCAAAATAACCTTCCACCAGGCAGGCGCAGCCGTGGGCCGCAAAATGCTTTCGCGCTTTGTGCAGGCCGAACAAAATCTTGTCTTTCTGATACAGCGCGGTGTTAGTGGGATTAATGTACTTGGGGCCTTCGCCACCGGGCACCACGCGACCGGCAAAGCCCACCAGGCGGCCTTGCGCATCGTGTATGGGTATGGTAATGCGGTGGTGGAGCACATCCCACACGTTGCCGTTGCCGCTCTTGCAAATGCCGGCCTGCTCGGCTGCGGTAAACAAGTTGGCCGCAATAGCC
>Ga0315900_10002919_pt1 | contig 25474 bp, 34 predicted proteins | sample LakEriMetagenome_FD_203521 | JGI IMG/M metagenome (GOLD analysis project Ga0315900, IMG submission 203521) | Freshwater fungal communities from buoy surface, Lake Erie, Ohio, United States - Buoy 12 MA114 | ecosystem: Environmental > Aquatic > Freshwater > Lake > Lake biofilm | place: USA: Lake...
AAATTTAACAAATCTACTCATAATATATAATAAGAATATTATTTTATCAATATTATTTATATGAATAGTTTGATAAAGAAACCGTTAAGTAATATTGATTTAGAGAAATTATATCAAGATATGAATAAAGAATTAAATGAAAACAAAAAAATGAATATATATACAGTACCACAAATAGAAGCGGATCCACAAAAATTTATGAATGATTTACATGAAAATAGATATTGTATATTATTTATATCTAGAAATAGAAGAATAGGTCATTGGGTTTGTGTTATAGAAGCGGATCCTAGTAAGAAAATATATTTCTTTGATTCTTACGGGAAATCGCCAACTGAATATGATTTTTATGATTCTCTAGTAAAATTCTTTAAAGAATACATTCCAAAAATAGAATATAACACGGAACAATATCAGAAGCTACAAGAGGGCATAAATACATGTGGCCGATGGTCTATGTTAATAATCGGATTTAACCGAATAATTAAAAATTTCAATCCAGCAAAGTTTAAAAAGATAATGAATGATATAAAGAAGAATAGTAATAAAAGTTATGACGAAATTGTTGCGGGATTAATTAACGATAAAATATAAATTTTCTAATATATTATATATAGATGTCTATTGGAAATAGAAAAATCGATAAAAAGACTGATGAAATAACAATTAATTTTGTAGCTGATACGGATTTTCAACCAGTTCAAATAGAAAACGAAAATACTATGTTTTATGATAATCTTTTACAAAAAAAGTTAATATTGACTTATTTACAAGCCGACAATACCGCCATCCCCTTATTTATTCCAACAAAACTAAATGCTTTCCCATCTTATGCCCCCGCGTCAGACGTTATATATCCTCTTAGCAATGCGATTGGTGTAAATTCAATTGATTATGTTGTAGGATATACAAACAACCCCGCTAATCTGCCCTCCGTGTGGGGCATAACCCAATGGACTCAGACGAACCCTAATTTTCAAGTACCGTCAACACTACTAGGACAAAAAGAAGTTATACAAAATAAATATTATTATAGTTTTATATTTGAGGAATTTTTGAAAATGCTAGAAAATACATTTAATGGCGTTGTCGTAGGAGGCCCACCAACACCACCCACAATTCAGTTTATTTTTACTGGCAGTCAAATTACTTTATTTGTTCCCGATGCTATTCAAAATTTTGTTGGAAATTTCTGTATAAATAAAGCATTAAACGACTTATTAGCATTTAACTCTTATCAAATACAACAAGGGACAGATGTATACCTATTAATTCCTTCAGGAACCAAAAATTATAATGGTGTGCAAGGATATGTTTATAATAGTCGTTACATCTCTCGGGACTGGATTCCGTTTGACACGATTTTAATTTCTTCAGACATTCCATTAAAAACTAAAGAATATGTTATAAATAATTCAGGAACTAATATTAATTCGATAGCATATAAGAATATTATTTTTGCATTAAATGTTTTGGAAGATTCTATAAATTTCTATCCATATTACATTTATGAACCATCCACGACGGATATGTATAAACTGTTTGCGTTAAATAGTTTCGATGCAACAAGTTATAGATTAAATTTATTCTTATATAATAAAAAAACAAATTTGACTTTGCCATACGTATTAAGAAAAGGTGAATTGGTAAGTTTGAATTTTATGTTTAGGGATAAAGATAAAAACGAAGTATAAATATTAATAAAATAAATTTTCTATATATATATTATTAATGGTTAAAAAAATGACAGCAAAAGGCATAGCCCAACATCAATTAGGTAGTGGCTCAGGAATGTCAAGCCATCAATTAGGTGGATATACAGAACGCGATCAAATGGTTGCAGGTATGGTTATGGAAAAAGTAGCTAATGCATTATCGGAACAATCTAAAGCGTTGTCAGCAGGAGGAGTGCTTGGAGATGTTGGTAGAGCAGTTTCAGGAGTGGCAGATATTTTTGGATTAGGTGAACATACTTTAGGAGGAAAAAAACCTAAAGCATCAAAACCAAAACCTAAAGCATCAAAACCAAAACCTAAAGCATCAAAACCAAAACCTAAAGCATCAAAACCAAAGCCAAAAGCTAGCAAAAGAAAAGTAGGTGGAGCAAGTGCAATGTTATTTGATGAAAAATAAATAAATGTTATTTTACAGAAATATTTTATGTGTTGTTTATTATATATAAAATGTATGATCCTTATTTTAGTACAAATAATGCTTTTGATCCAGGTGATATAACAAGATTTGATGATATACAATTTTTTTCTAATTACACAGCTATTTTAGCAGTTTTAGAGAAAAACACTCAAACAAGATATGTAGATGAATCAAATGGAAACGAATATAGATGGAACGGAACAACATTTATTTTAATGAATAGTGGTAGTGGTTCTGTTGGTTCTGTAACATCTGGAACTGCTCAAACTCTTTCTATTTCTGGAACAACAAATGCAGTTGTATCAACAATAACAAATACTGTAAATGGATTATTAAAACTAAATGCATCAAATGCGATTCCTGATAATTACGTAAGAGATACTTCAGTATTTAGATTTGCACTTGTTAAAACTAGCACAAGATTTTTCCCCGCTTTAAATTTTTATCAGAATGCATCAGTTTGGGGATTTTCTGCAGGGAATGTATCTGATTTTGTAAGATTTGGAGTAGCTTTCGATAATTCTACATTTCTCCCAACTCTTCCAGTAGATACAATAATAACAGTATCATCAAGAGCAAATCCTACGCAATATACAAAAGGTAAAATAGCTTCATTATCATTTCCGCCAGATTCAAACAATTATTTAGAATTTACAATGGTAATTGATACTCCTTTCACTTTTTCAGATGGCACACAAGTTAATGTTAATATTAATCTTCCTTCTTCTGGTGGTACTGTATTAAGTGTTACTGCAGGTTCTCCATCTATTGTTATTGGTGGAACACCAAGCATAAATCCAACAGTCGATACAGTTCAAAATATTCAATCAACGGCAACACCAACTTTTAATGAATTAGCACTAACAACAACAACACCATCAGCAAATAATAGAGCTGCAAGTAAATTATACACTGATACTACTTTGTGTACTCTTCCTGCAAATGCAACGGGTATTGTAGCTAACAATTCTTTAATATTTAATGGAACAACTTTTGCACCTGCTAATGTCGTGTCAACAATTGCGGCAGGAAGTAGTGCTATAGTCATTGGCGGAACAACTTTAAATAGAACAATTGATACAGGAACTGTTCCGATTAATAGAGGTGGCACCGCATTAACAACAGCACCAGCCAATGGGCAAGTATTAATTGGAAATGGAACAGCCTATACTTTAGCAACCATTGCGGGAACAACAAATAACATATCAGTAACAAATGGAGCGGGAACAATTACTTTAAGTATCCCCGCAATATTAGCGCTTACGTCAGCATCACAACAATTTAACTTAACAGGAGCTACTTCAACAATGGCATTTTCTGGAACAACAACAACATTTTCGAATGCCAGTCAAAATACAACATACAGTGGATTAAACGCACAAATTAACTTAACTGGTAGTAATGCTCTAGTAACAGGTGGAGGAGTTAATAGAAATCAATTAAGAGATGCCGATTTACAAAGTTTAAGAGTTAGTTCATCGATTTCACCGTCATCAGTTGCATTTGATTCATTTGGTTCAATGACAATAACATATGCAACAATACCAGATGCATGGTCAACTCTAAATCCAATTATTCCCCGATACGCATTTTCTCCATTGAGAGAAAATTCCCCTAGAATACCATTTTTTGCAGTTCAAATGACGGGAACAGGGTGGAACGTAGGAAATTCATGCAATAAAATATGGATTGGTTTTATGATGCAAGAAACTTTATCAAGAGTTAGAAATTGGGGTACTACAGATTTTATTATTGGACATGATATAGTGTGGAATACAGCAAATACAAGTGTAGAAAAAGGAATAATGGCTCGTTTTTCCCTTGATGGTACTCATATCGTTAATTTCGTATATGGCACAAATAATATTGGCACCAGAACCGGCAACACTACAACATCAACTTTTATTGTAAATGATGTTTTATTATTTTATCTTAATACTAACCTAAATTTTACAATTGAATGGAGGGATTCAAGTGCGGCATTTGCAGTGAAATCAACGGGAACAATAGCGCATCCAGATGGCGTTAGTACATTTGTAAACAATTTTAACTGCGGAAGGATTGTTCCTGTAATTTCTACGAATCTCAAAGGATCGACATTTGGCATTAAAGTGTTATCCGCAAGAAACTGCGCAAACTTAGGAATAACTCTTGCGGGTGGCGAAAATATCTTTTATTAAAATTAATTAAATAAAAAATTTAATTAATCAGATCAAAATTTTCAGATAAAAATTTATGTGTGCTCATACAAGAACAAGAATTTAAGAAAGTTTTAATATATATTTTTAATGTATTTGTTTCTGCTGTATATGCCATTAATTCCTCATATGATAGAATAGAAGCAAGATCATCTGTTGAATTTTTTCTTATTTTTAATAAACTTATTAAATCTCTACATAATTGCAATTTTGTACTTCTTGTTATCTGAACTAAAATAAATTTATTCAAATGTGTAAGTGTTGTTGGTAAAGTCATTGTAAGTAAATCTGCATCAATAGCGTCATCATGAGTAACTAATAAATTGATTGCGCTCTGAAGTGTGGCGGTTGTAGTATTTTCGCTACAACATAAAGCACCAATATTGTCTAATTGAAACATGTAATTATCGCAATTTATTTCCGTCATATATATTATGGACGATAAAATAAAATCCGAACTAATTGAATATTTAAATCATAAAATAAAATGTTATTATATAAAATCGGATAATTTAATAAAACACATTCAAAAATTAGGAAAAGACTCTCCAAAATATGTTATGAGTCAAGCATGTGAGAACAATTTGAAATTATTGTTTAAATATCAAGAATATATTGAATTTTATAATAAACAAATTAATTCTTAGAATAAATTCAATCAAGCTTAAATTTACAATAAATTTTCTATTGTTATTTATATGCAAAATATACGGGAAGCAATACAAAGAATACCAACAAGATTGAATAATATTTCAACATCAACACTCCAAACATTTGGGAATGATAGAATTGTGCAAATAGTAGCAATAAGAACGCCTTTAAGTGCTAAATTAAACAAAATGATGAATTTGATATCATTTGGTAGATTTGAAGAAATAAAACAAAAATTCAATAGACCTGTTTTGTATCATACATCTCTTTTGCTAACCTTGGATAGTGGAAACAAAATAATTTTTGAAAAATTGGAGGTAGTACACATAGCCCCATATGTTGGAGAGTATGACACGTCAGAAGATGAAAAAATGAATGTTCCAGTGACCCAAAACTTAACTTTAAATGAATTTGTTACGAATACAATGAATTATATGGGAAAAGAAAGATTTTATGATTATGACGGAATGGGAGCAGACGAAATTAATAACTGCCAAAAATTCTGTATGTCCGCCTTAAAAGCGAATAATTTGTTAACAGAACCAATAAAACAATTCTTAGATCAAAATTTAGAGGAAATGATGAACTATATTAAGAAATCTAGTATATCATATATGCCAAAAATAGTAAAAACAATAACAGATACAAGTAGCAAATTTTCAAGATTAATCGGAAAAGGTGCATATAGTAATGATAGAAATTTGAAATTGTATGAATATTACTTAGCACAAAATCAATTTAAATTTATTTAGGTGGATCCCTATTTCTTTCTCTCTCATGTTTCATGCAAATATCAATAATATTATTAAATTTACTAATAATATTGTAGCATCTTGTGCAGGTGCATATGTTAATAGATTTTGTTTCAAAATTAACTCCGATAGCTTGTTGTATTGTATGTGTTGGGGATTTCTGTTCACATAGAGAGCAAACCTTTGGAATGACTGACATAATATAATATAGTATTAGAAAATTTATCTAAAATTTAAAAATTAACAATCAAAAAAAGAATTTAATTTTTTTCCTTTACTTTTCTTTATTTTCTCTTTCTTCGGAAAATAAGGTTGCATCATTCTTTGAATTTGGGAAGGAAACCACGCAACATTACCTTCTTTATTCTTTCTTTTTTCTTCTATTAATACATCAGCAATTTTTTTAAAAGTATATGGTTTTTCAACACTTTCACCGCTCTTATTTAAAACATTTATCTTAGTTTTTCTAAGTTCCAAAACTCGCAATATCGTCTTCTGTTCTTCTTCATCATCAATCAATATATTTGAATTTTCCGATTCCAATTTTTTCCCGAATGGTATTGTTCCTGTTCTCTGATTTTGTGATTTTTTATATTGCAATGCTTTAACAGTTCTGTCTGATATCATTTCACGCTCTAAATCGGCAACACATGCGAATATATTTAACATAAATTTACCAGTTGAATCAAATGTATCAATTTTAGGAGATAACAAAACTAAACCTATTTTATTCGCATCAAAATAAGCAGTTAAATTTACAAAACTTCTTATATCTCGCGCAAGTCTATCAATTTTACAAACAATAACCCCGTCAGCGTCTCCTGCTTGTAGTTTTAATAACATTTTACGCATATTCGGCCTTTCCATAGGTGGAACAGTGCCACTAATTCCAGCATCAACAAATATGTCAAGTATTTTCAAACCTTTTGTTTCTGCTTCCTTTTTCAAATCTTGTTTCTGTGCTTCAATCGTAACACCTGAAATAGCTTGTTCTTCTGTTGAACATCTTACATATCCAAAGACACGCATCTATATAATATTAGTTTAGAAAATAAATAACGAACTTATATAAACACAAAACGGGTGTCTCGTTATTTTATGTGTTATTTTTTATATAAATCTATATGATAAAATAAAAACTAAAAAGAAAGTGAATAAAAAATGCGACAAAATAGTAGATGATAATATATAATTGTAATATATATATGCCAAGAGCTAAAAAAATAAAGTGTGAAGACAAACCACTCATAGAAGTTGATGAACTTGATTCATGGGGAGATAATTACATGCAATCAGTTGCTAAATTAAGCGAACTAATAGAAACTAATAGGGTTCATTTTATCAAAGAAGATCTAAAATTTGGTTATGATAGAGATTTTGAAAATGACATGAAATTAGCAGGTATTTGTATTTTTAAATTGCATAGCAAAATGATAAATAATAAATAATTTATTTTAATTTCAAATTAGATTTAATAATATTTTCTAGATTTATATTTTTTATTATCTGTTTGTTAAGTTCATAATTCATCATGTGTTTTTTTGTTCTTTCATGCCTTCTTATATCTTTTTTTAAGATATTAGTTTCACAAATTTTGCATTCTACTTTTTCCATATATTTATATTATATATAATTTATTCGCTATTTTGGCGGAAAATTTATTTTAAATTTACGCTTGATTAAATTTAACCATGCAAATAATTTATTCCAATCTTACTTTTTCTATAAGTGATGGATCTGCTTTAATTCTAGCTCGTCTTTCTTTCAATCGTTTTGCTTCTGCTTTGTCTCGTTCATCGGCTTGTTTAAGTGCAATTGCCTTTACTTTCTTATATAACTTTTGGGATATTTTTAATATTTCCCCATATGGAAGGCCTTCGTTTTTTGGATCAGTTTTTACAGTTTCTACAACACTCATCCATAAATCAAGCTGTGGAGGAGTGCCTTTTGGTGACGGTTTAAGTCGCATCATTATATAAATATATAAGCGAAAATTTATTATTTAAATTATTATATATAATAATATTATATAAATGTCTGAATACGTTCTAAGTTTTGATGTAGGCATAAAAAATCTTGGTGTTTCTATATTAGAAAAAAAAGATGGAAAATTTAATATTATATTATGTAATGTGATTAATATTGAAGATACAAACAAGTGTAAAGATTCTGCATGTAAAAAACCTGCTTGTTATTTTTGTTTTGAATCAATAGAACTAAAATATACTTGCTGTAAAAAACATATGAAAGATGGTTTCAAAATGGAAAAAATAAAGAAAAAAACAACTTTGGAATTATGTAAAGAATTAGTAAAAAAATTAGATTTCTTAAATGAATATGATTATCAAAATGTTGTTATAGAAAATCAACCAAGTATGATTAATCCTATAATGAAATCTATTCAATGTTATTTAATTATGTATTATACATTAAAAAATAAAAATATTATATTACAAAGTCCAATGAGTAAAACATTTAATGAAAAATTTACAGGAAAAAGCAAATATCGTGATACTAAATTACATTGTTTGAAAATTTGTAATAACATATTTAAAGATGATAAAAAATTCTTACAAATTAAAGAAAATAATAAAAAAATAGATGACATTTGTGATTCTCTATGTCATGGACTTTATTTTTTATGCAGTGGAAAAAAAATAAAGATAAGTGATGAATAAATATTTGTTTTAATTTTTATCTAAATTAAAACTTTTGAGACATAGCATAATTCTTCATTCCAGCATTCAAACCTCCAAACCAACCACTACCTAAAAGCATATTGGGCGATTGCGTTGTATATTCTTGTCTATTTGGTTGTCCTTGAATTGCTCTAATATTTTGTGTAGAATTTGCAATTAATTTAAGCATATCATCTTCTCCATATGCAATGTCTTTTGTTGAAATTAAACCAGTTTCGCTGTTCATAACATAATATGATGGATAGAATGCAGTAAAGTTAAATGTTGCAACACCATCTTCGGCATAACTATTGAAATTTTGATTGTTAATTGTTGGCGTGAATTGATATACTGTTGGTTTATTCAAACTTGGGATTTGGAGTGTATCAATGCGAATATCAGTGCCTACTTTTAACAAATAAACACCATCTAATAGAGGTAATGAACCTGCAACATAAGAATCAAAGAATTTCATCATAATTTTATAAGTCATATCTCCAGGTGATTTACTAGCTGGTGTGTTTCCATTATTAAGACCAAATGCTTCAAGAACATTTGATCCGATCCATTTTTGACGTCTAAATAATGCTTCTTGATTTCTTGCAAATTCGCCAAAGTTTCTAAGTGTCATTTCTTTTAGTTGTCTTTCATTTAATCCATAAAGTGCAGCACCTTGATCATTGTCAATTTTTAGCGTTAAATCAGTAATCTTAAGTGTATTTAAAGCCGTCGAAACATTTTTATTTATAGTTCCTTGAATATTCTCGCTAAAATAAAATAAAACATATGATGGCTGTTTATTTAATTTAATTGGGTTTAAGTCTTTTATAATACTATTTGTTAGGTTAACTTTTTGATTTTGTGTAACCTCAGAATAAAATGGAACATAATATGTTGATGGTTGAATTGATAGGAGGCCAAAATTATATGTATAGAATGTTAATTCCATTGATTTGATTGTAACTTTAACATCTCCAATATTTGGATTTGATGTTTTAAACAAACTGCTTAAATTTGGGCTAATGCTAAAATCGAATGTTAAAAGACTTGATGGCAAAGAGTCATAATTTTCATTACGATTGTATATTGTCGTAAATAAATCACCAAACAAGTCTTCTTGAACTTCATATTCTACTTTTTGTTGAATTCCAGTTTGATTGACATAAATTGATGCTGTTGGTGTTGCTGAATTTCCAGGGAAGACTTTATAGTAGTGTTGTTTCGCTCCTGTTTTTGGTGTAAATTTATATATGTTGCTGTATGGACTGCCCAAAGCGTCCATTGAATTAGGAAAATTTAAAATAAAAGGATCTGTTACAGGGTTGTTTTCTCTTAAATAGCCAGTTCCAGCAGGAGCAACCATGTCAACATAATTTCCTCCTGGAACTTTCACTTGATTTGTAAGTTCCTTTATGTAATAATCATTTGTATTTCTCAACCAAAATAAATTATCTTTAAGATCAGCTGGACTTGCTCCGACTGCATATTTTGGAGATACAAATTCTTTATCTAAGAAAATAACGTCATTTGGATCGGGTGGTAGTGTTTGCGTATTTCCTATTACCGAACGAACATTTTGAAGTGCTACAAGTTCGACACACCCCGCCATTTTTTCAGTATAAATACCTTTTGACCAATCTGGATACACGCCAAACATTTCAGTTTTTTCGGGATCGCATAATATTTTTGACATAATAGAAACGCGTTCAGGTGTTCTTGAATCATTTCTTAAATCTAAACCACCGTTCTTGATTTTGATATTATTGAATGAACTATTAACAACAAAAGCATCTAATGCTGAATTGGAAGGTGAAATTAGGTATGGTTGATACATTGTATTTTGATCTCCTGGATCTCCGACTCGAACATATCCAGCGTTTACTAGCGCTAGAGTAACAGAATCGTTTGGAGTATAATACCATGGTGGGTAATAAGCTGCACCAGCAACAGCAGTTGCAACAACTTCATAAACAACTTTTGCAGTCACACGATTTAATGGGTAATTACCTGCTAACCGTGAGCTATCAAGGGTAAATTCTATATTAGTATCACCAGCTGAATAATTTGATGATGGATTGAGTCTAACTACATTCTGATTTTTTTGTGAGTATTCTACTATATTATTGACTTCATTAGAGTGAATTATAGCTTTTCTTTGTAATTCATTTAGTCTGAAAGTTGATGAACTCATTTTATATATTAAATAGATAGAAAATTATTTCGCGATAAATTTAATCGAGCGAAAATTTATTTTAAATTTATCTTGCGTAAATTTAAAATTAAAACTAAAAATCATTTATATTTATTTTGTAATTTTTGGTTTTCTTCCTCGTTTTTCGACTTTCTTCCCTGCAGTTAAGTTTTTTATAACTCTTGCTACTCTATTGACAGCCATTGCAGTTGGGTGTGGAATCAAATCACTTATTTCTTCCGCCGCCGAACTCAGTTTATTGACAACTGATTTAGCAACTGGAGCATATTTTTTAACTCTTTCGTATAGCTGACCTAAACCAGAACCAACAATAAGAGTATCTGGTGTTGCATACTTATAGTCGTGTGTCATTCTGTTATCTCTTACTTCCATGTTTCCTTCTTCTAAATATTGTTTAAACATTTCATTTGAAATAACCAATTTAGTGCTTGTCAACATGCCTTTATCAGCTGACAATTTATAAACTGCAGGGAAAAGGGCAACAGTGTAGAAAATAATATTTCTATTTGTTCCCATTTGAGCAGTATTTGAAAGTTTATCAAAATCTATAGTCCATGTAAAACTTATCTTTGTATCAAGCCCTGCAATGGTATTTGGGGGCAATCTTATATCTTGGTCACATGAAAGCAAAAACATGCCGTCTAGATAACTACGACCTGATGTAACACCATTTTTAATTGATGCTGCGTTAACTAATGGAATTGAAGTGCCCAGACCATTAATTTCAGTTTGTAGGTCTTTACATGCCAGTGGAAGAGATCTGAACAACGCATCAACATTGTCTTCAGAATCAGCAAGATGTGCGAGTGTCCTTTTCTTCAAATTATAGACTTTTTGATTATACAATGGGGTTCCGCTGTCATTGTCTACTTGCAGAGAAACAGCATCAATTTTCGCAGTTGTCAAGCTATTTGTTTTGTTTGAATTTGTGCCAGACGTAGATGATTGTTCCAAAGCATAAACCAAAATCATCGATGGGATACTATTATATTGTCTTGTTTGCGTTACAACTCCTAGCGTTTTATTGGTGGCGTCTAATGTTACTGTCTCTTGGTTCACAACTTCACTGAAAAATGGCATGAAAACAGGGCGATCAACTGGGATACTCAAGAGACCAAAATTAAAAGTCAAAATTTGAATCTTAATATCAGTTATTTCGACTTTAATTGATGTAATATTTACATTTGATGTTTTGTAAAGCGAATCAAGAATATTCGATTTTTTAAATGTAATGACTAAATCTTGTGATGGTAATGGCGTGACCATGGCTAAACCACCTTTTTGGTATGGTGTTGAAAGAATGTCATGTGCAAGGAACTCGCGAACTGAAAAAGTTGTTTGTTGAGAATCCGCCGCGGAAGGTGTTTGCACATATTCTAATGACGTCGCTGATCTATTTAATTGCGCCCATGGATATGTTAAGGTGGCGTTAGTAAGTTCTGTTGTGCCATTAAAAAACACTGATTTCTTAGTAGTAATATACATATCGCTAGTGTTTTGTTTCCAGAATTTATTTCTGTATAGAACATCTTCTGGCTCACTACCTGCACCAAAAGGAGGGTTTAGAGTTGAGGCAGGATTGCATAATGGCAATAAGTCAGCTTTTCCTGGATATTTTTGATCAAAACTTCCGTATGTATCTTCAAGATAAATTCCAGATTGTTCTAAATTTTCTTTTTCAAACAATCTAGATAAAATTTCAATTCTATCTGGTGTTCTTGTGTCATCAATTAAACTAACTTGTTTGTCTGACATTTGAATGCTACTAAATGATTTGTTAACAACCAGAGAATCAAGACCACCATTAGAAGCACTTGTAAAATATGGCACAGATTGGGCAGTATTTAATGCTAGTGGTGCAGAAGCATTATATGTTGGGGCTGCTGCGAGTGCGGTACCTGATGCAGTGACTTTATAATCGCAAAATAGTTCAATTGAGTTTAACATCACGTTCCCCGACAATTTCGACGAGTCAATTGTGAAAATAACATTTTGATCAGTTGATGTGTAGTTAGTGTCTGGTTTAATCTCTAGTAAATTGAAGCCTTTAAGCCCGTAATTAATTACTTGATCTAGTGTTTTTACATTCTTCAATGCATTTCTTTGCACTTCATTAAAACGAAGCATTTATATATCTATTATCTAGAAAAAAAGTTTTATTAAATAATCTATATTTTTATTTAATAACGATTTTTTATTATTTAAAATTGTTTTCTTTCAATAATTCTGACATAATATTTATAATTTCTTTTTATTCTTATAACTTCATTATTTTCTGTTTTTATATCTAAATTTTTCTTTTTATATCCTTTTATATCTTCAACTTCTCCAGCTAATTTAAGTAATCTATTTTTATCAGTATTATATATGTAAAATACTGGATTTCTTATACCCGTATTGAAAAATATTCGTCTGAGTATCTTTCTTCCCACTATTAGCGGAGACTTTCCGAAATACTTTCCTACAAAATCCCCGTCTTTATTCACAAGTCTATATAATTCTTTTGTATTCTCTTCTATATTAGCTATTACATCAAAGTTTAAATGTGTTCCATCTGGTTGATATAGTTTTTGTCTATCTGGTTCCTTAGAAATATTAAAAGTAATTTCTTTGTCCATTTATATATATACAACATAAAATATATTCTATCGTTTATTTTATATTTTATTTCTTTTACGAATAAAATATTTAAAAATCATATTTTTTATATTTCCTTCCTATAAAATTAATATCCGTTTATTTGTTATACAATATGAATATTTAAAATTAAATATTAAATAAGTTTCAGAAGGATCAAATATATCTACATCTATATTTTTATAAAATAATAATAATCTGTTAGTTCTTAATTTATCATCATTAAAACAAATATAATAATCTAGTTCTTTTAATAAAAGTCTGCTTTCATGGCTATTTGTTTCATAGTGTGATATTTTGACTATTGATATATTTTTTTTTCTTGACAATTCTAAAAGTAAATTAAAAAATATATTTACTTTCCTTTGGGTTGGCTTATTTAAATTATCGATATCATCAAAAATAAATAAACAATCATGATACATCTTAAATATACTTTCGGCATCTTTATCTTCTTTATCAATTTCGTCTTTTTTAGTTGAATTTAATATTTTAAAATTATTAAGTGTTTCAATATCGAAATCTTGAATGTATTTTTGATGTTTCATATTTTCATCTGATTCTTTCGATGTTGAATTTACTAAATATATTTTATTAGGTTTATTTAATTTATGGTAGTCTTCAGCTATTCCACTTGCAAACAAACTTTTACCAGTGCCTCTACTACCAGAAATAAAAATAACTGATGTTTTACCATCTAAAAAACCTTTAAAAATTGGATATGGCCTTTCATTTTTAAAAATTAATTCTTCTTTACCTGTATATGCTAATTTAATATATTTTTTTGGATCTTTTGTGTAAGCAATGTAAAACTCATCTTTTTTAGGTATTTTGTCAATTTGTAAATATTTTTTTTTCTTATCTTCATTTATTTCATCTATTATCGCTAATTTTTCCATTATATATTAATTATAGATTTTTTAATTTGAAATTTGCATTTATATTGCCTCCTCTTTTTTTTGATGTTGGCATAACTCGACTTAACTTTTGGCTAAGTGCATTTGTTTTTTCCAATCCTTTACAATTGCACTTGAAAACAAACTGATGCCAGTACCTCTACTTCCACTAATAAAAATAACTAATTTTTCCATTATATATTAATTACAGATTTTTTAATTTGAAATTTGCATTTATACTTACCTTCCCTCCTCTTTTTACTGGCTTTTTTTGCATAACTCTAGATAAATTTTGACTGACAGGTAAAACATTTTCCAAGCCTCTGTTTTCAAACTCTTTGGGATGTGTATTTCCTACACTTTCAAACAATTCATTCTTTATATTTTGATCATATCGTTTCATTACAGTTGACATACTTTCTCTTTTTACCTTTGCTCTTTCTAAATCTGTTTTTTGTTTCATTCTCAATAAATCATTATTAATATTTCGTTCCTCTTTATTGTTAGCTTGAATCGCTTTTACTGCATTTGTTTTTTCTAATCCTTTATATAATTCATTGTCCCTTTTAAATCTATCATGTAAAAGTTCTCTTTCCTTTTCATCATGGCGTAAATCAACTTGTAAATCTTTTGTTAAATTAGTTGCACGAGTATAATTATACGGTTTTCCTAATCTTAAACCTCTTACATTTGATTCAACTGTATAGCCTCCCTTTTTTATTATTTTAGGTTCCTCTTTATGTAGTTTTAAAGCTTCTTGACGAGTTACTGTTTTTAATCTTTTATTTGATTCATTTAATAAAAGATTAAATGCTTTCTGCTGTAGTTCACTTTCTTGACCTGCTTTTCTTCCAATTCCCGCTCCGCGTTGTCTTGGTTGACTTGCTTCTCTAAGTGTTCTAGATATTTCTCTTAGTCTACTCGATACCTCTCCATAACCATCTTCTTCTTCTTCTTCATCTTCTTCTTCTTCTTCTTCATCTTCTTCATCTTCTTCATCTTCGTCTTCTTCAACCCTTTCTTGTGTTCTTTCTCTTTCTCGTGCTCTTTGTTTTCTTTTTTTTTCTTCTTCAATTGCTTTTTCTCTATCTATAGCCTTATTAATTGCTTTTGTTTCAGCTATTTTTTTTTTTAAGTCTTTTCTTAATTTATCTATAAGTGCTTTTCTTGTTGGATCTTCATTCAATAGTTCTGTTTCTAATTCATCCAATGTTTCTAAATCTAATTCATCGGTAACAATATCCTCAAATTCCAGATCATCTTGAATTTTTCTTGATTTCTTTTGTCTAATTGTTACATCTTTTTCATCTTCATCATATATTCTATTTAGTATTGATTCTTTTCGTGCTTTTTTATATCGATCATCCATCTCTCTCCGTAACGCTACCAATAGTGTAGGATCATTTAATCCAATTGCGCTTCTAATTTTGTAATTATAATATTTTGCAAAATCTAAACCAGTATCCATTCCATTTACTAGTATTGTATTTTGTGCTAAAATATTTTCTATTTCTGGCTGTAATAGTCTTGAATATGATTTATATAGGTCATCTATAATTTCTTTCTGTAATGGAAATTTTTTGGCGAAGTTTGCAAATTCTACATGAATAGGTCTATTTCTTGGATCATCTACAATAAGATCTTCGATAAATTCTACCATCGCAGGTGGTTTATTTGAAATTAAATTAACAAAATCTTCTAATTCATCATAAGCTATCTGTTTATATTGATTTATTGTTTCTTGATCTTTGTTTAATATTAATCTATTAAAATTCTGAGACAAATTAACAAACAAATTATTTATGAAAAAGAATTGCGCATCAGTTAAAAAATATGTTTCGTCTTCATCTACTTTTGCTTCTACTTGTGTTCTTTCTAAATATTGTTCAGTTAGTTTTAATTGTTTTTTGAATGTATCTAATGTTACAACTAACTGTATTGGTATATTTAAAGCATTTTTAGCATCCTGTATCGATTTTATTTTATTGTCTAAAATCAAATTAATCATTTCTTGATTTTTTTTTGATGTTTCCGACATATAATTATATAATATAAATATAAAATAAAAAATATGTTTTCTTTATTTATATATGTCACAACTCTATCATTCTAGAAAAGAACAGCTAATTAGTGATAAAAAAACTTTTGTCGGAAATATAGATACCGAAATAGAAAAAGTTAGATCACAAAGCCCTAAACCTCCAGCTAGAGAATGTTTAATCGATCCTTCCAAAAAAATTGCTTATAAAATAGATATCGAAGATTTGAAAAAAAAAGTTGATAAATTCGAAGCAAATACAAAAGCTATTGAAACTAATTTAAGTTTAAGTTTTGTTGATCTTAAAAATGAAATATCAAGTGTTGTTGAATCTAAAATGAGCGAACAACAAAAATATTTTGATAGTATGAAAATTGAAAATCTAAAAAACGCACTTAATACATCTATAAAAGAAATTAACGAAAATCTTAAAAATATAGCTTGTCAATTAGTTGCGTATAAAGATGAAATTAACATACTTAAATCAAAAATTTCAGAAATTGAAAATTTATTCTAAATTTAATATATATATATAATGAGTGAACCAATTGAAAATCAAAGTTGTTGTAATAGTTGTTGTAATAGTTGTTGTAGTCCTATATTTTATTTAAATGATCTATGGGAAAATAATAAATATGAAGTTAGTAGTAAATTATCCATAATATTAGGTATTTTAGGCAGTACTGGTAGTATTTTATTAGGATTTCATTTAATGGTACCAGCCAGTGTTATTTTAGGTTTAATGAATGTAGGTGTGTTTTTTGCTGGAATTGCTTTATCGAAATATGAAATTAAAAATAAAATATTAGAAAAAGATAATGAAAGTTTAAAACAAGAAATTACAAAAAGATTTACGATTCTGGAAAATTTTAAATTTCCAGTAAGTGAAAATAATGGTATTAGTGAAATTTCATCACAAACTACTCCAACACCTTATGAAAAAGTTGTTAAAATTTAAATTTTAGTTTTTCCGACCATCCATTTAAAAATAGAGAATGATCGTCCAATACAATTTATGCAAGATTCTTTATTAACTACTAATTCATCACTATTAATAAATAATAAATCCATACTATTCACATATAAAAGTCTAAAATCTGATATACTAATATTATTTAATATATCTATGTTATTTTTTATAATAGTTGCATACAAAACAGCATAACAGACATATTTTAATCTTGCTTTATCCACAGTTTTATAAAAATCACATTCCGAATTTACTTTCATTAATATTTTTAAAATTTCAGAAAAATCTGTCAAAATATTAAAACTTGGATCATTTAAAAGTGAATTTAAACCGTTTCTTACCTTTTCCATGTATTCAGCACTATTTATAAATTTAGTCATTATGCTCACTATTTTTATTTTTTCACTCCCACCAATATTTAAGCCTATATTCTGTAAATAAAAGTTAATTTCAGTGTTTATATTCTCGTTCATTTATATTATTACATGATAAAATAAATATAAACTATTTTATTATTATAATGGAAACAATATTTAATGTAGTACTGGCTAAAATAGCAGAAAAAGCACTTGAAAGAACAATTTCAAAATCTTATGATGTTATTCAAAATAATTTTCCTAAATATTCTTATTTATTAGATCCTTATTGGATAGCACAAATAGAAATATATTATATGGGCAAAAGTTATATCGGTTATGATCAATACAAAGAAAATGGTGACGTTAGGATAATTAATGAAAAATAATTTTGATTTATTATTTATATATGACAGAAAAATATATAAAGAAATTTAAGAAACTTGCAAATGATGTTTTAGAAGGCACTAAAAAAGCAACTCCGTATATATTAGGTAGTTTAGCTAGTTTAATTGTTTTAAACGGAATGTATGAAGGATATCAAGAATCCAAAATTGGAGGAAAAAGAAAAAATATTATTAGAGGTAAAGCTAATAAATTAAAATAATTAATAAGTATCTTTACTTCCAAGTTTCAAATTACAATCTTTGCATAGAATTCGTAAAACTGCATTTTTTTTGTGGTATTTCTTCCATTTATTAGATATTTTACTATCTTCAATAAATTTACGTCCTCCAAAAAAATTATCATCTTCTATTTCGATATCTATATTTTCATATTTTATAAAAAAATCATCTTGTAGTTTTTTAAATTTAACTACATGATCAACATGCATTTCGCAATTACTTTCTTTACAATTCAAACAAATCTTTTTTTCACCTTTTCTAAATTCATTTATTTGTTCTTGTATCGCTTTTCTCATTGATTGGGATAAATCCAACTTTTTTTTTTGTTCTAAAATAATATTATTATCTTTTCCAATATTGTCAATTATTTTATTAAATCCTATTGGTTCAACTGTATTATCGCTCCATAATATTTGACAATGATAAGTTTTAGGATTTAATTGATTTTGTGTTACTTCGATTAATTCAATTTTTCTTTCTTCTGTTTCTCTATCTTTCGCTAAATTATAAAAAAAATTATATTCTTCGCTAGTTTTTAAAATATTTTTGCCACTATTTAAATATTTCATCATTGTGGTTTTTACAAATTCTTTCATCTGTTTTTTATTCATTATATAATAATAATATATTTTTATTTTTTATATGTTTTAATAATATTTAATATTTTTACTATATTAAATAATTAATTATTCTGAGTCTTCGCAGTCATCTTTTTGGTAATCATTAAATAATTCGCTATTATAATTTTTTAAGATGTTTTCTAATCCATTAAATTTATATCCTCGTTTATCATTATTTTTATATGTAAAATCAGCGACTTCTTTTAATGCTAAAGCCATTTGTTGTGTTGATTTTATTTCTGTATAAAAATTAGATTTTTCAAATTCTTTTATTTTTTCGAATAATTCATTAATACTAAATTTTGATCCTTCCAATCTAGAATAATTTTTATACAAAAATTTAATTGGGGATGGTAAATATATATTTTGGATTTCTCGTTTTAATGGAGTATCTAAGCATTTTATTTGTTCTGGAATATCCAAATCCATTAATTCATGAAAAAATGATATCATTATTTCTTCATCTTCTAAAGCTTTATAAAATTTTTGTGTTTGTTCTTCTGATAGTATATTTTCAGTTGTTTGAATCATTGACATTCTTCGATCATTTTTTTCCATAAGAAATGGAATTCTAGAGTTTGTTGTAAATAGAAAATTTACAAAATTAGCCATTTCATAAGCATCTATTCCTTTTTTATTAATTTTCACTTGACTACGTGTAATATTGTTTTTTAATGATGTATATAAATCTTTTGTTTTTGCTAGAATTTCATCACCATAAATTAATAATTTAGATTCACAGAAACTATTAAATTGACTAGCCATTTCATCAATATTTTCTAATTTAGAAATATATTTTTGATCCATTATTTTTCTTATTAACTCAATAAATGAATTTTTACCGACTCCGTGGGAATGAGAATAAAGAACAATACAAACATTTGTTTTAGCTTTTTTTTGTAAAATGAAGGCTAACCATTCCAAAACATATTTTTTATATTTCGGTTCGAATAAGTGATCTAGAAAATTATGTATTTCTTTGGTTGATTTCTTGGGATTCTTTATTTTATCATATTTAAATCCTGTAAAAGTATTGAAATCATTTTTATTTTTCATTTCTGGATCAAATGTAATTGCATCATATTCTCTTCTAGTTTCATCTCTTATCCATCTATCAAAAAATGGTTTTTGTTGTATTCCATGAAGAGTCATTACGTCAAGAGTATGGGCTGACATATTTAATTTTGTTGATTGTTCATTATGAATAATAAATTTATTTCGTTCTTTATCATATAATGCAAATTGCCCTAAATCTTTAATAATAAACCATTTTTCTTCGATCTCTTTTTTCATTTTAATATATTGATGATCTGATAAATCCTTAATTTTTTGTTGTTCTTTTTCTCTATTTAATTTATTTTGCTCTCTTTCTAATTCTTTCAGTTGTTTTTCTCTTTTAATTTCAGCTTCTTTATCCTCTTTTTCTTTTTGTTTAGCTTCTTCCTTTTGTTTCTTTTCTTCTTCTTTAGCTTGTTTTTCTTTTTGTTTAGCTTCTTCCTTTTGTTTCTTTTCTTCTTCTTTAGCTTGTTTTTCTTTTTGTTTAATTTCTTCTTTTTCTTTTTGTTTAATTTCTTTTTCTTTTTGTTTAGCTTCTTCTATTTGTTTCTTTTCTTCTTCTTTTTCTTTTTGTTTAATTTCTTTTTCTTTTTGTTTAGCTTCTTTTTCTTTTTGTTTAACTTCTTCTATTTGTATCTTTTCTTCTTCTTTCTTTTCAACTTCTTTTAATTGCTCAAGAACCTTTAATAACTTACCCATTATATTATAATAAGATATATTAAATTTATCTTTAAGTAATTTAAATAAAATTAAATATTTTAAAATCTATACTTTATTTATATTTTTATTTGCCTTTATTTATCTATGATGAAGATTATTTACTCTCTATATATCTTTTTTTCACTAAACTAAAAAATTAAATATAAACTAACGGGACAACTAAAAAATTTCCTTTGCCCGTTAGTTTATTTTAAAAAAAAGTATCAATATTAAGCAATTTATATTATATTTTATTTATTTTCAATTAAAAAAAAAGAATATATATCAAGCAACGGGACAAACGGGACAAAGTTTTTAAAAGTTCTATATAAAAAAAAATAAAAATTTAAAAAAAAAAAAAATAAAAAAAAAATAAAAAAAAAAATAAAAAAAAAAATAAAAAAAAAATAAAAAAAAAAAAAAAATAAAAATAAAAAAAAATAAAAATAAAAAAAATATTATTTTTATAAAAAGTAAACTTTCAAAAATTTTGTCCCGTTTGTCCCGTTGCTTGATATATATTCTTTTTTGAGAAAAAAACATTATTTTATGAATAAAACTTTGTCCCGTTAGTTTATATTTAATTTATTTAATAAATCTGTATTAAGTTCTTTTTTAACAAACTCTAAATCAAAACCAAATTTTGACTTGATCAGCTGATTAAATTCTATTAATAAAGATGGATTATATTTTTTGGAATTTAACATAAGGCCATCGGCGCACAAAACACAATCATTCACAATAATTTTTTTTTCTGTACAATAAATAAACAAAGTTTCTAATATTTGCGCTTCCCATTCTTGTAAAATAAAAGACATAGTAGTACCAATTATATTTTTTGATTTTTTATTTTTTGTTATTAACATTTTATTTTTAATTGTTTCAACTAATTCGTCATTATGGCTGATCATAATATTCCCGATATTGCGAAGTTCTATTTTAAGATTTTTTATTTCTGGAATAATATTTTTTGTAATATTGTTATCTTCTGCCCATCTGCTAAAAGAACCAAAATAAAGTAAAATAATAAATAATTCTTTAGCTTTATCCCTTGAAACTTCGTAGTAGCTCATAACTAGATTTAAATATTTATCTCGATTATTGACATATTCTTTTAAATATTTACATTCAATATTATTGCTTTGTACAATTTGAAGTAATAAAACAGGGTGACAATTGACAATATCAATATCAACATATTTTTCATAAGCTAAAGCACCGCGTATTTGTTTACGAAATGAAAATAATCCTAATGATTGTGAAGGAAAAACTCTTCCATATCCGTTTAATTTTCTAACTTTGTCATATCTAACAAATACCGAACCATATTTTATATTTTCAGCATATTTTTTTAATTGTTCTTTTTCTGTGCAATATTTTTTTTTTAAAAATTCATTTTCATATAAATCAGATCTTGAAACTTTATCATATGACTTTAGAAAATCATCATCTTCAGATGAATTCAATAATTTGTTTAAATTGTCTATGTTTATATTTTCTATTAGTATTTTTCCATCCAAAATACTATTCTTAACCTGTATTTTTAAATTAATCTTACTTTCCATTTATAATATATATATTATATAATATTTTTTTAAATGGTTTAAAATATATTAAAAAATATTAAATTATTATATAAAAATATTAAAATAATTAAAAACATATAAAAATATATTATATATATTATATATTATAAATGGAAAACGAAAATAATTATAATAAGAATTATTACGAAAAAAACAAAGAAAAAATGAAAAAACAAATTGCCATAACATCGGCAAAAATGAGAGTCAGAAATATGTTATCAAAACTAAATAATAAAGAATATATTAGAATACCGTGTGAAAAAATAGAAAAATACGGAATAAAGAAAACAGATGACGGAAAGTATTATATTTAATTTTTATTATATGAATAAATTAATAATTTATATAATAATACTATATGGATAAATTAGGAGGAAGGGCAAATCTTATACAAAGGACAGGAAGTAAAACAAATGATATAAAATATTTTATCGATTATCTGCCTGTCAATGTAAAAAATGTAGTAGAACCCTTTGGTGGATCTTTTGCAGTTATAAGAGATGTTTATAGTGATAAAAAATACAAAAAATACGTAAATGATGCTGATGATAATTTATATTATATTTATAAACATCCTAATGAATTAATAAAAGCTTTTGAAGCATGGAATATTATAAATGATAAAAAAATATTTGCGACTAAAAAAAAAGAGATTTTCATGAAAACAAAATTTAATGAAGCAGTAAAAAAAATTGTAATTGATAGCTCTATTGTTAGGGGATTAATAACAAACAGTAAGAATTTAGAAGATGCAGACAAAGATATAAAATTTATGAAAACTATTAATTTTACAAATGATGATGCATTTAAAATAATTGATAAATTTAAATATAAATCAAATTCATTTATATTTTTAGATCCTCCTTATTTATTTTCAAATAATGAAACATACAATCCACAAAAAGACGATCCAGATAATACTGATTTTTATATTAAATTTTATAATATATTAAAAGATAAATCTGTCAAAGCAAAGATAATGTTAATAATAAATGATTTAAAGGTACTGAGATGGATTTTTCAAGATTTTATAGTTGGTGATTATGAAAAAATATATCAGGCAAGTAAAAAAAAAACAAAGCATTTAATTATTACTAATTATTAAATTTATATAATTTTATATTTTTCGGTAGCTCCAGAAACATAAAACTGTCCTTTGTATTTATATAATTTTTTTTCTTTTGTTCTATATTTCATTTCTTCTTTAGATATAATTTGCATATAACTATTAGCTTCTTTATTATATAAATTATATATTTTTTCAAATCCTTCTATTTCACCATCATAATATGGGCTATTTAAAATTAAATAATTATTATCATTTGTTTTATAAATTTCGATATGATCTAAATTTAATGATATTTTTTTTAATTTTCGTAAATAATCACCGACAAACTTAGTTTCCGCGGCTACATCTTTTATATGGTATTTCGTAATAAAATCATTTCTATTTTCAAATATCTCTGCAAAATCTTCTATTTTATTGCTTTCATCGAGCACAAAATTTCCCCAATATGTATTTTTATAAATCTTATTATATTTTGTATTTTGACTAAAATGTAATTTCATATTATATAATATAAATATATTATTTTTTTAAGTAATTCTTAAAAAAACGCACATAAAAAAAATAATATGTATATTATATATATAATGAATTTTGAGGAATACGAAAAAATGTTTAAAAAAATACAAAAAGAAGAGAGTAAAGAATTTTTAAAAGCCATAGATAGGGGGGATTTAGATTTTTCGCGCATGATAAAATTAATTAAAAATTTAAATGAAAAAAAATATATAAGAATTCCGCATGCAGAAATAAAAAAATATGGATTAACGAAGTGCGATGATGGAAAGTACTATAAATTTTATCATGTGGGTGAATATAAATAAAGGTTGCCTGACATATATAAAAATATATAAAAATATTATCTATTTATAATAATATAAATGGAAAAAATGTCAGAAAAATCGATTGCATATGAAATTTATAAAAAGAATGTCGGTGGAATTACTTTTAATGGTGAAAAAATGAAAGAATTTTATGAATTGCCAGAAAAAATAAAAAATGCATGGTTACAGGTAGAATTTACATTACTTAATAAAGAAAATGTGAAGGTGTCCGAAAATTTTTATCTCAAGGATATTTTACCATAAATATTTTCGAGCCCAATAATGAGCAGAATTTTTATTATCTGTTTTTTTACTTCTTAATAAATAAAGTCTTCTTCTTTCTTTATCTGAATGATCTAAATTTGACCAATGTTTTAATGGTGTAGAATCTTTAAAATGTTGATATCTAGAATCGCCAAAACTTAATAAATAATCATAATCATGAGTTTTTGGATTAAGTTTAAATATATCATATTTTTTATTTTTTTTATTAGAAACTTTGAGCATATATTTTGCTTTTAAATTACCTGCTCCTCTTGCTGGTGGTGCTGCCCCTGTTGGATTTGAATGAGGTAGAGGTATCATCTCTAAGTCTGGAATAAGAGACTCTTGTTGTGGAACAAAAGATAACCCTTGTTGTTTTAATTGCTCTATTAATCGTAACTGTCTTTGGAGTCGTGGATCTCTTTCCTGTTTTTGTTGCTGTTCTTGATTTTCTAGTCGCCATGTTTTCTGATCCATAATTGTTGCAAATCCTGATGGTAGGCTTGTCCCCACGATAGCTCTAAGATCAGTAGGACTTAAATTATATCGAAAATTAAATGCTTCTAAAACTCTTAATATATTATACAAATCAGTTTGGCTATAACGTCGTGAGAGGAAATTATAGAAGGCGGGAGTTATATTAAATCTTCTTGTTATGTCTGCGGGGGTTTGAGGAAAATAATCTGTATAATTTGGATCCTTAAGGATTTCTCCGACATCTTTATATATTGATGAAAAATATCGTGCCCTCATGGCCATCAAATCATTACGAGTTGGTGTTTGTCTATTTGCCATTATAATAAAAAAAAATAAAATTAATAATTTTTCAAATCGTTTTCAAGTTCTTTTATATCTTTTTCTAAAAAGTAAATATCTTCAAAAATTTTAAAGGTTTTATTTTTAATATTTCTCCATTCTTCTAATTTATCATTACCTAAATCAATTAATCTAAGTGTATAATCTTTGCCTGATTCGTTCTTTTTCTGTTTAAATGAATAAATATCAAACTCATCAAATCCAGGTTTATTTTTAGTTTCTTTTTTAGTTTCTTTAATTACGGATCCAAATTTAACAAATCTACTCATAATATATAATAAGAATATTATTTTATCAATATTATTTATATGAATAGTTTGATAAAGAAACCGTTAAGTAATATTGATTTAGAGAAATTATATCAAGATATGAATA
>Ga0315900_10002921_pt1 | contig 25460 bp, 31 predicted proteins | sample LakEriMetagenome_FD_203521 | JGI IMG/M metagenome (GOLD analysis project Ga0315900, IMG submission 203521) | Freshwater fungal communities from buoy surface, Lake Erie, Ohio, United States - Buoy 12 MA114 | ecosystem: Environmental > Aquatic > Freshwater > Lake > Lake biofilm | place: USA: Lake...
CAGTTTCCCCCGTACTCCCAACCCCACATGTTGTGGTAAGGGCTAGAGGGATTTAAATAAATACTTTTCTGAATGTTGTTCAATCTATCGTGATCAAGGTCTGATGTTTGAGCCTCAATCACTACGCCATTTTGATCTACAACAACCTTGTAGTTATTATCTTGAACGTACTCTTTTGCAAAGTTCACTTGGATGTTCTCTGTCAATGGCATAATTAAGCCATCTTTGTATAGAGAGATTCTTATCCAGTTCACGTAATCAGACGGAAGAACAAACTTAAGGTTAGGGCCAACTGTCTGCTGAAGGACTTTAATCTCCTTCATAGCGTCGTAGTTAAGTTCCTGAATTCCTCTCTTCGCGTAGAATAAAACCTTGTACCTATTTAGGTTATTCATCAACTCATGGTCTCCCTGGTACATCAACATAAAGTTGTTGACAATATCCTCTAGAGATATGTATTGATAAGACCCCCAATTAGCATCCTCTGGCGTGTTGCCATTATTGCTATAGTACTGAAGATCAGATAGATATTTATTATATAGACCCATTATTTTTCAACAACTATTTCTGATTGTTCTTGCTGAGTGGCAAAGTTAAGAGCTTCAGTCTCTCTAATAGACATTCCAGCAAACTGTAAAATCTTAGCGACAAGCGTTGGCTCATCTGTATTTGGTAACTCAAAATCTTGATAATCAACAGCATTCTGGTTAAACAAAGGCTCACCAGCAACAAGAGTATACGTCCACTTAGGATCTTTAGGGTACCTTACGTAATAGCAAGAAACCCCAGTACTAATAGTGTCTGGGTAAACAGTAACTTTATTCTCTGACTGAACGTAAGCAGGAAACAACTCAATAGGTTGAGTTAGGTTTGACATCAACAATTGTTGAGCTCTAGCCATTGAAACTTTCTCGATTTCAACCATCTTTCCAACATTGTTTGTATGAATAATTCTAACAATGGTGTAGTAATCTGTAGGCAAAGCAAAAGTGCCTGACGTCTTAGTCAGTGCAACTGATTTACTAAACGAGTCAATAACTTCTTCATACTGCTTCTTAATATCTGCATAACCAATACCAGATTCTCTAGCATTCTCCTTCAAGATCTGGTAGTTGTATCTGTAAAAGTAATTCTCAAATATGTCAAGCTGTGCCTGCTTGGCAAATAGGTTGAAGTCATTAGGGCTGATGTAGCCGTAATTATTCTTGTTCAGAACCGATAGAACCGTATTTCTTACTGAGTTTATCATTCCATTCTTTTTGTACAAAGATAATAAAAAAAAGAGAGGGTTTTACCCCTCTCTAATTTACTCTACGTGTCTCTCTAGTAACTTTAGAGTCTCGATACCCTCATCGGACTGCAAGTACTTAGATACTGTTGAAATTCTATGTTCCCCAAATGGGATCGTCATGAATTTACTCTTATTTTCAGGGAAGTTGAAATAGATATCTCTATTCTTATTTCTCATTTTAAGGATCTGCTGTTCGAACGCTCTAGCAACAATGTCTTGAACTTTCAACAATGGATCATTAAGAATCTCCATAAATCGATATGGTTGATTCTTAGCAAACACAATTACGTCTCTCTTAAGCTCGGCAGATGTCTTCTTATCAGCCTGTGCTCCAAGACCAATTCTAGCAACAGTCTCCATCATCGAAATCTCCATTGACTTAGCTGCAATCAATGCATCAACCTCAATATCAAGATACTCCAAATCTCTTTGAGCATCTTTTTCAGAGTCTAGTTCTTCAAATATTTTTCCATTACCAGGGTGGTAATAAAGAAACTGCTGAAGGATTGGATTACTCTCTGGAACGTGCAACATACCATCCTCAAATACGATTGGCTCAAGTAGTACGTTTCCGTCCTGTTCGTCAATGAATGGGCTTGGTTGATTTGCTGAATACCTCAGCTGTCTGTTTGCCTTTCCATCAAAATAAAGTAGCGGTCTTCTAGCTGTCCCTTTTGATGGGATCATCAAGCTAAGTGGCGCGTCTGATCTTAGGAGAACATAAGTTCTCGATTTTAATTGTTCCATTTGATTTTAATTTAATTTGAAATATTACTTTTTACTAACTGGCTTCTTTTTAAGAGCCATACTTACTTTTTGCTGAGCAGCTTCAGAAATTCCTTCACTTTGTGCTGAAGTCATAGATTTTAAAGCAGCTTTCTTTTTGGCCGTACTAGAGATAGTTCCAGTAGTACGAGTAATTTTAGCACCATATTTAGGAGGCGCTTTTGGATTATAAAAGCCAGATTTTACCATTGCTGCTTCTAGTTTCTCCATTTGAGATAATTTCTTCTTACTAGGAGGATCACTTTTTTTAATAGCCATAGTTTTTTTTGTTTAAAATAGAGGGAGTCACAGCGACCCCCTCAGTTAATTAATAAGCTGGACAAGTTTTGCCACCTTTTCTTCGGCCTCCGCCTCCTCCACCTTTAAAGGTTGCTCTTTTTTGAACGGACGGTCTTAAATTATACCCTACTTGGCCAACAGCATAAGAAATACTATCTTTAGCGTCTGAAAGTGCTTGTCCTACTGCACTTTTTCTAGGCGCTCCTGTTGCTAAATTATATCCTCTTTTAGGAACTTTTTTAGCTGGAGCTACAGGCATAGGGGCAAAGACTCCAACTGGAGTTTTTACTTTTGTTCCAACTGGACTACCCGCAATTGTATTGGTTCTAGTAGCTGGTTCTCCCTGCTTTCGAACTAAAGTCATCTTGTATCCAGGAGCAGCAACAGTTTGACCATTTTTAGATCCAATTTTTGATTTTGGTTGATCTTTTTTCTTACCACCCTTTCCAGGGCCTTTAGATAGAATAGCCATGTTACTTTTTCTTCTTAGAAGTTACACCCAATAAATTTTTAGCAGGACTTGGAGTTGCTTTTCTTGTTCTTTGACGTCTTACCATTTCGCTAATCGTAGGGGCCTGTGTTGCAGGGTTCAAATAGATATTAGCATCTTTTTTAATTCCGCCCATACCTTGACCGCCTTCCTCATAACGATAATAACGCTCATTTTTTCCTTTACCCGTAATCATTGTGTGAGTAGGATTAAATCCCTTTTTAGGTGGATCACTTTTTTTAATTGCTGTTGTTTTCTTAATAGCCATTGTCTTATTTGTTTAAAGGTAAAAGGAGAGGCCGAACGGCCCCTCCTAATTTACTATTACTTCTCGAACAAGAAGAAGTTGTTAGCACCCATTGTGCACAACGCTCTTTCAGACAAGAAGTGAACTTCCATTGCATCCAAGCTAGAAGTTTCAGCACCCCCAGCAGATCCAGTGATCCAGGTCTTGTACTTACGATCTTCAGTCTCAGAAGCTCTGTAACGAACGTGCAAGAATGGACGCTTAGCGTTCTTACCAAGTACGTTGTCGTACACAGTAGTAGTTCCAGCTGGAACAAGAACACCGCTAATTCCGCCACCTACAATTCCACCACGCATGGTAGGATCGTTCAAGTACTTCCAGTCAGACTTGTAGAAGTCATAACCACGACGGAATCCAGAGAAACCAAGAGTCAAGGCCATCTTCTCATCGTTGTCAAATAGACCGTAAGAAGTACCTCCAGCTCCGTAGCTGTTCTGTGCTGCCAACATATCGTCGATATCGAAACCAAACTGACGATCCAAGAAGATTACGTTCTCTTCGATAGATCCTTGCTTGTCAAGACGAGATACGATGCTATCGAAATCATCCAAAGTAGATGGGTTACCACCAGCCCATACGTTACCTCTCTTACCGATTGCATCAAATAGACCTTCAGATCCTTTGAAACCTAGAGCTTTTGCTCCACCTGCGGTTACGTTTGCAGCTGGGATAGCTTCAATCATTGCAGTCTCAAGATAATCTTCGAAACGAAGACGAGTCTCATGCTGAGACTTTAGGTACCACAAGAAACCTGGGCCATTGTCACCTTCAACCTCTACCCATCCGATCTGAGCCATGTCAGAACCAGATACTGCATAGTGGTCTTTGATGATGATTGGAGAGTTCTCGAAGATCTCGCCATCAGACTCAAGAGACTCAACCATTCCAAGAGTTCCTTTCTTAAATTCAGAACCGTAAACAAATACAGACACAGTCTTAGTTGCTGCGAAAGTTTGTCCACCAACCTCGTAGTAAGCTACGTCAAAAGTTCTTGCTGCATAGTCAACAGCTGTAACGATACCTTTGTTTAGACCTTGAGCTCCAGCTCCTTCTTCAGAAATAAGGACAGTTTGTCCAACACGGATAGCAATGCTACCATTTACAAATCCCTTACCAGACAATTGACCAGCTGGAACTGTAAAAGTTGCATTGGAATCACCTGCTGCTCCATCCTGAGTTACGTTTACGTACTTAGTGTGAAGACGACCTTGCTCAGTCCACTTGATCAAGTCAGAAGTGGAAGGCAATTCAGCGCTCACCAATCTCAAGAAAGATGCTACGCTTCTGTTACCGTAACGCTCAAATTCTTTCTCGTAGGTATCAGGAAGATACTGGTTCAAGAAGTTGAAGTCGGTAATGTAGTTAGTTGCGAGGGCTACTCGCTCTGCACTTGGCTGTAATTGAAAGCCAGGTACAGTTTGTAATGTTCCTGCCATTGTTTTGTTTGTTTATTTTTTAAATCTAATTCTGAGTCCGCGACCATCGCTTTCCCCGACGCTAGTTACCTTGAATCCACCTTTGTTAATTACTTCAGGAGACCTTCTGACTTCGAAGTTGATGTTCTTGCTTGATTTAGCTTCTTTTTCGATAGCATCAGCAATCCCCTGCTCGTAGAAAAACTTGGCGAACTTCTCTGGATTCATAGCAACAGCTAATGACTTATGGTATCCTTTCGCGTCCTCAATCAACCCATCATTGTTTACAAATTTTCCAATGAAGTTGTTAATGTTGGACTGAGTCTTCTTCAGTTCATTATAGTCTCCTGGTGAAAACTTCAGCTCTTTATCTCCAACCTTGAAATCAAAACCTTTGAAATCATTATTGAAGACCTCATCTGTCTTCTTTAGAAACCACTCTGCCTGACGCTGCTCTAGCTCCTGGCTACTTTGCGCTTTCGCTGAATATTCCTTGTAAGCTTTCAACCCCTCTTGTTCTTCAGCAGAAAGGCTACCATAGCTTGACTCAAGCGGTGCCTTGTATTTCTGCTTCTGTTCCTCAAGGAACTTCTTAGCTTTTGCAAGTTCTTTTTTCTTTTCAATCTGTTTCTTCTTGATGTCCTTCTCGTCATCTAAGTCCTCATCATAACTGAACTTGTCAGCAATCAAGTACTCGATTTCTTCAGCATCAAGATCACTCTCCTTTTGAGAGTAATATTCTTTCAACAACTGATCTGGGTTCAAAGAATCCAAATCACTATTAATCCTTACAAAATCGTTAAGGCCTCTGCCTGTTTCCTTCTTGAAATTCAAGAATGCGGAAACGTCTTCAGGCAACTCATCTTTTTGTGGCACAAATAAATCTTCTACACTAGAAAATTTCTTGCCGTACTTTTTGTCAAGAAAGTCTAGGACTTTGTCATCTCCAAAATCCTCTACTTGCGGAGTCTCTACCACCGTTGTGGTTTCAACTTGTTCGGAAGCAACAACCTGCTCCTCATGTTTTCTTAGCACTTCTGCTTCAATCTCTTGCGCAGACTTTTGCTCTAGATCATCTAGAGCTCTTACTTTGATTCCCATTAGATTACAAATTTAGTTATTATTTAATTTATTTTGGTTCGAATGAAGCTAGGTCAAAACCATCGAAAGTGTCTTCGTTTGACTCAAACTTCATTGGAGGTAAGTTATTCTTTCTTTGATTGATAAGTTTAGATTGCTGAGTATTTTGCTTACTGATTCTCTCGTCTTTTCTGTCCTCCTTCATCTGCTCACGATCTTTAAGCAATCGAGTCTGCATTCCATTAATCTGCATGTTGTACTGGAACTCACGCTCCATCAACTGCAACTTAAGCATTGCTTCACCCTTAAGTTTTTCAAGATCCATCGCTACCTCAGCCTGCTTGATTTGAATTTTGCTTTCGGTCTCAAGTTGAATTTTTTGAATTGCTGCTTGAGCTGCTGCTTCCTGAGACTGCATGTTGATTTGAGCCTGCATCTGCTGTTTCATCATGTCATTCTTCTGGTCAGTATCCAGCTTCTTAGCTCTCTTAACCTTTAGAAGTTGGTTAGCCATCTTAATATTCTTAATCTCCCGAATGTCAATAGCATCTTCAAGATTAATATCACCTTTAGCCAAGGCCACTTGGATGTTCTGCTCAAGTTGTGCCTTCTGCTCTTCGTCTGGAGATACTTCAATAAAGATTCCAAAGTCGTGCAAGTACAAGTCCTTAATTTCTCTTAGGATACTAACATTGTACTTACCAATCTGCATAGCAAACTCCTCTGCAAAGTCAGCATACTCAAGAATGTCAGAAACACGAACACTCAAGGCTTCGGCAAATGTCTTAGTCATAAACAAACCAGCGTCAAGAATGTGTCTTGTCGCAGTGTTAGAATTAAGAGCTGCAAGCTTCTGTACGCCAACCAACGCACGTGGATCTGGATCACTTCCGTCACGAGCCTCATTTAGACCCGTCACGCTTCGAATCATCTCAAGGTAATGGTTGTAGTTGTTTATCAACGCGGACATCTTAGACTGCCCCGTAGTACCCGTGAGAGGCTGGACTGGAACTCGTGCATTATTGAAGTCTCCATCACCAGTGTAACTTCTACCAACAACACTACCAGTCTGGAAGTATAGTCTTAGAGCGTCCTCTGGATTGTAAGCATTTCCGTTACCAAGGTCAACCTCATTGAGACCATCTGCGTCAATAAACACGCCATCTGGTACCATTCTAGAAATTACTTGCTGTAACTTCAAGTGAGTGATTTGGATAAGGTCAGCAAAAGGAATCATTCGTCTAGTCAAAGACTCAATCGTTCCCTTGTACATTCTTGGTGCAACAGCAATGTAGTTTGGCAGAGCCATCTGTGATGCAGACTTAGGACGAACCATGTTCTCCATCAACTGCCACTTAAGTACAATCTGAGTACCCGCCACCATTACGCCCTCATACCATACATCGATGGTCTTCTCAATTCTTTCAAATCTACCTTCCTCCATCATTTCAATAGGAGGGTTAAAAGTATCATCCTTCTCAATTACTCTAGCGGCGTTACCATCTAGAATCTTCTTCTTGTAAACGTAAGTCTTAGTAGTCTTGTAGTTAAAATAAAGAAGAGTACAGGTGTCTCTTGAGAATACATCGTCAGAATAGAATCTAGATACTGAGTAGTACTCGCCCCACGACTGGCTAGTCTTTGAGATGATCTCTAATTCTTCCTTACTAATGTTAGGCTTAATCTTAACTAGCTCCGTCATTGGAACAGTCTTAATCTCTCCCCAGTAAAAGCAATCTCTAAAGTATGGGTCTTCAGTGTAACTGTAAACCACGTTAGCTGGGTCAACATAATTAAGTTTAACTCCTTCTCCAGGAAGAAACTCATGCTTACCAACAGCAATACCAAGAACAGCTAAGTCGTAATCAAATCTTCTCTTGATATCATCGTAATGATTGTCTAAAAGAATTGTATTAATTGCCTCTTCTTCAGCAATCTCGATAGCAGGCTTATAGTTAAGCTGCATAAACAAAGACAACTCCTGATCATCATTAGGCAAGTCTTCTGGACTAACCATAAATGGATCAACTCCAAACTTATCCTGAACCTCCATCAACACCTCTTTTGCCGCCATTTCTCCCTCGATCATATCTTGGAATTGATTTCTCTTGTCCGCAGACAAAGCGTCTTGTGCGTAGGCTTTAACTGTAAAAAGTCTGTCAGACATACCGTTCACAACGATATCGACAAACTTAGGTATAATTGGAACTGGGGTCCAGTCAATATTCAAATAAGAAAGGTCACCATCAATAGCAAGCTCGTTCTTGTATTTCTGAATTGACTGCTCACCACGAGCATACAACCTTAGACGATTAAAGTCTTTCCATTGGTTATAGTATCTCGCAGATCCGCTGTCTCTCCTAAACCATTCGTATTGAATGGCTTGGCCTACTCGTAATCCAAACTCCAAACTTGCTTTCTCTGCATCGGTGGCAAGTTGGCTAGGAAACTGCATAGGTGATATGTCAATATTCGACTCTTTCCGCATTAGCTAATTATTTGACTGGTTGTCCCATTGTTCTTGTATCTTGCAAATTTAATGCTTATTTTTGACTCTTTTCTTTCAGGCTGATACATGTGTTTTTGATTAGCCATAATGGATAATCCAGAACTAATAGACGCATCGTACTTTGTTCTGTTACTAATATCAAATTTAGCCCAATCATTTAATGTTCTGTTGAAGTACATCGAACCCATCTCTGAAGGGTCTCTATACGTCGACTCAAAATCAAAGCCAACGTACTTCTCAATATACGTCTCAATCGCTGACGCGTGTGCCTGTCTAACATCCTCACTTGAGTTAGGTATACCACCTAGCTCTCTTTCTGTAGTAGATAGCTTTGACAACGGCTTGTCAGGTCTATTCAAACAGAAGTGTCTGTACCCTCTATTCTTAAAGTGGTACAGCAACCTTGGCTTGTTGTTTTCTGCTAGTACTGGCATGCTGTAAAAGAAGCAAGCCATCAGAACCTCCTCGAAGAATATCTCTGCCGTCTGAGGTCTAGCAATGTACTCAAGGAAGAATTCGTTGCTTGGAGCGTCCTCCATGTTAAACTTAGTTAGTCCGTGCAATGCACCGTTAGATCCGAAACCATCTACGGTTCCTGAGATATCGTAGGAGTCACAACCGAACGCACCGATGTGCTCATTCATTGGGTAGAACAAGTCGCCCTTTCTTTCAACTCTATTCTGTAAACCACGTGGAGGCACCCATGATATGTTAAACCTTCCTCGTGGGTCTGGAGTCCAGATAACCTCAGTGTCTTTTTTCCCGTCTCTCCAACTAAAGAACCCTCTAGTCGTAAAGCTACCAGCAATTAAACTGTCGTTGAAGTCAATCTGAGTGTAGATCTTAGTCAAGTTAAATATAGACTGCTTGCTCTCATCTCTAAACGCGTGTGACTCCGTTCGTGGGTACTGACGATAGAATTCGTTCAAGGCATCAGGATCGCTCTTCAGGGCCTTAACTTCGTTCTCCCAATAGTCTACAGCTCCTAAGTTTATCATCTCACCATCGACACCTAAAACAGGTTTCTCAGGCTTTCTGAATATTGGCATGCCATGCTTATCAATGAAGCCTTCCATGTTCCACTCCATCGGAACAAACAACGCGTAAAGTCCTGACTTAGTCTGGTCGTTATCCGAACGCCTTCTTGGATTAGAGTCCTCGTATAACTTCTTGAAGTTCTCGCCACCTTTATCTAACGCGTTTGACGTTGAACCCATCATACACTTTCCGATAATCTTTCTACCCAAACGAAGACATGTTTTTGTTACACGCCAGTTATTCAAAATATTGTTTGGCTGAGACCACTTCCCACTTTCATCATGTACAAGTAGTTGCAGCTTCTCGCCATCGTAACTATTGTCCGCTGTGTTCTTCCAGTCAATCGTAGTGTTAAGACCTTCCTCTGGCTCCTCATCATCGTGCATCGTCTTAAAGTTCTTTGCAGTAATCTTTGACGATGGGATTCTAAACGCAAGCTCAGTTCTTGGATTGTCCATACCATCCTGGATAGGCTTGAAGAAGAATGGGTAGTTCCTGAATGTTGGTACCACCTTATCTGTAAACATAGTCTTCGCGTCAGGACCAGTCTTTGACAGGATACCTATACGACCGTTGTGGATGTTTGTACCCATGTTGACAATCTCTCCGTCAGCCATGTACGAAAATCCAGAACGACGAATCTTTAGGTACACCATTCCAAATGATCTTGGGTCAGCCTTGCAAGCCTCCCAGTAGATGTAAAGGATTCTGTTAGCCTCTCTAAAGTCAGGGAAACCAATGTCAATGCTAGACCACTGTAGGTACATGTAGTGACCTCCTGTAATGTACGTGGATACTCCATTGTTCTTGAACCAAAATCCATTGTCTCTTCTCTCAAACTCCTGGTCAATGTAATCAACCCAAGAGTTTCTAAACTGAAGAGGCATCTTGTTCCACTGGAAGATAGACTTGATTTTAGAAAGCGCAGACGGGAAGTCTGCTCTCTCCCAGTACTGATCATCATTCTTAGTAGATCTACTGTATACTTTCTTAGGCTCTTCTGGCAATGCCACCTTCAGTCCATTGATTTCATAAATCTCACCAATAGTTCCGTCCTTAGATATAACCACAAGGTCGTACTCAGAATTATACCCGTACTGGTATATCTTCTTGGTATTACCTTTAATTCTATCCTTATCGGGTATAACTTCGATGACAGAATAAAGTGGTTTACCCGTGTCTTTTGGCTCTTCGCTCAGCAAAGCCTCCCTTACCTGTTTCATCAGTGTCTGTTTTATTAAGTAGCTCCTGCTCTGCTTCAATACGTTCAAGAATCTCAAACGCATCAAAGATGGCAAGCTTCTTAGTGGCTGCCGCGTTCTTCAATTTATCTGCTGACAAGTCAGTCTCATCACCAGTTAAAATCTTTTCCTCGGCAACCTCGATAAGATGCTCAACGGCCTTTCTTCCAGCCTTGATTATCCTTCTCTTTGCTTCATTTATCTCCATTTAATTCTAAGCAAATGTTTTTAGAATACATCCGATACATGGTAACGTCATCTATCTGGAACTCATATTCACTCTCAGGAAGGAAACCAACTTTGTCCCCCTTCTTCAACCCCTTATCAATAAGTTCTCTGTTTGGATATGCTAACGTGCCACGTAAGTACTCTTCGGTACCTAGTTTCTTCATAATGAAGTTGTCTTGTCTCTTCTCTGGTATCACAAAGCAATACCTAGAGTGTGCCTGCCAGTCTCCATCTCTTTTATACAAGTAGAACTGGTCGTCGTCAATTAGGAAGATTCCTTCTCCTAGAAACGCTCGACCACTTCTCTCGTTACCCTTTATGTCGTTGTAGTACTTGAACACGTTATGATGCACAATGACGATGTCTCCAGGCATAACCTCTCCTTCATACCCAATAGGGGTAGCAAGTACCTTAGCATGTCTGTTAGACGCCTTGTGATCCTCTTTAGAAGAGCTTGTGATAAAGTCTATTCCACCGATGCTCTTCACGTTATCATACCTAGATCCACCAACTGGCTCTACGATAAAGTGAAATGGTGACCTCATTCAAAATCAAGATTAAACTCAAAGGTTATAGCCATGTTCTGGTTAAAGGTCTTCCAGAGATAAATTTCTCCAGAACCATCTTCTCCGTGAATCACATAGATTGACACGCGTCCGTCCTTCTCTCTAATATCATGTATCCTATACATTTCATTAAAGACTGGTTGACCAACAACGTAGTGCATTGCACTGCTCTTGTAGTCTGGTCCAATAGATACCTTACGAATTAGCATTAGTAACCTCCCCAGTCTTGAGGTCGATGACTGCATCGCTTCCAAACTGAGTTTTGATAGCGTCTTCTTCCTCTGTGATTTTACCAGCGATTGACGCTAGATCAATAAATAGACCCTGCTTCTCAATCTCGATTTCTGCGATTCTAAGTTTAGCGGTAGCGTAAGCTCTACGCAAGTTGTGAATCTTGTCTAGTTGTTGTTTTTCGATTTGTGCCATTTGATTTAAATATATTTTTTAGAAAATTCTTTTACTAACCCCGATTTGATGCATCTTTTGCAGCGGCTGGTATTGATACTCGAACAAATACTTGTTATCTAAGTAAGCCACTTTACCGCTAGGCTGAAGCAAAGAGTTAATTCCTGCGCCAATATACAAACCTTTTGGCTTTTGTACAATAGTCTTGGTCTCTGTATTCGTAATTGTGTTCGTAACTACTGGTACACTATACTCAGTCTTAGCGGTCATTTTAAGCACCTCTCCAAGCACTTCTCCGCTAACCTGTGTACTTCCATACTCAAATGGAAAAGTAGTCTCAAATGCATTAATAGTAGGCTTGTAATCAACCAAAATTGTATCCCTTAAAAACTCTGTTTTAATCTTAGTTTTTGGCACATAAATAGTGTCGACACTTTCATTGTATACGGTGTCAGTTCTTACTTCTGTTACAACTTTATAAGTACTTTCATACTCATCAGAAGGATAAAGCAAAACTGTAACAATGCAACCTAAAGTAAAAAATACCAATCCTTTTAGAATTTCATCTTTCATATTAAGCTTTTTCTAAAAGTGAATAGTACAATTTAAATTTAGCAATTCTGTCAGCAAGCCCATGCGTACCACCATTCACTCTTTTAGTAACAGCGGTTACTGTAGCATCATCAGCACCTTTTGAGCAAATGTCCCAAAGTTTATTCTTGTCGAAGAACCAAATTGCTGAGTCCATTGGATACTTTGTCGCTACTAGATCTGGGTTTGCAACACAGTCTTCTTTAATGAAGTCAGAAAATGCCTTGTAGTTTGCTTTTCCAGTTAACTGGATATACCCTCTACCACGGAATTTGAATCCTTCCTTAGAAGCCTCATCTCCATTTCCCATTCTATTTGCATAAACTCTAGACCCAATAGCCTCGCTATTTCTAGCGTACTTCATTGCAGTAATGTTGTCAGCAAAGTACTTAGGGAATATCTTTCTAAGGCCATCAGCAGAATAGTTTAGGTTCTCAGAAACATATTGAAAGTTTCCCGATTCATGACCGATCTGTGCTAGAAAATGCGCGAGATGTAAAGGGTTTTTAATGTTGTATTTTTCAACAATCTGCACCATATAAGTAGATGCTGCCTTTGGTAGTTTTGCTGCTAGATTTGTAGTATTCATTCTTTTGATTTTTTATCTTCTGAAGTTGCGTATTTAATACCCATGATTGTGCCTACTATAGAGAAGGCATTTGTTAATAATACTGAAAACATATTGCTCCAAGTTGAGCCTATAATCTGCGTATCCTTATTTGATAAAATTGCAAAGGAGTACATTAGGGTGGTGATAAATCCTACGCTCATAATTACGAACAAAGCAGACTTTACAATCACCTTAATTAACTCGTTTTGACTCTTCTTGATAGTTGCGTCCAAGTCATTTAGCGCTGCGTCCTTTTCTATTTCAATGGCAGCTTTTAACTTGTTAGAGTTTTCCAACTCAGCCTTTATACTATTTGAAAGTTCCTCAATTTTATTCTTGCTTACAATAGTTTGACTTATATCGGTTGCAATTTTCATTATTTTAGTAATCGATCCGCTTTCATCAAAGATTGGGTTGTAAGTCGCCTGCAAATAGATTGGGCTTCCGTCTATTTTACGTCTTTCAAATTCACCTTCAAAATACTTCCCGTCTCGTAGCGTTTCCCAAAATTTAGTATACTCATCAGACTTTGAATATTCGTAACTCACAAATATTGAGTGATGCTTCCCGATTAATTTGTTATGCTCATCTTCACCTAACCCCATTGCCTTCAAGAAGATTACATTTACCCCAAGAATAAAACCATTTAAGTCGAAGTAAATAATCGCGTTGCTTCGATTAATTGCCTCCATTCGACTCAATAGTTCCTCCTTGCTTAGGTTCTTCATTCAGTGGGTTTTTTGAATATCTTTTCAGCAGCACTAATTCCAAGCGCAGCAGCAGACAAAGCAGCTACTGAATATACAAGAGCCTCAGATGGCTCATTGACTGCATCGTGGTTAGCATATAGCGTGTAACAAAGCGCGATAGCACTAAACACTCCAACAAATCTTTTGCTTGACGCTTCTCCGTTTTCGGATAGAAACCCTTTTGCCCAAATTAAAAACTTATTCATAATTACTTCTTAAAGATTTTGCGCCAGATATTTGTAACATCATTCAAAAAAAACTCACTTTTTTTAATCTGCTCCCATAATTTGACTACCAAACCAAGAAACGTGAATATTAAAATTAGGAATTTAAGTGACTCGTTCATATCGATTATCGAGGTAACTGTCCCTATAACGCCTAAACCCAGAACTTGCTCGAACGGTGGAATATTACTCATTTATCTTGTCGTTTTTTTTCTCAAAAATAGCGCTTTTTTGCGACATAAAATTTGGCAAAAAAAAATCCCACAACAGCATCTGCCGAAGTGGGACTCTCTTACGTAATGTTGTGATATTACTTCACAAACAACTCCATGAATACTGGATAAGACTCAGATGACTTAAAGTCAAAATCTTCAATGGAAAATTCAAAATCTTTAAAGTCAATCTCTTCTTGAAACAGCTCAAATCTTTCTTCACTGAACTTCTTAAACTCTTCACTTTGGAAGAACTCAGGAGATTCGGTAGGCTCGTTCTCACCGAAGTGCTTTTTAAAAAGCTCTTGCTCAGAAGTTTTCAAGTGCTCAATCTCAGACTCAACCTCTTTTGAAAGTTTAGTCAAGTGATACTTCTGCTTGAAGTGAACTTCTTGGGATAGCAAACCCTTGTAGAAAATTTGCCCAGTTTTTTGATCGGATAGACCGTTTAGTTCTTGACGTAAAAGAACTAGTTGTTGAAGCTTTAGTTTCATATTGATTTGATTTTTAGCAAATATACTACTAATTTTTATTCTGCACCAACCTCTGGCTCTACAACTTCTGGTTCAAAAGTTGGCTCAGGAGCAGGAGGTACTGGTGGTACATAGTCACCTGTGATGGTTAGGTTCAATTGACTTGCAACCCAGTCCCAGGCATAGGAGTCAACCTCCCACTGAGTGTATGCTTCACCTGTCATAGTCAGGTTCCCTTGTGCTAACTGAGGACCAACTGCTAGGTCTACAGTCTCAGCGAATAGCTGGTAGTAGAATACTGCACTTGTTCCTAGTGTTACATTGATAGCGTAAGCATTTAATATCTTCGCTTCTTGTACGGTTCCATTGTCCCAAATGGATACTGGTTCTATTGTTTTCATATTGTTTTTGTTTATACGTAATTACCTAATAAGTCTACTAATACTCCATTTATTTGTACTCTAATAAGCGCATTGTTTGTAGCGGCGCCACCTCTAGCATTTCCTAATCTCCAGTCAACAGCTGCTGTTTGTGTACCTGCTGTAAGTGTTCCTGTTCTAAACGCTCCATCTACATATAGCCTAGCACCTACATCCGTTGTCGTTCCAATCAAGACGTTGCCGCCAGAGGTTATGCGCATTCGTTCGGTGTCGGCTGTGTTAAAAAGCAATGGAACGCTTTGAACGCTACTTAATACCGTGTTTATTGAATTTGTGTAAAAATAGCCTCCTCTAGTTGACCCGTAATTTATTTCCAGAATTGAGTTAGACGTTCCGCTTATTGTTAAGGCTCTATCAACCGCAGCGCTATTTGGACTAGCCGTCCCAATCCCAACGTTGCCGCTAGGAGTTACTTGATAAGCATAAGAGCCATCGGTATTATTATAAAGTCCAAAGTTTCCGTTATTAAGAGAATACAGATGCCAATCTTTACCAGTTGATGCGGTTGTATTATTTATTCTAACACTTGATAATAATCCAGTTCCTGTAAACGTACCAGCCCCACTAACCTGCAACCTTGCTCCGTTGTCTGAGGTTGTGCCGACTAGGAGGTTGCCGCCAGAGGTTATGCGCATTTTTTCACCACTCGCGCCAGTCTCAAATGCCATTACGCCCCTTGTCCACAAAGCCAAATCCGTAGTTGCTAAACCAGAAATTGCATTGCTTCCCAATGCGACAATGCCGTTTAATGTACCAGATGACGTTAAAGACAATCGAACTCCAGTAGAATCCGTTGAATTTAATGTAAGTAATCCAGAGCCAGCGGAATTTACTTGCAACCTCGCTCCGTTGTCCGTTGTCGTTCCAATCAAGACGTTGCCGCTGGAGTAATTAATTACTAAAGGAAATCCATTAGTCCCAACAGAGTAAAACCCAAAGTTATCTGAGTTTTCATAAATGCCAGTAAACCATCTTTGAGAGCCAACACTAAAATAACCCATTCCAGCCGATGCGCTAGTTGCCCCTCTATTTGCGCCATAGGTTCCGTATGTTGTGCCAGATAAATAAACACCGCTAGAGGTTCCATAAGCACCGCTAACCGTAGCCGTCCCACTAACCTGAAGCCTCGCTCCGTTGTCTGTGGTTGTGCCGACTAACAGGTTGCCGCCTGAGGTTATTCTAGCGCGTTCGGTTCCTAAATTTCCTGGATAAGTTCCTGACCAAAAAGCAAAAGCATTAGTTCCTGCGGGTTGACCTATTCCCCAATCAGCAACAGACTCTTGGGTAAATTTCATTATCGCACCTGTTTGAGAGGAAGTTGCGTTGTTAAAAATTTCAAATATAATACCTGTTGTTGGATTATTGGCATATACAGAAAGTTTTGTACCTGGACTAGCCGTCCCAATCCCAACGTTGCCGCCTGAGGTTATTGTTACTCTAGCCTCTGCACCTGATGTACCATTATAAAAAACAAACTTTCCATCAGTTTCAATTAATTGTTGAGCAATTGCAACAGAATCGCTACTTGTATTGTAAAATCTTAATCCTCCTACATTTCCAGATGTTCTCGCTGATTTAAAATCAAGTCCTACAAAGGCAACACCTTCTCTTAATGTTAGGTCAGCGTCAGTATTTATCCCTTGTGTACCCGCACCAATAGCAGCCGTCCCACTAACTTGCAATCTTGCTCCGTTGTCTGAGGTTGTGCCGACAAGGAGGTTGCCACCGCTGGTTAGCGTCATCGCTTGGGTGAAACTGATTGCGTTGCCAGCCGTTCCTGAAGGGGCGGTTCTCCATCCGTGAGTTCCTCCACCTTGGAAATAATTAGTTGCACTTACACTTGATGCTATATATATCCAAGAACTTCCATTCCAAAATGCGTTTGATGAAAGCTGCATCCCATTTGTATCAGTTGAAGCCAATGATACGTTATTAACTTGTAATGCTTTTGCAATTATACCGCTAACGCCCCACGCACTAGGAGTTACTCCCAAGCCAAGGTTTCCGCTTGTTGCTAGAACTAAGTCTGAGCTGTTTTCTCTAGCAGATAGAGACAAAGGCAAATAAACTCCGCCACTTATATAATTAGAACTTATTAAATTATATCCGCTATTATTTGGTCTAAAATAAATAGCGTGAACATTTGCATTTTCTATTAACTCTAATGCTAATGGTCTTCCGCTTGCAGCATTTATTACAAATGTTCTAGCATTTATCCCTGTACTATTAAATCCACCAAATCCACCTCCATCATATAAGGCACTATTCCCAATCGTTGAAGCTCCAGTAAACTTTGGCAAGTAGTTAGTCGTGCCAGTTCCTGTGACTGGATTGGTTAAAGCGTTTTGCTTAGAGTTAAACGTTGTCCAATCAGTACTGCTTAGGAATCCACTTTGTGAGCCACTAGCTTGTTGAATAGTAATGTTAGGAGTAGTGCCACCGCTCGAAAATAATGGACTTGTTGCTGTAACCGCAGTTACATATCCACTAGTAAGCTGACTAAGTGTAACGAACTCATTTGAGTTAACCGCGCTACCTCCAATTACTCTTCCATTGAAGTTAGCAACAACACCAGCAGGTAGATCAGCAATAGCCCCAGTTCCAGCGTTAACAACACCAGTTGTCTTGCCTACAATAATACCAGTAGAAAACTGCTGTACGCCTGTATTGTAAGCGTACACTGGGTATCTACCACTTGGGTTATTACCGTAGTAGTCAAGTAAGTTTGAATTAATAGATGCACTTAAAAGTCTTTCTCCTGTAACTAGTACACCTCTAAAGAATGATATAGGAGTTGTCTCGTATCCAACACCATTTCTATTGAACGTGTTTACAAAGCTCCATGTAGCCTCACCACTTGGCACCAACTCATTCTGAGAGTAGAACAACTTCAACCCATAAAGAGTATCTGTTCCAATCTTAAAGTTCAATACATCTCCAGACCTTACAATAGTCTTAAGACCAGTAACAGTCTGATCAGTTCCTAAAGTTACGTATCCGCTTAAATCAGGAGCGTAGTTAGGAATATTTAAAGTAGCTCCTACTAATGTAGCAGGGCCACTTGTTCCAGTAGTGGTAAGTGTAATAACATTCTGTTTACCATTAAATGTAATCCAGTCTGCACTGCTTAGCAATCCAGTTTGTGTAGCAGTGGCAACAGTAGAGGGGATAGTAACAGTCTTAGTGTCAATAGCAGTGATATGTCCCTCAGCAGAAGATGTAACGCTGTCAACAACATTAAATGATCCACCAAAAGACGGAGTCTGAGTAGATGTTGTATCTGTTCTCGATACAGAAGCATGCGTAAGGGTAATTGTATTGTTAGTCGCTTGGTTAGCACTAAATGTTCCTGACCCTGAAAGCACTCCCGTACCCTGAACAGTAAGAATACCATCCTTAATGTCACCAATTAAAGGGTAGAACGCTGAGTAATCAGATTGAACAGCAACAATGTTACCAACTCTACCGAATACACTGCTTACTGAATCACTGTTATCGACCTTCTGCCAAGCAGTATCATGGAATACAATCCAGTCCCCTACCTGCCAATCGTTAATCCCATTAATGTTTGTTGTTCCTGCTACGCTTACAATATAGAATGCGCCTTCTGTTCCAACCCCTGAAGTAATAGTAGGAGTATTTGTTGATGCGTTCCAAGTACCCTGATATTGCAATCCACCAACTAATTGGTTTACTTGATGCTGAAGTTTACCAAACGCAGTTAATATTGAATCCGTACTAACAATTGCATTACCAGTTATATTTAGTCCTGTTAATACTTTTCCTGTTACAGCAGAATTTAATAATGTTACACTTGCAGCACCTGGACCACTAGCAGTAGCCTCACCTGTAAGTGAAGTAATGTAGTTACCTTGAGGGGCTGGAGTATATCCAAGAATAGTGCTAATTGTTGCACTCTTCCAAAGATTAAGTGTTGTGTCTCTGTATAGTAATCCGTTATTTATAAACGGTTCAGCAGATACGTCATGAAGTTCCTCAAGCTCATATCCATTGTCAATCTTTACATAGATCTTACCATTGTTAGCGTGAGCGTACTCAACGTATCCAAGGATAACGGTATGCTGAGGGGCAACTGGTTTTATGTTTGTAATTGCCCCAGCAATGGTTGGACTCAAGTAAAGCACATCACCGTCATTCCAAGTTTCACCCTGAAGATTACCAGTAGTGTTTACGTTTACAATCTGACCAATATTAATAATAAATCCATCTTGATTTTTTGATATGTTCTCACAAACCAAACCAAGGGTCGAAGCACTATTTAAGTCATTATTAGCCTGAGCTAATGAAACAGCAAGCCTTTGTCCTTGAGCTCCAGATACTTTTACAACTTGATAGTTCGTTCTTAATAAATCAACATCAGTATTATTACGAACTCTAGATATCACGCTCTGTCCAATCGGAACACTGTATATATTACCCTTAACAGATAGACGTACAGTTCCGTCAGTATTGTCCCAGGACATCACTCCTTCAGCGGAAGGAATATTTGTTGTTGTTGTGTTAAATTGAGCAAAGTCACCTATTAATCCATAGGTGCCAAGGTTGACATCTTGGGTTGCTCCTGTGTAAGGAACATACCCTGTTAATGATGGGAACGTAGCTAAAGAACCATCTCCCCTAACATATTCCAAAATAGTACCAGCACCTACAACTGTTAACACTCCAGCTCCTATAACAGGGCTGTTAGATACAGTAAATGCAGATGGCATAGAAAGTCCAACTGAAGTAACGGTACCTACATTCCATATTCTATCTGCCGATAGATCGTATGTAGTTCCATTAATTGTTAACTGTCTAGTTCTATAAGCATACCTGGTATCACCCCAAGTAGTATCAAAAGCGATATTTACGTCTGATGACAAGTTGCCCCCACCAGTTAAACCAGTGCCAGCGTTTATTGATCTTGTAGTAGGTACGTATTGACTAGTGTCTACAGAACCGTCAGCCTTCAAGAACTGAGCAGATGTACCTCCAGCTTTTATGAATGAGTTAGCTGTAATATTGTTTGAACCAAGATTGACGTTAGCATTTGCTCCAGTATAAGGAACAAACTTATTGTCAGCCTCAGTTTTAGTATAAGCGTCAGTAATTCCATACCCACTTAATGTGGTTGGAGTGTTTGTTATTTTTGACCAGTCAATTGATCCAATCGAATCACTTGAAATAAGTCCAAACAATAAGTTTCCACCAGATCTTAAAAGCACATGTCCGTCAGTCGTAGCCTGAATGTCAGCTGGGTCACCAGTAGTCGATGACGCACGTCCTATTACAGACGTTCCTGCGCTGTTCCTGAGCTTCGAATCTGTTACAGCATTATCTGATATGGTTGTAGAAATGGACGTCTTACCGCTGCCCGTAACGTCTCCAGAGAGCGTTATGGTTTGGTTCTCCAAAAGGAATGGAGGAACGCCAGTAATCTTTGAGAAAGCAAGCGTGTTAATCCACGTAGGATTATCGTAAGCTTGAGAAAGTCTTGGGTAGAAAGATTGGTAGTCTGCTTCCAAAGCCAGGATAGCTCCAATTCTTCCAAAGACACTTGTAACAGCATCAGTATTATCTACCTTCTCCCAAATTAATCCATTAGATATAATCCAGTCACCTACTGCATAATCAACACCTCCAAATACTCCAGCTACAGAAACAACGTAGTAGTGTCCTTTTTCTTCTGGTACAAGAGGATTTAGTGTTGGTGTATTAGTAAGCGCGTTCCAGGTTCCCATGTACTGTACCTGGCCAATGATTGAGTCAGGAATTTGAGACAATGGGACTTTACCGCCAGCATCCAAAGAAGCAACTCCGTTAGGAACTCCTACGGAAGTTTTGTCAACCTTAAGATCTAACAAAATCTCAATATCTCCCTCAAGGGTTGATATAGCGCTGTTAAGTTGACCTAAAGTTGCAGACTCAGTTGTGAGAACAGCAGGCGGATGGTTTATACGTCTTAAACTAGATATTGGCTGACCTAAGTCGTTTGGGATAACAAAAATGTCACCATCCCCACCAATAACTCTAAGTGCGTCAGCACCTGAAACAGTACTATTTATTACGGCTCCATTTGAAGCGTAAAGACTTCCACTAACAGCAAGCTTGTAACCTAGAGAATTTACACCTCCGATTACAATGTTTGACCCATGTTGAAAAATAACTGAATCACCTATTACCTGTGCTGATGTAAAAACAGGAACATAACCAGGTGTCCCAGATCCACTAATGTTACTAGCAAAAAAATCAGACACATCAATTCTAATGTTCTGATCATCAGCATAACCAACAATGAAGTCTAAATCCGCAGGATCGCTTACTAATAGAAAGTCCGAAAATCTCATCCGATAATTATTCCAATTGCAATTACCATAGTGCTAAAATGTTTAGTGCCGATGTTCCTTCAGCCCATACCTTGATTACCTGAACTGGAATAAATGTTCCAGAAACGATACCAGTAAAGGTGACCTCATCTCCGCCAACTGTAGTAACCTTCAAGGTACCACCAGTTCCGACGTAAAGCACACAACCATTATTACCTGATCCATCTTGCGTAGCTACGCTTGGAATGTTCAAGGTGTTGCTTGGTGTAACTGCGGCAGCTCGACCTGCCTGTAGTTTTTGTACTGCCATATTAGTTTTTGTTTAAAGAGAATGGAACTAACTTATTTAACTTCTGCTTTCTTGCAGCGCATCCGCAATCTTTGCCTTTAGTCACACGCTCAACAACTCGTGTTATCCCTGTGCCTTTAGCAACTACTTCAACTAAGTCCCCTAAGCCCTCCATGTTATTTTTTAGTTTTACCTGCCTTAGATAAAGCGATAGCTATAGCCTGCTTGCGAGGTTTACCAGCCTTGATTTCTTTTCTAATATTCTCACTAACAACCTTTTGTGATTTTCCAGACTTTAGAGGCATATCTTTCGCTTTTTAAACTTGACAAATATACTGACTTTTTATCGCTTTTTACCCTTGTGCAGTCCGTGTTTTGCGTATTGCTCTCCTTTTTTTGTAGCCTCTCGCTTCTCAGCAGTGGCTTTAGCAAGTTTAGAACGGCCAGCAGGAGTCTTCTTAAGAGACGCTATTGTCTTAGCTGGGGCATAAACTTCACCAGTATCCTTAGATCTTTTACCGCTAGGAGTTCTCCACTCCTGTTCGGTCCATCGAATAAGGTCTTTCTGCTGCTTTTTCATTTGTATCCTCCACCTTTCTTCTTATACTCACTAGCAAGAAGTTGTGCTTTCCTAGCTGACCACTCACCAGGATCACCACCTTTGCTGCCAGCCTTGATCTTTTCGAACAAAGTTTTACGCATGGTAGGCTTAGTGTAGTTACCAGCTGAGTTTACAGTGCTTTTCTTTTTCATCACCATTTTACCTTATCTGCCCAATAAGCTGCTGACATTGGTCCTTTAGCAATATTTTTACTATGTCTTGCCTTAAAAGACGCTCTTTTCTTCTTCATAGTGTCAGACTCACCCATCTTTGGTTTGCCAGCAGTCTTCGCGCCTTGTTCACCAAAGCGGATAACTTTCTCCTTACCAGCAGAGCAAGCCTTAACTACGTGAGATTTTTTAGGATGTGATGGTGTACTCTTGGGAGAGTTACACTTCATCTCACTTTTTCTTACCATAGCCTAGAGCTTCTTTGGTTCTAACCATAGCAAGAGCCTCAATTACAGCCTCGGCTAGTTCTTCTTTCTTGTCGTTTGCTTTTTTGACTGCAATACACTTCTCGATTCCAGTCATGCTTAGTTTTGGTCTGTCCATCATTTTTATTAGCTTTACCGCAAATATACGAATATGAATTCATTCAAAAGGAGAGCAAAAAGAGTTTGGGATAAATATGACGTTCCAATCCGAAATGTGCGTGACATTTACGACAGACGTCACCCTGAACACGACTACCTAAAGTACTGGAGAGTCATCCGTTACTGGACCATGAGAAAGTACAACCTAAAAAGCCAGGACCTGGACATGCTCCTATTCCTTTACAGCGAGGGTTACTTCGATAACGAACGCTTTGAAGAGTACAACAACGTCCTAAGCTGGGACATTGACAGGTTCAGAAGACTACTTGAAGAAGGTTGGATACACGTGTGGAGGGAAAAAACTTACAACTCCAGGGCATTATACGAAATAACCGAAAAGGGAAGGCGTGCCATCAACACGATGTACAAGAAGTTGAACCGTGAAGAGATCTCAACTGACAGGCACACCAACCCTATGTTCAAGAAGGATACAATCTACACTGACAAAGTCATGAGAAACTTCATCCGCAAGATGAACCTAGAGATGAAAGAAGCTAAGCGGAGAAATCGTCAGGAGATTGCAGAACGACGACAACGTCTCGCTCAAGTATTACCGAAAGAATCTCCCCTGAAATAATCATCTCATGAGAAGCAAACTTGTCATAGTAAATAAACTCGCCATCCTTGACAGAGTTTACATCGCTACCAACCTTGACAATCTGACCTATGCCATAGCGCATTTTGTTTTTATCGTCAGCCGATAGTAGAAGCCCGACTTGTGTTCGGGCTTCTTTTTCTATCTTTCTAATTACCAGGTACTTACCAATTGGTCTCATCAGTTCGAAATTATTGCATTAGTAGTTAAAATTGTATTTGCTACCGAGACCGCGTTCTTCAGAGCGGTCTTGGTTACTTTTAGGGGATCAACGATCCCCATCTCGAACATATCGCCAAGCTCGTCGGTTTTTACGTTCAATCCCTCGTTTCCAAGAGTCAAGTTCTCAATTACGTTGATGGTCTTCTCAAGGTCAATGTCCGCGTTCTTGATGATTTGCTTCAGTGGTGCCTGGATGGCATTCACAAAACACTCCACAACCTTGTCGTTGTAGCTCTCCTTGAGCAACTTTTGCCCAACACGGTACAGAGCCAGCCCACCACCAGCAACGATACCCTCTTCCATGGCGGACTGCACTGCGCAAACTGAGTCATCTACCCTATCGTACAGCTCTTTTTGCTCAACATCTGAGTTTCCACCCACGTGAATGATGCCAACTCCACCAGTTAGGTACGAAATACGCTGTTTGATGAAGTCTCTATCTGTTTTTTTAGTAGCCTGGTCGTGTGCAGCCTTTAATTCGCTCACCAAAATGTCAAGTGTCTCCGTATTGTCTACGCTTGGAGACGGTACTAGCACGGTTTTCTCTCTTGAGACCACTACTTTCGAAGCGAGACCAAGATCTGTGAACGAAATTAGCGCAGTATCATCACCTCCAAGGGCACTAAAGAAACGACCACCAGTCGCAACGGCCAAATCTTGCATCAACTCGTGCTGTTTATAGCCAAACTGAGGTGGCTCCACGATGCAGAACTTCAAGTTGCTCTGCATTTTGTTGAGAGCAATGGTGTTTGTAAAGTTCTGAGAGCACGGTGCCACAATCAACAATGGTTTCCGACTCTGCACAAACGACCCAAGTAGGTTAATGATTTGCTCAATGGACGAAAGCTCAATGTCAGTCATCAAGATGTAGCAATCCTCAGCCACAAACTCGTCATTCTTCTGATTGTTCACGAACAATTTGTTCGTATATCCCCTATCCATGCGGATGCCCTTGATCACCTCAGCGTAGGTCTCCGTAGTCATGGACTTCTCCACCGTCACCAGCCCATTCTTGCCAACCTTCTTGTACGTGTCAGCAATTAACTTCCCAATGTGCCGATCATTATTGGCAGAGATCGTCGCAATGTCCTCGATCCACCTGTTGGTTGTCCGAACCGACACCTTCTCAAGCTCCTTCTCAGTCCTCTTCGCCAACCCCTCAATCTGCTTCACGCTGCTCCAGTCAGCATTGATCGCCATCCCACCCTCAACTAGGGCCTCCGTAATGACAACTGCTGTCGTAGTTCCATCCCCTGCTGTCAACGCAGTACGTTCACTGGCCTCCCGAACGATTCGAACAGCCATGTTCTCCAACGCGTCATCCAGGACAACACTCTTGGCAACAGTTACACCATCTTTGGTAATAGTAAGCCCACGTGTGTGGTTAGGTGAGTCAATGATCACCGTCTTTCCGCTAGGACCTAGCGTGCTCTTCACAGCAGCCGATAGGGTCTTTACACCCTGCAAAAGTTTTGTGCGACCTTCATGGTCAAGGTATACCTTCATAATAGTAAATTTGATTGTTCGCAAATATAGGAAACCAAGATCAATAATCAAGCCATGACAGAAATGTCAGAAAAAAGAGGGCAAATTATATATATATATTTCTATAAATACGTTTTTATTTTTTTTTATTTTACGTAATAAAAGTGAGCATTCTTGTCATACTCCTGACTATCAGCAAGTTATCGTACATAAAGTCTGGAATCCAGTGTCATTTTTTAAAAAAGCTGTCACGATAATGTAATTTTTCGATGAGATATTTGTACTATTTGGGTTATACCCCCAAAATACGCGCGGCCGCGCAAATGGGAAAACGATCATTTTTCGAGGGTGGGGGTGCAACATTGTTGCATTTATGCCTAATTTTTTGGCTTTTTGTGACAACTTTTCTTATG
>Ga0315900_10002923_pt1 | contig 25456 bp, 22 predicted proteins | sample LakEriMetagenome_FD_203521 | JGI IMG/M metagenome (GOLD analysis project Ga0315900, IMG submission 203521) | Freshwater fungal communities from buoy surface, Lake Erie, Ohio, United States - Buoy 12 MA114 | ecosystem: Environmental > Aquatic > Freshwater > Lake > Lake biofilm | place: USA: Lake...
GCAGACGGTGTCGATTGTAGGCTTTCGGTGCAGGCTGCGCGCGTGCAGCTTTTAAAGCAAGCGGCCGTCCTGGCCAAGGGCCTGGTCCAGGCGCTGCAGCAGGCGCGAGAGCCGTTCGGCCGAAGCGGCGGGCACATCCTCCAGCAGGGGCTGGGCAGCGGCGCTGGACGCGGTGGGGGCGGCCAAGGCCGCATCGTGCTGGTCAAAGGCCAAATTGAGCGCGGCCAGCACCGCAATGCGGTCACGGGCCTTGATCTTGCCTGCGTCGCGGATCTTGCACATGGCCTGGTCCACGCGGCCCACCGCGGCTTGCAGCCGCGCTTCGCCACCTTCGGGGCAGCCGAGCAGGTAGCTTTGTCCCATGATCTGGACTTCGATCTGTTTGGCACTCATGTGGAGGACTCGGAAGAGGAGGTGGCGCCCGGCAGGCGGTCGATCAGCGCATCCACCCGCGCACGCGCCGCGGACAGCCTGGATTTGAGCTGGTCGCGCTCCTGTGTCAGCGTCTGGACCTGCTCGAGCAGCAGGGCGTTGGTGCGCTGCAGCTCCTCGTGGCGGAGCAGCAGGTGTTCCACACGTTCGGCAATGTGGTCGATGAGATCGTGGTTGGCCATGTCGGACAGCGCGCAGTGGGATGCGCCATTGTAGGCCGTCCTTTGCGCGGGCGGACAGGCTGTAGGGCTGGTGACAGCTGGGCCGGTAAAATGGGGCCTGTTGGTGCTCGCGGGCTGGTTCACGGCCTGCAGTTCAACGGGAAGCAGGGGGGTGTGCCCATCGCACACCCAACCTGCGCTGCCCCCGCAACGGTAAGCAGACGGGCACGGTACCCACCGCGCCCCGCTTTCATCTCACAAGCCACTGGCCGCCCTGAAACAGGCGACCGGGAAGGCGATGAAGGTCGAATCTGCCAGCCCGGATACCGGCCAACAAGGTGGTGTGCCCGCAATGGCGCGCCGTGCAGCCCATGCACTGTCGGGGAAGGCGGTGAGGGTGTTTTTTGGAAAATTCGAATGTTTTCTTCCAACTCACGCAGCGCAGTGACGTTGCTCCCCGTGTCTTTGTTTATTTGCTTCGCGCCAGCGGCTGGAGCGCAAACGATCAATTCCAGCGAGGTCATCGTTACCGCCAATCGCTGGGGTGAATCAGCTGTAACAACTCTCTCGGATGTGCATGTGATGACAAGAGAGGACATCGAGCGCACTGGTGCAAACTCATTGCCCGATCTTTTGGCGAGATCGCCCGGTGTTCAAAGTATTTCGTACGGCGGCAGCAATGTTTATGTGCGGGGCTCGGAATCGCGGATGACAGCCCTGTACATCGATGGTGTGCGAATTGAGTCGCACGATGGCTTGAAAATTGGCGGAGGTGCTCCATGGGGATTGATTCCCCTGGACATGATTGAAAGGGTTGAAGTTGTCAAGGGTCCATTGGGCGCCTTGTACGGATCGGATGCCATGGGTGGAGTCGTACAGGTTTTCACCAAGCAAGCTACAAGAGGGTTGGCAAAGCAAATTTCAGTGGGCTTGGGTAATCAAGGCACACATCAAGCATCCGCATCGTTAAGCGGCGCTCAAGATGCATTCAGCTACAGTTTGAAACTGGGAGAAAGGCACAGTGACGGGTTCAATACGCGCCCTGATAAATTTCACGTCCCGAATAAAGAGGCGTGGACAAACCGTTTTGCAAATATTCGGCTTGGATTCAGGTTATCGCCTGATCACCGCCTGGAATGGCTGACCAGTGCCACCGACCGTGATGAAAAAATTGTTGCGCCGTACGATGGTGTCCTGAACATCCGACAGCAATCGAGCTTGCTGGCTTCAAGCCTGAAATGGACGGGGCAGTGGAGTAGTGAACACTCAAGTCAGGTTCAACTGACACATGCACGTAATGCCCTCAAGTCAGATGCGCCCAATCTTTTCGATTCGCCTAATGACTTTTACACGGTGACCAACGGTTTTCTCGCCCAGCACCAATTTCAATCGCCTGTTGGCCGAATCAGCGCTCTACTGGAACACAAGTCGGACAGTTTCCTGGCAATGCCGACGGCATATGACCCCAGAGTGCAGGCCAGTCGGTCGCAAGGCGCGGCTGGATTAGGGTATGCCCTTGTACAAGGAGCGCACAGTTTCCGACTGCACGTGCGCAGCGATCACTACGATGTTTTCAGTACTAGAAATACCTATGCTGCCAGCTATGGTTGGAGCATTTCGCCATCTTCAGTGGTGATTGCCTCCAGATCGACGGGATTTCGTGCCCCCACGCTTGAACAAACGCATGGACCATATGGTTCCTTGAGTCTGAAGCCTGAAAGCAACACTTCCAACGAAATCGCCTTGGAAAGAAAAAATGCCGGTACGAAATGGCGTGCGACATTGTTTGACAACAAAGTCGATAACCTGATCTCGTCTTCCCAGTTCTTGTCGAGCTGTGCTGCCGGATTTTTTTGTTATTTCAACGTTGGGAGTGCAAGTCTGCGTGGCCTAACATTGGCTGCTGATGCCAAATTCAAAGGGCTAACGGTCAACGCCAGCTATGACTATCTGGATGCGGTCGATGAGGTGCGTCAGAAGCGCCTGAGTCTGCGTGCGAAAGATCAGTTCCGTCTGTCAGTGAATCGGAGTATTGAGGACGTCAATTTGGGGGCACAGATCAATGTCGTTGGACGGCGATTCGATGATGCAGCCAATACAGTTCAACTGCCTGGGTATGCGGTGTTGAATTTGTTCATTCAAAAACGCCTCAACTCCGAGTGGACTTGGCTTGCCCGTATCAATAATGTTGCCGATCACAGATACCAGCAGATGGGATGCACGCCCGGCCAATGCATATATGCAGCCCAGGGTCGCGCTTTCTTCACTTCAGTGACGTGGCGTCCAAAGGACTGAGACAGTCGTGATGCCTTTCACTTTTCACGCGCCCCGGCGCATCGTCTGCCTCACCGAGGAGACGACGGAGTGGCTGTACCTGCTGGGACAGGAGCACCGCATTGTGGGCATCTCGGGCTACACGGTGCGGCCGCGCCGGGCCCGGGAGGAGAAACCCAAGGTCAGCGCTTTTCTGAGCGCCAAGATCGACAAGATCCTGGCCTTGCAGCCCGATTGTGTTTTTGGCTTTTCCGATTTGCAGGCGGACATCGCCTCTGCGCTGATCCGCGCGGGCGTGCAGGTCACGGTCTTCAACCAGCGCAGTGTGGCGGAGATTTTTGCCATGCTCTACCAGGTTGGTGCCATGGTGGGGCAGTCCGAGCAGGCGCTCGAGCGCATGGCCCACATGCAGGCGCAGCTCGACGCCATCCGGCAGACGGCAGCGGGTTTCAAGCGGCGCCCCCGGGTGTATTTCGAGGAGTGGGACCAGCCGCACATCAGTGCAATCCGCTGGGTTTCGGAGCTGGTCGGCATCGCCGGCGGTGACGACGTCTTTCCTGAACTCGCGCAGCAGTCCCTGGGCAAGGACCGCATCATTGCCGAGGGCCAGACCATCGTGGAGCGCGCACCCGACATCGTGATCGGCTCCTGGTGCGGCAAGAAATTCCGCCCTGAGAAAGTGGCCGCGCGCCCGGGCTGGCAGGACGTGCCGGCAGTGCGTGACGGGCAGCTTTTCGAGATCAAGTCGGCCGACATCCTGCAGCCCGGCCCGGCGGCCCTGACCGATGGTGTGGCGCAGCTGCACCGCATTTTTTGCGATTGGGCCCAGCGCCATGCGTGAACGTTGGCTGTGCTGGCTGCTCTGCTGCTTGCTGTGCAGTGCCAGCCATGCCGTGACCGTGCTCGACGATGCGCAACAAAAAGTCCAGATCCCCACACCGCCGCAGCGCATCGTGAGCCTGCTGCCGGCGCTCACCGAAACCGTCTGTGCCTTGGGGCAGTGCCAGCGTCTGGTTGGGGTGGACCGCTACTCCAACTGGCCTGACAAGATCAGAAACCTGCCGCGCATGGGCGGCGGGCTGGACCCCAGCATCGAGAGCATCGTGGCGCAAAAGCCCGATCTGGTGTTGCTGGCCGGCTCCACCCGCGGGGTAGAGCGCTTGCAGTCGCTGGGCATCACGGTGCTGCGGCTGGAGCCCCGCACGCATGCCGATGTGCAGCGGGTGCTGCGCACCGTGGCCGAGGCCCTGGGCTTGCCCCGTGCCCAGGCCGAGGGCGTCTGGCGAGAGATCGACAGCGGGGTACAGGCCGCCGCCCAGTCCCTGGTGCCGCAGGCACGCCTGCAGCGGGTGTACTTCGAGGTCAGCCCCGTGCCGCATGGGGCGAGCGAAGCGTCTTTCATTGGCGAAACCCTGAAGCGCATGGGGGTGCGCAACATCCTGCCGGCCTCGCTGGGGCCGTTTCCGCAAATCAATCCGGAGTACGTGGTGCGCGCGCAGCCCGATGTGATCATGGCCGGGGACAGTTCGCGCCAGAGCCTGCTGCAGCGCCCGGGCTGGTCGCAGTTGCGCGCCGTGCGCGAAGACCGCCTGTGCGTCTTCGCCCCCGAGCAGGCCGACATCGTGGTGCGCCCGGGTCCGCGCATGGCCGAGGCGGCGGCGCTGATGGCGCAATGCCTCAACCGCAGCGCAGGGGGGCAGCGCTGATGCGGGGCCGTTCGGTCGCCCTGTGGGCCCTGTTGCTGCTGCTGGTCGGTGTGGCCGGTCTGGTGCTGGGCACCGCGGTGGGCAGCCAGGGCTGGGAGGGGGCGTGGACTTTCGCGCAGGACCCGGTCATGCGGCAGATCGTGCTGGACATCCGGCTGCCGCGCAGCCTGGGCGCCTGGCTGGGGGGTGCCCTGCTGGGGCTGGCGGGTGCCGTGGCCCAGGGCCTGTTCCGCAATCCGCTGGCCGATCCGTATTTGCTGGGCAGCGCCTCTGGCGCCTCCCTGGGTCTGAGCCTGAGCTTGAGCCTTGTGGGGGGCTCGGTGCTGGCGACCGACTGGCTGCCGCGCCTGGGCATGACGGCGGCGGCCTTTGTCGGGGCCGTGCTGGCGGTGCTGCTCACCCTGATGCTTGCGCGCGGGGTGCAGCAAACACTGCGCCTGCTGCTGGCTGGCGTGGTGGTGGGGGTGGTGCTCGGTGCCCTGGCTTCGCTGGTGGCCTTGCTGCAGCCGCAGGTGCTGCAGGCCATGCAGGGTTTCATGCTGGGCTCGACCGCTTGGGTCGGCTGGACATCCTGCGCGCTGATGGCCCTGGCCTTGCTGCTCACGCTGGCGGTGTCCTGGGCACTGTCGCCCGTGCTGGATGCGCTCACCCTGGGCGAGCCCACCGCACAGAGCCTGGGCCTGCCGCTGGCGCCCGTGCGTTTGTGGCTGGTGGCGGCGATGGCCTTGGCGACGGCGGCCGCGGTCGCCCAGATGGGCCTGATCGCCTTTGTCGGGCTGGCCGCGCCGCACGCCGTGCGTTCGCTGCTGCGCTGCACCCATGCCGCGCTGCTGGCGCTGTCGGCGCTGATGGGCGGGGCCTTGCTGCTGCTGGCCGATGTGCTGGCCCGCTGGCTGCTGGCGCCGCAGGAGCTGCCGGTGGGGGTGCTGACGGCGGTGCTGGGCGGCTTCTATTTGCTTTGGCGCATGAAGCCTGCGGCGGGAGGGCGCGCATGAGCCCGGCATTGCAAGCCCGTGGGCTGGTGGTGGGTCTCGGTGGCCGCGAAGTCCTGCACGGCATCGACCTGACGCTGCCCGCGGGCCGCTGGACCGCCGTGGTCGGGCCCAATGGCGCCGGCAAGTCCACCTTGCTCAAGGCCCTCGCTGGCCTGTTGCCCTGCGCGGGCGGCATCTTCTGGCAGGGGCGTGCCCTGCACGACATCCCCCGGCGGGCGCGGGCCTTGCAACTGTCCTGGCTGGGTCAGGGCGAATCGACCGCGCTCGACCTGCGGGTGATCGATGTGGTCATGCTGGGTCGCCTGCCGCACCAGGGCTGGTTCGCCTCGCCCAGCCCGGCCGATCTGGCCATGGTGGAGGCCGCGCTCAAGGCCACGCAGGCCTGGGATTGGCGTGAACGCAGCCTGGGCGAGCTCTCGGGGGGCGAGCGCCAGCGGGTGCTGCTGGCGCGTGCCCTGGCGGGCAACGCGCCCCTCATGCTGATGGACGAACCGCTGGCCAATCTGGATCCGCCGCACCAGGTGGACTGGCTGGAGCAGGTGCATTGCCTGAAGGCCCAGGGCACGACGGTGGTGAGCGTGCTGCACGAAATCGGCATGGCCCTGCATGCCGACGATGTGGTGGTCATGGCGGACGGGACCGTGGTGCACCACGGCCCTTGTGACCAGGCCGCCACCCGCCAAGCCATCGAGGCGGTGTTTTCTGGCCGCATCCGGATCGTGCGCGCCGAATCCGAGTGGGTGGTCTTGCCGCGCCTGGGCTAAGGCGTGCGGGCTTCACCCAGGGCATGCGCAAGCGCCGGATCAGCGTGCTGGTTCGTCCAGCAGTTTGCGGCGGGCCGCGGTCTGCTTTTGCAGCCGCTCGCGCGCTTCCTTGCGGATCGCCTTGAGGGTTTCCGGATCGGGGTCGTTCCACTGGCCGCCGGAATTGCGCACCATCCAGGTCAGCGCCCGCGCGAAGTCTTCGATGCCCAGTTTCGGGTCACCGCCCTGCGCAGGCATGGCCCGCACGCCGGCCCAGCCGTGTGCCGTGAGGGTGACCTGACCCTCGGCGATGAGCGGCTTCCAGGCCTGGCGGTCGCCCACCTTGGGGGCATTGGCCACCCCCGTGGCATGGCAGGCGATGCACAGTTGCTGGTAGATCTTCTCGCCGCTCGCGGGCGTGCTCTGGGCCCAGGCCCCGGGGCTCAGGCCCGTGCAGGCCGCGGACAGGACGATGGCTTTCAGGAGTGCTGGGTTCATGGCGGGCTTTCTCACTGGTGGGGGGATGGGCGGGGTCTTAACGTTTGCTTTTACCCGAGGCGCGGCCCTTGGCGGGCTCAGGCGGCTGCTTGTGGGCATCTTCCAGCCGCAACAGGGTGTCCACATGCGTCATGAAGCGCTCGAGGTACTGGGGTGAGCGTTCGCGCAGCAGCACCAGGGCGCGCAGCGTCAGCATGTGGGAATTGATCGGACCGGCGTTCTGCGGCCCCTGGGCAACGGCCTGACGCACCTGCTTTTGCACGCCCATGCTGTGCAGCTGCCTGCGAAATTGCCGGATGCGCGGGTTATCTGGGGGCAAACGGGTGGCCAGGGCGGGCGATGTGCTGCCCGCCAGCAGCGCTGGGGCCTTGGGGCGGGGGCGTTCGGCCTGCATCTCCTGCAGCAGCTGCGCCAGGGGAGAACATGCCGGTGCCGGCTCGGCAGGCGGGGCGGCCGGGTGCTTGTGCACGCCGGCTTCGAAGGCATCGATCGCCCGGCCCAGCTTGTCCTCCAGCAGCGCCAGCACGGCACCGCTGTGCTGCGCGGCCCGGCTCGAGAGCGTCTGCAGGTAATGCCAGCCCACCGGATCGCGGGTGTGCATCCCGGCCTCGTGCAGGGCGCGCATCCTTTGGGCCAGGGCGCTGATGGGGGTCATCGCGGCGCGGCCCCCGCTTCCGGTTTGGCCACGCGTGGCACCGGTGCGATTTCGACACGGCGGTTTTGGGCGCGGGCCTGCTCGCTGGCGTTGGGCACCAGGGGCTGCTGCTGGCCAAAGGCGGCGGCAAACAACATGGCGGGTGGCATGCCTTCCTCGATCAAGGTGCGCGTGACCGTGAGGGCACGCTGGGCCGAGAGTTCCCAATTGTCCTCGAACTTCCGGTTGCGGCTCTTGATGCTCTGGTCATCGGTGAAGCCGCTGACCATCAGGATTTCGTCGCGCGAAGCCAGGTAACTCTTGAGCGGCAGCACCAGGCTCTTGAGCAGCTGGCGGCCTTCGGGCTCGAGCTGGTCGGAGTTGAGCTCGAACAGGAGTTTGCCGCTGATGCCGATGCGGCCGTTGTTCAAGGTGATGCGGCCCGAGGCCAGCGGAATGGCCAGGGCCTGTTCCAGCGAGAGTCGCTTTTGTTCCTCCGCCTGGCGCTTTTGCACCTCGGCTTCGAGGGTGGAGGCCATCTCCAGCTGGGTGGCCATGACCCCGACCAGCAACAGCACGAAGGCGCCGAGCAGGCCGGTCATCAGATCGGCAAAGGCGATCCAGGCCGGGTTGGTGTTTTCGCTTTCGGCGTCCAGGTCCCGCATCAGGCCGTCCCCCGCGCTGGCTGCTGTTGCAGGGCTTCGAGCACGTCTTTCTGGCTGCCGATGCTCAGGTCGATGATTTCGCGCGCCTGGGCCACGTAGTAGGCCAATTGTTCATCGCTGCGCGCCATCGACTGGCCGATCGCCGCCTCGATGCGCTGCAGGTTGGCGATCAGCTTCTCATGGGTCTCGTTGGAACTGCGCACCGCAAAGGCCAAGGTTTCCCCCAAACTGGCCACGTCCACCGCGCTTGCCGTGACCTGTGCGGCGATGTCGCCGAGCTTGCCGGTTTCGGCCGCCACATGGCTCTGGAATGCATCGCTGGCCCGACTCAGCACGTCCTGGCTGGATGTAACCAGGGCGTCGATCACGCCGCGCTGCTCGCTGGAGGCGTGGTGGATGTCGTCGAGCAGGGTGCTCAGTGTGCCCAGGATGCGGGTGCGCTCCTCCAGCAGGGCATTGTCGCGCGCCACGCTGACCGAGATTTCCTGGCGCAGCTGGCCGATCACCTCGGCGGCCGCCTTGGGCGCTTCGGAGGCGGTTTCGATCAGGCGGCTGATCGGGGCTTCCAGCGCGGCGCCCAGGGTGCTCAGGTGCTGTGCGACGGCGGTCTGCAATTCGGTCAGGCGGTTCACGGCGGCATCGCCGCGCTGGGCTTCCTGCTCGCGCAACGCCGACAGCTCGAGGGTCACGGCCTCTGCCGTGCGGGCGAGGGTGTCGCAGACCGCCTGCTGCTGCGCCAGTGTCTGCTGGCCCGTGTGCTGCCAGCCGCTTTGCAAGGTCGCGGCCATCTCTTGCAGCGAGGCGGTCCAGGCCGCCAGGCGCTGCCCGTCCGCGGCGGCTTGTTGTGCCTGCTGCTCGCTTTGGGCGGTACGCACCGCGCCGATCAGGGCCTGGCTGCGGGCCTCGAGCGTCTGGTCGAACTGCGCCAGCGTGTGGTCCATGCCGCGCAGCAGGCCGCTGCTGACCTGCTCGTGCTGGGCCAGCGCAGCGTGCCAGGTTTGGGCCACAGACTGCGCACTCTGGCTGAACTGCTGGTTCAGGCTGGCCAGTTGCTCGCGGGTGTTCTCGACCATGCGCTCGTGCAGGGCCTGCGCCTGTCGGGCCATGTCGTCCATGGTCGACTGCACCACCGGCCGGATGCTGTCGCTGGCCAGCTGCATGCTTGCCCCCAGGCTGCTGCGCAAGGACTGGTCCACGCTGCTGGCCAGCCCGGTGTAGACGGTTTTGACCTCGCGGTGAAAGTGGTCCTGGTTGGCCAGCAGCCGCTCGCCCAGCTGCTGGCTGTGGCGTTCCATCTGCGCCATCAGCGTCTGCAGCTGCTGCACCACCGCGGGCAGGGCCTGCGACTGTTGCTGCAGGGCCTGGAAGGTTTCGAGCCGCTGGTGCGCCAGCGAGAACCGCCGCAGGCGGGTGCCGATCAGCTGATCGAGCTGTTGCGCCGTCCGACCCCGTTCACGGCGCGCCAGGCTGGACATCAGGCCCAGCATGGCCGAGGTGGCGACACCGGCCACCGAAGTGCCGAAGGCCAGGCCCAGCCCCCGCATGGGCTCCGAAAATGCCGCGCGCATGCCCTGCACATTGCTGGCGCCCTCCAGTGCGAACACGGCGCCGTTGAGCGTGACCACCATGCCCAGGAAGGTGCCCAGCATGCCCAGCATGACCAGCAGACCCACCAGGTAGGGCGTGAGTGCCGGGCCGGGCAGGGCGCCGGATTCGCCCTCCACCCGCTGGCGCACGGCGTTTTGCAGCGGGCTGGGCACCTGTCCGAGCCAGTCGCCGAGCTGCGGCAGATCCTGCGGCACCGCGTCCAGGGCCTGGGCCAGCCGCTGGGTGTGGTCCCGGTACTGGCGCAGCTCGAGCGCGCCAAAAACATACACCGCGCCGATCACCCCGGTCATGGCCAGCACCAGCAGGTGGCTGCTGGCGACGGTGGCGGCCACCCAGAGCAGGGCGATGGCGCCGGCGACAAATGCGAAGTGGAACGCGTGTTTTTTCATGGGGTTTGTGCGGTGTCTTGGGTCAGGGCTTCGATCAGCCCCAGAATGGGTTGCAGGCGGAGGTCCAGCTCGGCCAGCAGACGGTTGAGCAGGTCCTGGCGCAGCGGCGCCAGCCAGGGTTCAGTGCGTGGCGCGGGCTCGTCGGCCTGCGCGGCCTGCACCAGCGCTTTCATGTGCTGCCGCAGGGATCGGGCAAAGCGCTTTTCGAAGGCCGTGGTGATCTGGCCCAGCAGCTGGGCCTCGCGCGCCATCAGCACGTTGTCAAAGATCGCGTCCAGGGCCGCCAGTTGGCGCTGCTGTCGATGGCCCTTGTCCAGCATGCCGCGCAGTTGCAGGCGCAGGCTGCGCAGGATGGTTTCCATTTGCCGCTGGTGCCCGATGGCATGGCGGCGGAAGGGATCGAAAGCGGTTTTCGGGTCGATGGGGTGCTCCAGCTCGACCGGTGGCAGCTCGATGCGGGGCAGGCCCGGGGCCGGCACGCGGCCTTGCACGATGGACTCTTCCAGGGCGGCCCGCACCTGTTCAAACCGCCTGCGCAGCACCACGGCGTCGACCCGTGCGGTGGGCAGGGGGTCGGGCGTGGACGGGTCATCGACCGTGCCGATGAAGGCCTGCAGGGCGATGGCTTGCCGAAAGTCGAGCCAGTCGCCCAGGCGCTGGCCCACATCGCCGCAGTCCGCGCTGGCATCGACCAGTCCTTGACTGGCCAGCACGCGGAGCAACTCGGAACTGTGGAGACGGGCACGCGGTGAGGCACGCGTCATGGCTGGGGCGCTTGGCAAAATGAAAGGCCGGGACGGCCCAGGCTCACGCCAGCAGGGGGCTGACGGCGGGGCGGTCTCCGGCGGCAAAAGAGATGGCAGATTTTATCCGGCGGGCTTGATGGCCCCGCGCCGCCACCTGAGCACAGGCCTCCCAAAGGATTCAAAAAACCCAGCCCCTGCCGCTAGGGCGTCTTGGGCTTGAAGTCGCAATACCGGGCCACCGCACACTGCCCACACAGCGGTTTGCGTGCCTGGCAGATGTAGCGCCCATGCAGGATGAGCCAGTGGTGGGCATCCACCAGATACGGTGGCGGGATGCGCTTGAGCAACTGCATCTCGACTTCATAGGGGGTCTTGCCCGGCGCCAGGCCGGTGCGGTTGCCGACACGAAAGATGTGGGTGTCGACCGCCATGGTGGGCTCGCCAAAGGCCACATTCAGCACCACATTCGCGGTTTTGCGTCCCACACCGGGCAGGGCTTCGAGCGCCTCGCGCGTGCGCGGCACCTCGCCACCGTGCTGCGCCACCAGGATGCGGCAGGTCTCCATCAGGTGCTTGGCCTTGCTGCGGTACAGGCCGATGGTCTGGATGTAACTCTCCAAACCACCGAGTCCGAGCGCCAGGATTTTCTGGGGCGTGTTGGCCACCGGAAACAGGCGCCGCGTGGCCTTGTTGACACCCACGTCGGTGGCCTGCGCCGACAGCAGCACGGCCGCGAGCAGCTCGAACACGCTCGTATACTCCAACTCGGTATTGGGCTGCGGATTGGCCGCCTGGAGGGTGGCGAAAAACGGCTCGATGAATTCCTTTTTCATGCGCGAATTGTCACCCATGGCCATCCCCTTTGCCGACCGCCTCAACCAAGTTGAAACCTCCGCCATCCGCGAACTGTTCAAGCTGCTGGGCAAGCCCGGCATCATCAGTTTTGCCGGAGGCTTTCCGGACAGCGCCATGTTCGATGTGGACGGCATCCGCGAAGCCGGCAATGCGGCCCTGGCCCAAGACGCCGGTGCGGCCCTGCAATACGGCGCCACCGAAGGCTTCAACCCCTTGCGCGAGCAGCTGGCGCAGTTCATGGCCAGCAAGGGCGCGAAAGACGTGGCCCCGGACCAGCTGATCGTGACCACCGGCAGCCAGCAGGCGCTCGATCTGCTGGGCAAGACGCTGATTGGCCCGGGCGACAAGGTGATCGTGGAAGGCCCGACCTTTCTGGCCACCATCCAGTGTTTCCGGCTCTACGGTGCACAGCTCATCAGCGCGCCCATTGACGGCGAGGGCGTGCAGACCGACCGGCTGGAGCAACTAATGGCCGAACACCGGCCCAAGTTCGTCTACCTGATCCCCACCTTTGGCAACCCCAGCGGGGCCCTGCTGAGCGCCGAGCGGCGCCGGCGTGTGCTGGAACTGGCGGTGAAATACAACACGATCCTCGTGGAGGACGATCCCTACGGGGACCTGTACTTTGCCGAGCCGCCGCCGCCCAGCCTGCTGGCCATGAGTGCGCAGGTGCCGGGCAGCCGCGAGCTGCTGGTCCATTGCGGCTCCCTCTCCAAAGTGCTCTCGCCGGGCTTGCGTGTGGGCTGGATGGTCGGGCCGGCCGAACTGCTGGCCAAGGCCACCATGTGCAAGCAGTTCAGCGACGCCCACACCAGCACCCTGGCCCAGGCCACCGCCGCCCAATACCTGCAAGCCGGCCGCATGCCCGCCACGCTGGACAAGGTCCGCAGCGTGTATGCCCAGCGTGCCCGCACCATGGGCAATGCCCTGCGCAAGGAACTGGGCGAGGCGGTGGACTTTGTGCAGCCGCAGGGCGGCCTCTTTGTTTGGGCGCGCCTGACGGGCGCGTCTGGCAAAGTCAGCGACGGCAACAGCTATGCCCAACGCGCCATCGCGCAGGGGGTGGCTTTTGTGCCCGGCGCGCCTTTCTTCTGTGCCCAGCCCGACCATTCCACCTTCCGTTTGAGCTTTGCCACGGCCTCCGAAGACAAGATCCTCGAAGGCGTCTCGCGTCTGGCCAAGGCCCTGTGACCTCGGCATCAAGCCCGAGGGCGGGGGCCTCCCCAGGGGCGCTCAGCAGTCCTCGGGCAGGTAGTGCCCGCACAGCTTGCTGAAGCCCTCCAAGTCGGGCTCATCCACACCCTCCTGCTGCAGGATGTCGGCCACCGCCGGTGCCATGCGCTGCGCCTGGCGTGCGTCCAGGAACAAGGCGCGCCAGCGCCGCGCCAGCACGTCTTCCACGGTGCAGGCGTATTCCGCGCGCACGGCATACCGCACCATGGCTTCGGTCAGGCCCAGGCCCAGCGCGCGCTCGGCGCCCGGACAGGCCAGCACGGCGCCAGCCAGTGAACCGTAGAGGTGCAGGCCCGGGGCCTCGTGCAGGCCATGCACCGGCCCGGCGCCGCTGGGCGCGCCCAGCAAGGGCGCAGCGCGTGCGCCTGCAGGGCGCCAGGGCAGCAGCCCCTGGTGCATGCAGTGCTCGAGCACCTCGAGCGCCATGACGCGGTAGGTGGTCCATTTGCCGCCCACGATGCTGACCAGGCCATCGGCATCCTGCACGATGGTGTGTTCGCGCGAGAGCTGGCCTGTGGCGGTGCCTGGCGATGCCGGTGCGGCCACCAGCGGGCGCAGACCGACCCATTCGCTGCGCACATCGCTCAGGCGGGGGGCGCGCGCCAGCACCGCAGCGGCTTCGCGCAGGATGAATTGCCTTTCCTCGGCCAGCGCCCTGGGCTCGCGGGGCAGGTCAGGCCGCGGGGTGTCGGTGGTGCCCAGGACCAGCTGACCGAGCCAGGGCACCGCAAACAGCACCCGACCATCGCGGGTGCGGGGCACCAGCAGGGCGTGTTCGCCGGGCATGAAACTGCGGTCCACCACCAGGTGCACGCCCTGGCTGGGGCTGACCAGCTTGGCCGCAGCAGGCGGGGCGGCACTGGGGCGCTGGCGCAGGGCATCCACCCAGACCCCTGTGGCATTGACCACGCAGCGCGCACCCAGCACCGCCTCGCGCCCCGAGAGGCGATCGCGCACGCGGACCTGGTGACGACCCTGCTGGCCGTTTTGGTGGCCGCCTTGGTGCCCGCCCTGCAGGTCCGTCACTTCGGCATGGTTGAGCAACTGCGCCCCCGAGGCCTGCGCCGTGCGCGCCAGAGCGATGGCCAGGCGGGCATCGTCAAACTGGCCGTCCCAGTACTGCAGACCGCCGCGCAGTCCGCGCGGCTGCACGCCGGGCAGGGCCAGCTCGGTGGCCTGGCGCGTCAGCCAGCGGGTGCGGCCCAGACCCGCGCGCCCGGCCAGCAGGTCGTAGAGCATCAGCCCGGCACCGTAGACCGGGGGCTGCCACCAGCGGTAAGCCGGCATCACAAAGGGCAGGGGCTGGGCCAGGTGAGGCGCCAGGGCCAGCACCGCGGCGCGCTCGGCCAGGGCCTCGCGCACCAGCGAGAGGCGGCCTTGCGCCAGGTAGCGCACCCCGCCGTGCAAGAGCTTGGTCGAGCGCGACGAGGTGCCGCTGGCGAAATCGTGGGATTCGAACAGCGCCACATCCAGGCCGCGCTGCGCCGCCTCCAGCGCCACCCCCAGCCCGGTGGCCCCGCCGCCCACAACCAGCAGGTCAAACGCCTGTCCGTCGCGCGGCGCAGGCCAGGCGCGTGGGCGCGTCATGCGCCGTTCTCGGCCGGGGCAAAAAGGTCCACCCGGTCGGTGATGATGCCGTCGGTGCCCAGGGCCATCAGGTGCCGGGCGACCGATTCGTCGTTGACGGTGTAGCTCAGGGCGCGCATGCCCGCCGCGTGGACCTGGGCCACGGTGCCGGCGTCCCAGAGCCCGTAGTGGCAGACCACGGCCACACAGTCCAGGGCCTGTGCCTGTTCGAACCAGCCCGGCCTCAAGGCTTCCAGCAGCAGGCCACGCGGCAAATCGGGGGCCGCATCGCGGGCGCCGGCCAGGGCCTCGGCCTGAAACGAGGTCAGCAGTGGCGGCGTCGGCTGCGCGGCCCACAGGCGGGCCGCTTCGCGCGCCACCGTTTCGCCGGTCAGGCGCTCTGTGCCGGGGGTGGGCTTGATCTCGATGTTCAGGGCGTGGCCCTGCGCGATGCAAAAGCGGGCCACGGCCTGCAGGCGGGGCAGCGGCTCACCCGCGTACTGCCGCGAATGCCAACGGCCTGCGTCCAGCTGCGACAAGGCATGCCAAGTCTGCTGGCCACCGATGCCCACGCCATTGGTCGTGCGCTCGAGCGTGGCGTCGTGCATGAGGAACACCTCACCGTCGGCGCTCAGTTTGGCGTCGCATTCGTACATCCGGTAGCCGTGGTGGGCGCCCAGGCGGAAGGCGGCCAGGGTGTTTTCCGGGGCGAGCTTGCCTGCCCCGCGGTGGGCGATCCAGAAGGGGTAGGGCCAAAGGGTCATGGTGCGCACTTGCCGTTCAGGTCAGCAGCTCAGTCGGCGATGCGCAGCCCGCTGGCCACGTCGAAGCGGTGCAGCCGCTGCGGGCGAGGACTGGCGCGAAACGTATCCCCAGGTCGGGGCGCGGGCACCGCCTCGTCCAGGCGCAAGGTCAGGGCCTCGTCGCCCAGCCGGGCGTGCACCAGGCGTTCTGCACCCAGCAGTTCGACCGTTTCGGCCACCAGGGTCCAGCCTTGGTCGGGGGTGAGGTCGATGTGTTCGGGCCGGATGCCCAAGATTTCGCCGGCGGTTACGCCAGGCGCCCGGTGCAGCAGGTTCATCGGGGGCGAGCCGATGAAGCTAGCCACAAACGTGCTGGCTGGCCGGTTGTAGACCTCCTCGGGCGTGTCGAACTGTTCCATGCGTCCGGCGTTCATCACGATCATGCGCTGCGCCAGGGTCATGGCCTCGACCTGGTCGTGGGTGACGAAGAGGCTGGTGATGCCGAGTTCCCGGTGCAGTTTCTGGATCTCCAGCCGGGTCTGGGCACGCAGCTTGGCATCAAGATTGGAGAGCGGTTCGTCGAACAGAAACACCTGTGGCTGGCGCACGATGGCGCGGCCCATGGCCACGCGCTGGCGCTGACCGCCCGAGAGCTGGCGGGGCTTGCGATCGAGCAGCGGCATCAGTTCCAGGATGGCGGCGGCTTTTTCCACCCGCATGCGGATCTCGTCCTTGGGGCATTTCTGGATCTTCAGGCCATAGGCCATGTTGTCGAACACGCTCATGTGCGGGTAGAGCGCGTAGTTCTGGAACACCATCGCAATGTCGCGCTCGGCGGGCTCCAGGGTGTTGACCACCCGCTCGCCGATGCGGATCTCGCCACCGGTGATCTCCTCGAGGCCGGCGACCATGCGCAGCAGGGTCGATTTGCCGCAGCCCGAGGGCCCGACGATCACCACAAACTCGCCGTCGTTGACCACCGCATTGACGCCGTGGATCACCTGCAGCGACTGTTTGCCCTGGTGGTATTGCTTGATGACTTGGATGAGGCTGAGTGATGCCATAGAGGGATTATTTTTCGGTGTCGACCAGGCCCTTGACGAACCACTTTTGCATGAGGATGACCACCAGGGCCGGCGGGATCATGGCCAACATAGCGGTGGCCATGACCACATTCCATTCGGTGTAGGCCTCGCCCGCGATCAGGCGTTTGATGCCCAGCACGATGGGATACATGTTCTCGTCGGTGGTCACCAGCAGGGGCCACAGGTACTGGTTCCAGCCGTAGATGAACTGGATCACAAACAGGGCGGCAATGGACGTGGCCGACATGGGCAGCAGCACGTCGAAGAAAAAGCGCATGGGACCGGCACCGTCCACGCGCGCGGCTTCGACCAGTTCATCGGGCACCGTCAGGAAAAACTGCCGAAACAGAAAAGTGGCGGTGGCCGAGGCGATCAGTGGCACGGTCAGGCCCGCGTAGCTGTTGAGCATGCCCAGATCCGACACGACCTCATACGTGGGGCCGATGCGGACCTCCACCGGCAGCATCAGGGTGACAAAAATCATCCAGAACACGAGGTTGCGAAGCGGAAAGCGGAAGTACACGATGGCGAAGGCCGACAGCAGCGAGATGGCGATCTTGCCGATGGCGATCACCAGCGCGCTGATCAGGCTCACCCCCATCATCGGCCCCCCGGCCGGGAACTTGCTGCCCATGCTGCTCTCGCCACCCAGCAGCGCCAGCCGGTAGGTTTCGACAAAGTGGGAGCCGGGCAGCAGCGACAGCGGCCGACTCTGGGCAATTTCCTGGGCAGACTGGGTCGAGGCCACCAGCGTCAGGTACACCGGAAAGGCCACCACCGCCACCCCCAGAATCAGGGTGGCATGGGCCATGAAATCCAGAATGGGACGGCGTTCGATCATGGGTGGCCCTCAGTATTGCACCTTGCGTTCGACATAGCGGAACTGGATCACGGTCAGCGCGATCACGATGCCCATCAGGATCACCGACTGGGCGGCCGAGCCGCCCATGTCCAGGGCCTTGAAGCCGTCGTAGTACACCTTGTAGACCAGGATGGCGGTGGACTTGCCCGGTCCACCCTGGGTGGCGGCGTCCACAATCGCAAAGGTGTCAAAAAAGGCATAGACCACATTGATCACCAGCAGGAAAAACGTGGTGGGCGACAGCAGTGGAAACACGATGGTCCAGAAGCGGCGCGCTGGCGAGGCACCGTCGATGGCGGCGGCCTCGATCAGCGATTTAGGGATGGACTGCAGACCGGCCAGGAAGAAGAGGAAGTTGTAGGAGATCTGCTTCCAGACGGCGGCCATGACGATCAGCGCCATGGCGTGTTCGCTCTTGAGCATGTGGTTCCAGTCCAGGCCCAGGGTTTGCAGCAGGTAGGCGACCACGCCCATGGGGGAAGCGAACATGAACAGCCACAAGACACCGGCCACGGCAGGCGCCACCGCATAAGGCCAAATCAACAGGGTTTTGTAGACTCCCGCGCCCTTGATCACCCGGTCGGCCATCACCGCCAACAGCAGCGCCACCGACAGCCCGCACACCGCCACCAGCACCGAGAACACGGCGGTGGTCTGGAACGATTCCAGGTAAGTGGTGTCGGCCCACAGGCGCTCGAAGTTTTGCAGGCCGACGAACTCGGTCGTGGTTCCGAAAGCGTCCTGCTCCAGCACGCTTTGGTACAAAGCCTGGCCTGCCGGCCAGAAAAAGAACACCAGCACGATGGCCAACTGCGGCGCGACCAGCGCCCAGGGCAGCCAGGCCGATCGGAAGCGAACACGTTTTTCCATGAGGCGAAGGCAGAAAACGGTCACCCGCCCTGGGGGCCAGCGACCGGTGATGGAGAGGGCCGAGCCATCCGCAGACGGCCCGGTGCCGCCTTACATGCGGCCTTGGTTGGCCTTCTGGAAGCGCTCCAACTGTTCGTTACCGCGCTTGACGGCTGCGTCCAGGGCTTCCTGGGGGCCCTTCTTGCCTGCCCAGACCTGTTCAAGCTCTTCGTCGTTGATGGTGCGGATCTGCACAAAATTGCCCAGGCGGATGCCGCGCGACTTGTCGGTCGTCTTGCGGATCATCTGCTCGACCGACACATCGGTACCCGGGTTTTGTTTGTAAAAGCCCGATTTCTCGGTCATTTCGTAGGAGGCGGGGGTCAGGGGCAGATAGCCGGTGCGTTGGTGGCTGCGGGCATCGACTTCGGGCTTGGACAAGTGGGCAAAAAACTGCGCGATGCCCTTGTATTCGTCGGCCTTCTTGCCGGCCATCACCCAAAGGCTGGCTCCACCGATCACCGTGTTCTGGGGCGCGCCCGGCACGTCAGGGTAGAAGGGCAGGGTGGAGATGCCCGAGGCGAACTTGGCGTTGCGCTTGATGTTGCCGTACAGGGCCGAGCTGCCGGTGGTCATGGCGCATTCGCCCGAAACAAAGGTGGCATCTGCGGCATTGCCGCGACCCTTGTAGACAAACAGCCCGGTTTTGGCCATGTTGGCCAGGTTTTCGATATGCCTCACGTGCAAGGGGCTGTTGTAGCTCAGGCGCGCGTCGATGCCGCGCATGCCGTTGCCTTTGCTGGCGAACTCGGTGTTGTGCCAGGCCGAGAAGCTCTCCAGCTGTGTCCAGCTCACCCAGCTGGTGGTGAATGGGCACTTGTGGCCGCTGGCCTTGAGCTTGGCGGCGGCCAGGGCCACTTCGGGCCAGGTCTTGGGCGGCTTGTCCGGATCGAGCCCCGCGGCCTTGAAGGCGTCCTTGTTGTAGTGGAAGACCGTGGTCGAGCTGTTGAAGGGGAAGCTCAGCATCTGGCCATTGGGGGCGGTGTAGTAACCCGCCACCGCAGACACATAGCTCTTGGGATCGAACTTGACCCCGGCATCGGCCATGACCTTGCCTACAGGGACGATGGCCCCCTGGCTGGCCATCATGGTGGCGGTGCCGACTTCAAACACCTGCAGGATGTGGGGCGCATTGCCGGCGCGGAAGGCCGCAATCGCGGCCGTCATGGATTCGTCGTAGCTGCCCTTGAAGGTCGGCACGATTTTGTATTGCGACTGGCTCGCGTTGAAGTCTTTGGCGTGGTCATTGACCCACTCACCCAGGGCGCCGCCCATGGAGTGCCACCACTGGATTTCGGTCTGCGCCTGGGCGCCCAGGGCACTGAGCCCCAAAATGACCGCGGCGGCGGCTTGCAAGGGGAAATGACGCTTCATGGCTTCTCCTGGTGGTCAAATGGAACAGGGGACATTTTCAGACTGTTTTTTTTCAGTCTAGTGACAAGCGGGTGACAGTCCATCGGGGTTTCGCCTCATGCCATCCAGGGCCAGAGGGTCCATCGTCCAGCCATGACCTACCTGCTGGCCCTCGACCAGGGCACCTCCAGTTCGCGCAGCATCGTGTTCGACCCGCAAGGCCGGGCCGTGGCCATGGCCCAGCGCGAGCTGACCCAACACTTTCCCCAGCCCGGCTGGGTGGAACACGACCCGCTGGAGATCTGGCAGACCCAGCTGGCCACGGCGCGCGAGGCGCTGGCGCGCGCCGGCCTGTCGGCCAGCCAGGTGCGCGCGATGGGCATCACCAACCAGCGCGAAACCACCGTGCTGTGGAACCGCCGCACCGGTCAGCCGGTGCACCGCGCCATCGTCTGGCAGGACCGGCGCACCGCGGCCGAATGCGCCCGCCTGCAGCAGGCGGGGCTGGAGCCGCTGTTCATGCAGCGCACCGGTTTGCGGCTGGACCCGTACTTTTCAGGGACCAAGCTGGCCTGGCTGCTCGACCACGTGCCGGGCGCACGCGCGCAGGCCGAGGCCGGTGAGCTGGCCTTCGGCACCGTCGACAGCTGGCTGCTCTGGCAATTGACCGGCGGCCAGGTGCATGCCACCGATGTGAGCAACGCCTCGCGCACCCTGCTGCTCAATTTGCACACCCGGCAGTGGGATACAGAACTCCTCGCGGCCCTGCGCGTGCCAGCGGCCGTCTTGCCCGAGCTGCGGTCCTCCATGGCCGATTTCGGCCACAGCCTGGCGGACGCGCTGGGCAGCCCTGTGCCGATCACCGGCATGGCGGGAGACCAGCAAAGCGCCCTGTTCGGCCAGGCCTGTTTTGGCCCCGGCATGGCCAAGAACACCTACGGCACCGGCTGCTTCATGCTGGCCCACACGGGTCCGCATGGCCAGACCAGCGGCCATGGCTTGCTGACGACCGCGGCCGCCCAGGGCCAGGGCCCGGCCCAGTACGCCCTGGAAGGCAGTGTCTTCATGGGCGGTGCGGTGGTGCAATGGCTGCGCGATGGCCTGGGCATCATCCGCAGCAGTGCCGATGTGCAGGCGCTGGCCGCCCAGGTGCCCGATGCCGGTGGCGTCGTGCTGGTGCCCGCCTTCACCGGTCTGGGGGCGCCGTACTGGCAGGCCGATGCGCGGGCCAGCATCACGGGGCTCACGCGCGGCAGCACGGCGGCGCACATCGCCCGGGCTGCACTCGACAGCATCGCCTTGCAGAGTGCGGCGCTGCTGCAGGCCATGAATGCCGATGCGCTGGCGGCCGGGGCCCAGCCGGTGCGCGAGCTGCGGGTCGACGGCGGCGCCTGTGTGAACGACCTGCTCATGCAAATCCAGGCCGATGTGCTGGGCATTCCCGTGGTGCGCCCGGCCGTGACCGAGACCACGGCGCTGGGGGCGGCTTATCTGGCGGGTCTGCAGGTGGGGGTGTATGCGGATACGCAGGCCTTGTCGGCCCAGTGGCGCGCCGAGCGGGTGTTCGAGCCGCAGATCTCGGCCGATGAGGCTGGCCAGCGCATGGCGCAGTGGGCGCGCGCCGTGCGCCAGACGCTGGCGGACTGAAGCTCAGGGCCGGACGACTTCCAGCAGCCGGTCGAGTCCGCCCTCGTTGATGGCGACCATGGCCTGTTCGCGCACCTTGGGCTTGGCGTGGTAGGCCACCGACAGACCGCCCGCATCCGAACAAGCGGCCATCATGGGCAGGTCATTGGCACCGTCGCCCACGGCAATGCATTGCCCGGCTTCGATGCCCAGCAGGCTGGCGACTTCCAGCAGGGTGCGGCGTTTCTCGGCGCCGTCGCAAATGTCGCCCCAGCTTTGCATGACCAGGCCGCCGGTGAGCGCACCACCCGCCACCTCGAGCCGGTTGGCCCGGGAAAAGTCGATCTGCAGGCGGTCTTTCACGCGGTCGGCAAAGAAGGTGAAACCGCCCGAGACCAGCAGCACCTTCAGGCCCGCCCGGTGGCAGGCGGCGATCAGTTCGTGCGCGCCGGGGTTGATCTGCAAGCGCTCGGTGTAGACGCGCTCCATGTCGGCCAGCGTCACCCCTTGCAGCAGGGCCAGGCGGCGGCGCAGGCTGTCCTTGAAGTCGGTGATCTCACCGCGCATGGCGGCCTCGGTGATGGCCGCCACCTCGGCCTTGCGGCCTACCGCATCGGCGATTTCGTCCACGCATTCGATGCTGATCAGCGTGGAGTCCATGTCGAAGGCGATCAGCTTGAACTGCGACAGCGACAGGGGGGCGGTGAAGCCCTGGATGGCGAGACCCGGGGCGAATTCGGTGGCGTTGCTCATGGGAAGGGATTATCGAAGATCGTTGAAGAGGCTCAAGCCGCTGCGGTTTCGGTTTTGGGTTGGCCCAGACTCCGAAGGATGTCGCGCACCATCTGCGCGCGCATCTTCGGGTCGGGCAGTTCGCGTTCGATGCGCAGCTTGTCGTTACCCGCCAGCTTGATGTGCTTGTTCTTCTGGATCAGGCCGATGATGGCCATCGGGTCGATGGGCGGGTTGGGCTTGAAGCTGATCTGGATCACGCCGGGCGCCGCATCGACCTTGATCACGCCGTAGGGCTGGCTCAGCACGCGCAGGCGGTGCACATCCACCAGGGTCTGGGTGGCCGGCGGCAGTTTGCCAAAGCGGTCCACCAGCTCTTCGAGCAGGGCGTCGATCTGCTCGCTGGTTTTGGCCGTGGCCAGCTTTTTGTAAAACGACAGCCGCAGGTGCACATCGCCGCAGTAGTCACTTGGCAACAGGGCGGGGGCGTGCAGGTTGATGTCGGTGGTGACCGACAGGGGGCTGAGCAGATCGGGTTCCTTGCCGTTCTTGAGGCTGCGCACCGCTTCGGCGAGCATCTCGTTGTAGAGCTGAAAACCGATTTCCATCATGTTGCCGCTCTGGCTCTCGCCCAGCACCTCGCCGGCCCCCCGGATCTCCAGGTCGTGCATGGCCAGATAAAAGCCGCTGCCCAGTTCTTCCATCTGCTGGATCGCGTCCAGGCGCTGCGCCGCCTGCTTGGTCAGGCCTTCGATCTCGGGCACCAGCAGGTAGGCGTAGGCCTGGTGGTGGCTGCGGCCCACGCGGCCGCGCAGCTGGTGCAGCTGGGCCAGGCCGAATTTGTCGGCCCGGGAAATCACGATGGTGTTGGCGGTGGGCACGTCGATGCCGGTTTCGATGATGGTCGAGCACAGCAAGATGTTGTAACGCTGGGCCACAAAGTCGCGCATCACGCGTTCGAGCTCGCGCTCGGGCATCTGGCCGTGGGCTACGGCGATGCGGGCCTCGGGCAGGATTTCCTCGAGCTTTTGCCGGCGGTTTTCGATGGTCTCCACCTCGTTGTGCAAAAAGTAGCACTGGCCGCCGCGCTTGAGTTCGCGCAGCACCGCCTCTCGGATCACGCCCGTGCCTTCGTTGCGCACAAAGGTCTTGATGGCCAGGCGCCGTTGCGGCGCGGTGGCGATCACGCTCAGATCGCGCAGGCCCTCGAGCGCCATGCCCATGGTGCGGGGAATGGGGGTGGCCGTCAGCGTGAGCACATCGACCTCGGCGCGCAGCTGCTTCATGGCTTCCTTGTGGCGCACGCCAAAGCGGTGTTCCTCGTCGATGATCAAGAGCCCCAGGTTCTTGAAGCGGGTCTTCTCGCTCAGCAGCTTGTGGGTGCCGACCACGATGTCCACCGTACCGTCCTCGATGCCCTGGAGCGCGGCATTGACTTCCTTGGTGGAGCGGAAGCGCGAAATCTCCGCCACCTTGACGGGCCACTTGGCAAAGCGGTCTTTGAGGGTCTGGTAGTGCTGTTCGGCCAGCAGCGTGGTGGGCGCCAGCAGGGCGACCTGCTTGCCGCCGGTCACGGCCACAAAGGCCGCGCGCAAAGCCACTTCGGTCTTGCCAAAGCCCACATCCCCGCAGACCAGGCGGTCCATCGGCCGCGGGCTGATCATGTCCTGGATCACGCAGTGGATGGCGGCGCGCTGGTCGGCGGTTTCCTCAAAGCCAAAGTCGTTGGCAAAGGTCTCGTAGTCCTGCGGGCTGTAGCGGAAGGCATGGCCCGCGCGTGCGGCGCGGCGGGCGTAGATGTTGAGCAGCTCGGCGGCAGCGTCGCGCACCTGCTCGGCGGCTTTGCGCTTGGCCTTTTCCCATTGGCCGCTGCCCAGCTTGTGCAGCGGCGCCTCGTCGGCGCTCACGCCGGTGTAGCGACCGATCAGCTGCAGCTGGCTCACCGGCACATACAGCGTGGCCTGATCGGCGTATTCCAGGTGCAAAAACTCCTGCAAGGCGGGCGTGCCGTCGGGGTTTTTCTGGCCCATGTCCATGTGGACCAGGCCCCGGTAGCGGCCAATGCCGTGCGCGCTGTGCACCACCGGGTCGCCCACATTGAGTTCGCTGAGGTCCTTGATCAAGGCCTCGACGTCGCTGACCTGCTCCTGCTTTTTGCGGCGTCGGGTGGTGGCGCCTGCGGCAAAGAGTTCGGTTTCGGTGACGAGGTCGATGCCTTGTTCAAACCAGTGGAAACCGCTGGCGAGCGCGGCCGTGGCCATGCCCACTTTTTCATCGCTGCTCAGGAACGCTTGCAGGCTGTCGAAGACCGGCGGCGTCAGCCCGCTCGAGCGCACAAAGTCCAGCAGGCTCTCGCGGCGGCCGTCGCTTTCGGCCAGGATCAGCAGGCGGTGCGGGCTGCTGCGCAGGTGGGCCTGCAGGCGGGCCAGCGGGTCGTCGGCGCCGCGCACCACCGTCAGCTCGGGCAGGGGCTGGGCCAGGGTGTTGTCCTGCAGGCCCTCCACCCCGGGGCGCAATGCGAGCTGGGCATGCGCCTGGGCCTGTTTGTAAAACTGCTCGGCACTCAAAAACAGGGCGTCGGGCGGCAGCACTGGACGCTCCGGGTCGCCTTGCACCAGACGGTAGCGGTCCCTCGTGTCTTGCCAGAAGCGCTGGAAGGCCGGCTCCAGATCGCCATGCAACACCACGGTGGCGGCATCGGCTTGGCCTGCGCCCAAGTAGTCGAACACCGTGGCCGTTTCGTCGAAAAAGAGCGGCAGGTAGTACTCGATGCCCGAGGTGGCCACGCCGTTGCCCATGTCCTTGTAGATGCGGCTCTTGGTCGGGTCGCCCTCCAGCATTTCGCGCCAACGGCTGCGAAAACGCGCGCGTGCGGCCTCGTCCATCGGGAACTCGCGTCCCGGCAGCAGCCGCACCTCCGGCACCGGGTACAGGCTGCGCTGGCTGTCGGGATCGAAAGTGCGGATGGAGTCGATCTCGTCGTCGAACAGGTCCACCCGGTAGGGCACGGGCGAGCCCATCGGAAACAGGTCGATCAGGCCGCCCCGGACCGCGTATTCGCCGGGGCTGACCACCTGGCTCACATGGTTGTAGCCGGCCAGGGTGAGCTGCGCCTTGAGCTGGGATTCGTCGAGCTTCTGCTTGGTCTTGAATTCGAAGGTGTAGCCGGCCAGGAAGGAGGGCGGTGCGAGGCGGTACAGCGCCGTGGTGGCGGGGATCAGCACCACATCGGCGGCTTCCGGGTGTTGCCGCTGGCGGATGCGCCAGAGCGTGGCCAGACGCTCGCTGATCAGGTCCTGGTGGGGCGAGAAGGTGTCGTAGGGCAGGGTTTCCCAGTCCGGGAACATCACGCAGCGCAGCCCCGGCGCAAAAAACACCATTTCGTCCATCAGGCGTTGTGCATCGCTGGCGTCGGCGGTGACGATGGCGGTCAGCCCGGCCTTGGCTTTTTCGCGTTCGGCCAGCCGCGCCAGCAGCACGGCATCGGCCGAGGCGATCGGACGGGGGAGGGTGTAGCGTTGACCGGTGTGCAGGACAGGCAGATTCATGGGGGGCAAAACAGAAATACCCCCCGCCAAAAATGGAGGGGGGTGAGGGCTCTGATTGTAGGAGCGGTCTCTGACCGCGATCAGGCCGTGGGG
>Ga0315900_10002926_pt1 | contig 25444 bp, 27 predicted proteins | sample LakEriMetagenome_FD_203521 | JGI IMG/M metagenome (GOLD analysis project Ga0315900, IMG submission 203521) | Freshwater fungal communities from buoy surface, Lake Erie, Ohio, United States - Buoy 12 MA114 | ecosystem: Environmental > Aquatic > Freshwater > Lake > Lake biofilm | place: USA: Lake...
AATTGGCTGAAAAATATTATTGTAGTTATCATCATCTGGCGTAAATGAATTAGGTACATAATAAACTAACTCATCACAATAATTCACTTGTACTGTAAAATACTCTACATCCTCGCATATACCATTTTTCTGAGTAACTGAAATATTATATGTACCTGGTTCATTCCAATACATTACTAGTTGGTCAATATTATAACTTATGCCATTTACCGACCAAACAATGTCACCAGGTGAATTAGTTTCAACCCAATAAGTAACCACTTCACTCTCACCTTTGCAAACTTCAACAGTTTGTTGTGAAAGTGAAATGAAACTTATTATTGAGAATATGAAACTTAATAATTTATACACTTTTAAGTAAGTTATTTTTTAATCGTGTTGTATAGGTGATAATGTGGGTGTTCCAAATACAGGCACCACTACAGAAGTTGTAAAAGTACAACCACCATTTGTATAAGTGTAAGTTACAGTTGATGTCGCGTTAGTTCCATTTGCTACGTTATCAGGACAAAATTGGTTACCAACTACACCTGTTCCAGACCAAACACCACCAGTAGGAGTTCCAACTAAATTAACACAAGGATCAGATTCACAGAATGGACCAAGTGCTGCAATTGTTGGTGTTATTTGATAGATTAAAACATCCATATCAACAGGAAGAGAAGGACATCCAGCAGCAGATGTAAATGTTACTGAAATAGCATTTGTGATTAAACCAGCAGGACAGTTGGACCAATTTACTTGAATTTGGTTTGTACCTTGGCCCGATACAAGAGTCGCACAAGCTGGAATTGTCCAAGTGTAGGTTCCAGTTCCAACCGAAGGTACCTGATAGGTTGAAGGTGTTGTTGAACCAAAACAAACCGTGTCTGGTTGAGTTGTTGTAAATGTCTGTGAAAAACTCACAAAACTTGTAAATAAAACAACTAAAGAAGCTAATAATTTTTTCATTTTTCTTTTTTTATTTTTATTTTAGTCATGACTTATTGGATTCAACACTGGTGCAACCGGGTCTGTTAAGGTAACACTTCCTGTTGTTTGACAGCCAAAAGAGTCAGTGATAATTACATTATATATTCCTTCACATAAATTTGTGATGGTTTGTGTAGAACCGGATGGTGTCCAAACATAAGTAAAAGGAGCTGATCCGGTTAAAGGTGTAGCAGTTGCTGTTCCATTACAAGCATTATCACAAACTGGGTTTGTTGGTGTAACATTTGCATTTAATTGATAAGGTGTAAATGTTGTTTGAGCAGTTGAAACACAAATTGAAGTACCACCTATACTAAAAGTAGAAGTTAATGTAAATGTTGTTTGTTGGCTTATACCAGTTGCTGTAGTATTTATTAGATTGTTATTTGTTATAGAAACATTTGGTGAGCTAGTCCATTGTGTAGATGATGTGCCAGTTATAGTAATAGGCGTTGTTAAATTTGCAAGTGGTGGAACTTGATAAACGGAACCAGTAGCTTGAGAACAAGAATTATCATTTATAGGTGAATTTATAGTTCCGGAGCTATATGTTATACTTGTGGGTGATCCACAAATAGATGTTAAATTTGTAAAAGAAATAGCAGCACTTGATAATGTTCCAAAATCAAGTGAAACACAATCAAAAACTTGCACTCTCCATCCACCCTGAGCAGCGTTACATCCAATTAAAGGAGACCAATTTATTAGCGTGCCACCACCAGAACCATAAGAATCGTATGTTCCGGTCAAAGGAGTGGCTGCGGCACAAGGATTAAAATTAGGGGCTGTATTATTTGTAAAACATAGATTATTAAAATTGTTACCACTATTACATATAATATTTTGACCATTAGATCCTGGATTAGGAGAAAGTGTTATAACTGGACTACCACAAGATACTGGACCAATTAGGTAAAACCCTAAATCAGACACCCAAGTGTGTGTGCCGGTAAAACAAACCGTTACTTTAGTATTAGCGTTTATTAAAGATTGTGGAGGCGGAGGGTTATAATATGTAAAAGTATTAGGACTTATATTATTTGTTCCACTTAAATTAACACTATTACAAGTTAGTTGTGTATTATTTACAGTTACTATATTATTGACATTCCAAACCCAAGCAATATCACACGCAACTAATACACCATTAGATGAGTAAACTTCAACTCTATATCCACCATTAGATAGATTACTTAAAGTTGATGAGTTTCCAGTTTGAGTAGTAAGTGTGTTCCAAGAAAATGTTGTTGATGAATATTGAAACCAGTTAAATGTATAAGGTGATGTTCCGTTACTCGGTGTGTAAGATAAAGAACCATTATTTCCTGATCCACACCAAATAAAAATAGAATTGTTAGTAGATCCATTGGTATATGATGTTGGTCGAACACCTGAATTACCAATTGGAACTATTTGAGATGAAATAGAATTAAATATAAATAAACTAAAAAAGAATAATATAAATTTAAACATCTTATCTTATAATTTGCTTCAATACACCTGAAGTATAATTATTATTAACTATTGAAATATAATAAACACCAGCAGAGAGATCTAATTTATCTATACTATATAAATTAATACCTGGCTCTACTTTTATAGATTTGACATATACTTCTTTGTCCAATTTATTTTTTATTAATAAGGTAGCATCTCCGATTAATAAATCATTATTCAACATTACACTAAACAAAGTCGAACTTGGATTTGGAAAAACTGAAAAATATCCAGAATTTTCCGTTAAACAATCTACAGATATTGGACCAAATGTTTCATACACACCATCTAAATCATATTGTTGAAGTCTGTAATAATTTAAACCATTAATTGACTTAATATCTGTAAAGTTATAAGTTATTAGTTGATTACTATTACCAGCTGCTTGTTCGGTATAAATTTGAGTCCAATCTTCACCATCTCTTGACTTCTCAAGTGTAAAGTGAGAACTATTATGTTCAGAAGCTGTTTTCCAACTCACCAATACTCCCTCATCAGAACAAACAGCATTAAAGCTAATAAGCTCTACAGGTAATGAAATTGGGTTTGAAATTCTTATTGTATATTCTTCTATTTCCCCATATCCATAACCTATTGAATAATAAGCGTCAATGTTTGGTGTTGCATTCCATACTGATAAAACTCTCATTAAAACATCACCAGTGACGGCATCTGATGGTATTGTAATTAATTGTGATGTTGAATTTGCGGTTGGTTTTAACAAAACATTTTCTGTTGTTTGTAAAACACCATCACCATTCCAGTCAATCCAAGCGGCATACCCTTGTCCAGGATTTAATGTGTTTGCAGCGGTTACAGATAAATTATAAGGTTCACCTTTTGTAACATTTGCAATTATTGATGTGTAATCTGAATAAGCATCACCATCATTTGTTGTTGTATTATTAATATCACTAAAAGTGACATTTGTTATGTGATCTCCGTCTACAATACCTGATGAATAAGGTGGTGCACTTTTAAGTATTATATTTACAATATTAGAAACACCAGATGGACAAGTACCATCTTTTGATGTTGTTCTAAAATACACGTTTGCTTCTTGCACATTTAATTGAATATTGTATGGATTTGCTGGATTTGTAACGGTACCGTCTACTGTCGTAAAGTTATCAAATGACCACTCAATTTTTGTTATTGACCCACCATTTCCGGTAGTCGTTAAAGAAACACCATCATTAACTGTTGTTAAACTTTTATTAGTACTTAATGTTCCTCCATTTGTTGGTGTTGTACATACCGTAACTGATGTTACTGTTGCTTGGAAACCGACCCTAATACCACTAATATCTGATGTGAACCTTAAAGTTAGTTGTCCTGAAGCATTTTCAGCAGTAATAGTTGCGGGTAATGATGTTCCATTTAATGTTGCAAGTAAAGGAGAACTTGTATTTGGTCCATCATAAACATATAAGAAATCATAAACCGCCTCTACGTTGAATGATGAAAAATCTAATTGTAATTTTTTTGTATTGTCAGATGGTGTTAAAGTTACTGTTTGATCTAAATTATTATTGTATGTGTCAGTAGGTCCTCCGGCATCAGTTATTGTATAAGTAAGTGTGGATGTTAATGTTTGACTACAATTTCCTAAAAATGGTATTAGTGTATTTTGATTTGTTACAGTTGATGTAATACCTAAATCATCGACATATCTTTCGTGTGCACCTGATGTTCTACCATCTAAAAGTCTTATAAAAACATTTGTAAGACCTAAAGCGCCAATATTTAAAGTATATTGTTGATAGGTTGTTGTTGGTGATGTTACAGTACCCCTTGTTGTCCAAGTTGTTCCGTCAGAAGATGTTTGAACATTTAAAGTCCAAGCAGTTGAGTTACTACTTCTTCTATACCAAAAAGAAAGAACCCCAGGATTTGCAATTTGTGGTGTTCTAATCCAATCTCCGGTACCATTAAATCCTGCGGCATAATTACCGGTTCTTACTGGTGAAGTTGATGCAAGTATGGAATTTACACCCCATGTACCTCCTTGTGTTGTTAATGTACTCGTAAAACTTTCGTAAATTTGGTAATTGTTACATTGTGAATTAACAACCAAATGAGTAAGTAAAACAAAACAAAAAATTAAAAAATTCTTCATATTAAAAAAAATAAATTTTATCCCCTTATCTATATATATATTTTTAAATACACAAAGATTTTGTAATATACCCATAGAATGAGCATTTACTGATATCTATTTAGCAAATTTAATTAAATTGTTATTTAAGTATAATTACTTACCATCTTAAGTGGTATCATCCATCAATTAATAGAGTTGATTGTGTAAATTAGTAACTACATGTCTAAAATCAGTGTCTTTTGCCTTAAGTCTGAACTATATAAGTTATAATTCAAAATTAAAAATTAAACTTATGAAAAAAATCTTATTAACAATCGCATCAGTATTAACACTAAGTGTTAATCTTTTCTCACAAAACTCGGTATGGTTAACCATCGAAGAAGGACAAAATGTTCCTGTAAAAAGAGAGAATAAATTTATCTCTAATAATCAACAACTAAATTCTATTTTAGAAAGTTATGAAATAACAAATGTCGAGAGAGTTTTTCCAGATTCTAAAAATAAAATTCTACAAAATGTTTATCAAATAGATTGTAACTGTAATGAAGTAGAATTATTACAAAATCTTACAAACAAATCAAATGTTGTTTCTCGAGTTGAGATAACACCTAGTTTTGAGACTTTAGAACTTCCTAACGATTACACATCTTCTTTCTCTAATAACTGGGCACTTAGTTTAATAAATGCAGAAGGTGCTTGGTCTTATACTACTGGTGACACATCTGTTAGAATAGCTATTTCAGACCAAAACTTCTATCAAAATCACGAAGAATTAGTAGGAAAAGTAAAATACTATGATGCTACAAATACATCTACAAAAACACACGGAACAGCTGTTGCAATTACAGCTGCTGGAAATACTAATAACTCAACAGGAATAAGTTCAATTGGATATAATTCTTCACTTGGTCTTTTTAGAATGAATTATAATGATATGTTAAAAGCATCTTATAATGGTTATAAAGTAATAAATCTGAGTTGGACTTCTGGTTGCACATATAACTATTACGCTCAATTAGCAATAGACGAAGTATGGAATAACGGAACATTTATAGTAGCATCCGCTGGTAACGGATCAACTTGTGGTGGTGCTGATAACTTAGTTTATCCTTCTGCTTACAATCACGTTTTTTCAGTTACAAGTGTTGGCTCAAACGATAGCCATATTTCTCAAAACGGTTCAACACACCAACACAACTCAACAGTAGACATCTGTGCACCAGGATACAACGTCCCTCTAAGTGCTGCCCCGGGTTGGTATTTATATTCTAATGGAACATCTTTTGCTGCTCCTTTTGTATCAGGAACAGTTGGTTTAATGTTATCAGTAAATCCTAATTTAACTAATAATCAAATCGATTCTATATTAAGACTAACAGCTGTAGATATTTATTCAATAAATCCACAATATGTAGGAAAGTTGGGTTCTGGTAGATTAAACTCAGCAGAAGCAGTAAGAATTGCATACGAAATGACTTTAGTTATAGATAATGACAATAATAATGGACACGGAAATAGCGACGGATTTGATCCATCTAATCCTGGATACGATAACTCACAATTAGGAAGTCAAAACGGAGTAATCAATAATAATTCAAATAATGGTAATGGACAGGGTAATAACGGTAATCACTTTCAAACACTTTCAGATAATAATTTATCAATCTACCCTAATCCAAGCACTGGTATATTTATAGTGACTGGTTTAGTAGAGAATTCAAGTTTACTTGACAATTCAGGTAGATTAGTTATGAAATTAAACCCTACAGATTTTACCACAATTCAAATAGAGATGTCCGGTATCTATTACTTAATAACTCAAAATGAAACTAAAAAAATAGTTATTCAATAATAAAAAATAAAAAAAATATGAAATCAATAAAAATTGACAAATCAGAAATCATAACATTGCTATTGATAATACTTACATCATTCGTTATAGCTATTAGTGGTTATACTATGGTGAGACCTTGGTAATAAAAATGATTACACCCCTTAAAGCATTTTTTAGACTCCTGTAAAAACAGGAGTCTTTTTTTTGAAAAAAAATTTAAACTTTTTATATTCTTACTCTATAAAATAAAGTGTTTACTGACGTAGTATGACAAAATGACATATTATTCTAAATGGCACATTAATTGACAATAACATTTAAAAAACATTAAAAATTATGAGTGAAAAAATTATTGGTATTGACCTTGGGAGTTACAACTCCGCTGTTTCGGTTTATGAGGGAACAGAAGTAAAAATTATTCCAAATTCTGAAGGTGCTTTAACTACACCGTCTTATGTAGCGTTTACTAAAGATGGTATCAAAGTTGGTGACCCAGCAAAAAGACAGGCAACGATTAACCCTGAAAAAACTATCTTTAATATTAAAAGATTAATGGGTAAAACTTACGACCAAGTAAAACACCTTAAGAGACCATATAAAATAGTTAATTCTAATGGTCGACCTGGAATTAAAATCGATGATAGAATTTATTCACCTGAAGAAATTTCAGCAATGGTAATTCAAAAAATGAAAAAAACTGCAGAAGATTTTCTTGGTCATGAAGTTAGTAGAGCAATTATTACCGTTCCTGCTCACTTTAACTCTGAAGAGAGACAAGCAACAAAACTTGCAGGTGAAATTGCGGGACTCAAAGTAGAAAGAGTTATTGCTGAGCCTACAGCTGCTATCTTAAATGTTGACTCAAAATCTGAAAATAAATATGCTGTTTTTGATTTTGGTGGTTGTACGATGGATTTATCTATTGTTGATGTTGCTGATGGTGTATTTGAGATTCTCTCAACTGATGGTGACCTTGATTTAGGAGGTTCTCTGATTGATGAGGAGATTGTTAATTGGTTAGCTGATGAATTCAATAAAGAGCAGGGTATGGACCTGAGAAAAGATCCTATGGCTCATCAAAGACTCTTTGAAGCGGCTGAAAAAGCTAAAATTGAATTATCTGGCTCATCAACTGCTGATATCAATCTACCTTATATTACTTCAGTAGATGGTATTCCTAAACACTTGGTTCAACAACTTAGTAAATCAAAATTTGAACAATTGATTGACTATATCATTGAGAGAACTATAGAAAAATCAAAATCAGCTTTGAGTAAATCAGGACTGAAAACATCTGACATCAATGATGTTCTACTTGTTGGTGGTTCTTCAAGAATTCCTTTAGTTCAGGAAAAACTTGAAAAACTTTTTGGAAAAAAACCATCAAAATCTTTAAATCCAGATACTTGTGTTTCTACAGGTGCTACAGTACAGGGAGGAGTTCTTACCGGTAATGTAACAGACGTGTTACTTTTGGACGTACTTCCTTTATCAATTGGTATTGAAACTATGGGTTCTGTAATGACAAAGTTGATTGATGGTAATACAACCATTCCAACTAAAAAATCAGAAACTTTTTCAACAGCATCTGATAATCAACCTTCAGTAGAAATTCATGTTATTCAAGGAGAGAGACCTATGGCAAAAGATAATAAATCTTTAGGTAGATTTCACCTAGATGGAATTATGCCAGCGCCAAGAGGTGTGCCTCAAATTGAAGTAACAATTGACGTAGATGCTAATGGTATCCTTTCTGTTTCTGCAAAAGATAAAGCAACCGGTAAGGAAAATAAAATCCGAATCGAGGGTAATACACAATTATCTAAAGAAGAAGTTGAAAGAATGAAAGCTGAAGCTGAAGCAAATGCTGAATCTGATAGACTCGAAAGAGAAAAGGTAGATAAAATGAATATGGCCGATTCACTTATCTTCCAAACTGAAAAACAAATCAAAGAGTTTGGAGAAAAATTATCAGATGAGGATAAATCTAAGCTAAATGCTGACTTAGATGAACTAAGAAAAGCTCACTCAGAAAAAGATGTTCAAAAAATGGATGAAGCTTCACTTAAATTGAACACAACTTGGTCTGAAATTTCAACAAAACTTTATCAACAAACTGAACAAACTCAAACAGAACCATCAAATAATGGTGGTGCTGATGAAGTACAAGATGCTGATTTTGAAGAAGTTAAGTAATATCTACTTTTAGGTCGTAAGTCAGGAAAAGGAACGGAGACGAGTATGATTAAGTTGCATATAGTGAAAAATAGCCTGATGTTTTGACCCCGTTCAAGTTAAGGATATGAAAAACAAAAAACCCAGTCTTAGACTGGGTTTTTTATTTTATTGAATCTAAAAATTTATCATAGTCAAATTTTATATCTTCTCTTTTAAATTGAGAAATCATATCTTTTGCTATTTCCATTCTATTTTCTTTATCTTTTACTTTTTTAAGTATATCTATAATACCAGAAACCATTTGGTAGTCATTCCCTTTTAATTCTGATTTTATTTCTTTCTTTGATTCTATTATTTGACCAATAGTATCATTATGTTGAATATGACAAGAAATCTGAAATTGACTTTGATCATTAAAGTTGAATTCAATTTCATAACCAACTGTGTATTCCATACTATTCAAAGTTTCTTTAGCCGATTGTAAGGCATCTAAAACCTTACTTATATCTACTTTCATAGGTTCTAAATTAGAGACACCATAAGCATAATCATTTTCAATATAGTCATATTTACTATTAGCGGTTTTCTTTAAATCAATAAAATACTTAGCGCCTTTATCTTTACTAGCTCGGTATCCATCAATAAACGTAAGTGTGAAATCCATATCAATTAAATCAATAAAAATATCATTGATTGTTTTTTCATCAATATATTCATTACTTTCTTTTATGAATTCTTTATATGTCTTCTTTATCTTCATAATTAATAATCACTATACCATTCACCTTCAGTTGAGCGAAGAACTCTCATAGAAGAATCATCATCGTCTTGTGTATTTCTTAACTCATTAGAACCAGTATAACAAAAACACATAGTATCAACATATGGATAGTATTCACAATCTGCGTTATCTACTTTAACAATTATCTCTGGTCTTGATTTAGATGTTCCGTTTGTAATATATTCTCTTGGTGTCATACTTTGAGAGTCTTTATAAAACCAACCATTCTTTTGAGCGAATTGTTTGAAAAGGTCTACATCTGAATCATAAGTAGTATAGATTCTATCCATAAACATTTCTTTTTGACCATTTAGTTCAGCATCCCAAAGAATTGCTCTACCTTTAATTTTAGTTGATGTGTATTTACCATCTTGAACTTGTCCGTTATCATCATAAAGGATAACTAATTGAACTTGTGAATTTGAAGTATAAATCTCAAAGTAATCCGAATCAACTTCAGCCATACAAGAGTTGTTAAGTGTTCCACCACCATCAACATATTTTCCATAGTCATACCAATAAGCAATAGTATTACCTTTAACAATATCAAATTGTTTTAAAACATCTGCTGCAAAATCGTATGTTGCTTTCCACATATTTGTAAACTCCTCGACTTCTCTATCAGTAACAGTAACACCAACAGATCTTAGAAGTGGTCTTATAAGTCTTCCAATTCTAATCGGATTACGAGAAGTTTTCCATATGTTTGAATCATCAAAATCTGCTAAGCTTAAGCAATCTTTATTTAAAACAGCATATCTTTTTTCAACTTCATCAGTTAATTCTTCAAAAAGGACAAATACTTTACCAGAAGTTGGACTAACAACCTCTGATTTAATTAAACCTCTTTGTCCATCATTTGGCGTCCAATATTCTTGATTTTTATCATATCCCAAAGCTTCAAATAATTTGTTATTTGAATCACTATGTGTTAATTGACGACGAGTTCCAACTTTATATACTTCTGGTTTCCCTGCAATCAATTCTTGAACCTTTCTATCAGGTGTAAATGATACCTCTTCTTTATTATCCGTAATATCAATATAATTATGTTGAACATTGTAATCTTTCGAATAAATATTTAATAAATCACTAGCGATTTTATTTGTTCTCATTCTATTAAGAAGATTTAAAAACTTCTTTGAAAAAACAACTTTAGATTCTAAAAGTAATTCTTCAATCTTACTTTCAGTTAAAAACTCTGAATATTTAAAAACTTTCATATGGATATATATTAATTTTTAAAAATTCAAATGTTATTTTTTTTAATCATAAAAAAACAAAAATATATATGTTATGAAAAAAATTTTAGATAATGTACTCAAAAAGAAAACCATTGATATCATCAATAGGTTAGGTAAAGGTATTTCTGAAATTGTTATCGAAATAGAGGTCAGTTTCGGTAAAGTAGAATCTATTGAATATATAAAAAATGAAAATAGAATACTAATACATTGTTTTTATGATGACTTCGATATTAGTTTTGATTTTGAGGATTTAGATGAGTGGGATAAAATTACAATCTATCAATCATTAAAGACTATTTAACATTTGAATCAATTCTGGTTGAGGAAAAAGGTCAAACTTATCTTTTCTTACTTGTGTATGAGTTCTCAAACCACCTAAACTAAACCATTTCTGGTCATAATTAAACCAATTTTCATCATAGATACCAGATTCAATTTCCATATTCCATATTTTACTAAGGTGGATAATTAATTTTCTTGTACTTTCAAGTTGAGCGTCAGTATATTTTTCCCAAAATTTATAACCCCTGAATGGTTTAGATAATTCAACAACATCAATTTTATTAACTGGTTTATTAACATAGTTATAAAATTTCTCATCTTTTCCTAAAGTCAAAGGTCCATAATTACATATTTCTATTCCTATTGAACGTGAATTTAGTTGTTCACTGTTCTTAGTAGATATTCCAAGGTGATATGCCCAATATCTTTCATCGAATGCTCTTAAAACTTTACCATCCCAGAGTGGAAAATCAGTTGATGATGATTTTCTTCCGATGACAAAGTGTGTACCCACTCTCAAAGGTAAAGCATTACCATCTGAATCTAATTTAGGATTGCCCTCTTCGTCTTTTTGAAAATCTTTTTCCCAACCACCTATTGTCCAATCAGGCCTAGAACCACCGGCGGTATGGTGTAACCAGATTGTATTTTTATTTGTTTCCTTTTTATAATACTCATCTTCAGATAAAAAATTATCATAAATCTCAAGTCCACTTTCAGATACGAATGAAACCTTATAGGGAATTTCTTTGTCATTTTTTTTCTGAAATACTGGCATATCTGTTCCATATAGTTGTAATTTATTCCAAGTCAAAGGTCCAACAATACCATCCGCTTTTGTAGAAACAGCTCTTTGAAAATTTGAAACCGCTACAAGTGTATTTTGTCCGAAATAACCATCAACTCTATCTTTAAAAAAACCATATTCTTTAAGAAGTGTTTGAATGTATTTTACATCATCACCAGTCATTTTAAGTTGAATTACTCTTTTAAGTTTCATTGTTTAATCAAATTTTTTATATCTTTCAGCTCTTTTCTTTTCTAAATAAGCTTTTAGGTCGGCATATGATACATTTCCTGGATTTTTAGTAATCATATCAGCATTACCTACAGGTTTTGGTTCTAACTTCTTAAGCTCATTATTTTTCACTCTTTCTTCATACATATCATCTACACTTTTTAATATAAAGCCTAAATAATTATCGGCGCCTTTTTCTGTAAAAAATGACACATCAAATGTGAAAATAAATTCTTCAAAAGTATCACCACTATAAACAGCAAATGTATTATCACGAATGTAATGGTCTATGTAAAACTTTATATCACCAACATTACCTTGTGCAAAAATTGTAGTTCGATATATTCCATTATAGTGAGAGCTAAATTTATCTTTATCATTAGCAATTCTTTTACCATTCTTATCTATGGTAGAGACTAATCCTAAATTTTTTCTAAAAAATCTTGATTTTTTGAAACAATTAGAAACAAACTGACTTGAAACTATATTTAAACCCATAAATTATTTATTAAATTTTAGGGTCTCTCTTATTCTGTTTCTATCTCAAATTTTTCCTCATCTGAGTCTCCAAATTTCTCATCGAGTTCTAATTTTAACTCTATAATGAAGTCCTCATCAATTTTTTTCATTTCTACATTTTTACTTAATTGACCAATTACCTCAAATGTGTCTAAGTCATATTTTTTAAATTTAATATAACACTTTTCTATTTGGTCTATGTCAAAATCTTTTGCAGGATCTTTCGGCATAGCATCTTTTAAATCTATCATAAATATAAGAGTATAAGTATTCTGATCGTCTGAAAATTTGACAGTCAATGAATCAAATAGTTTTGAATATTTAGAAATTTCAGAACTTTCAAGTCTAACACCCAAGTCTTCGAAACTCATTTTCTCTTTACTTTTTTTCTTTACACTTTTTATATCTTGCTCTTTATTCTCTTCTTTATCATTTTCGTCATCAGATTGAAATTCAAACATTTTATCAATCTTTCGCTTCAAATTGTTTAAAGCGGTAGCAACATAAGTCTCAGGAGTATCTTGTAATTCCTCTTTTATAAATTCTTGGTATTTTACGATTTTCATAAAGTATATATTAAAAATATATTGGCTTTTTTGGTAAGTAAAGAGAGATGTTGTTGATATATAAGGTATAAACTTATTTCGTTACAAGACGTATAAATAAAAAATGAAAAAAAATCATGAGCCTATTAAACACGATTAAAAAAGAGTTTATTCAAACTGAAAAAGATTTAACTATCAAAGAGTTTTTAGAGATTTGTAAGAATGATAAGTCTACTTATTCATCACCAGCCGAAAGAATGCTTAAAGCTATAGGTGATCCGGAAATAATTGACACAAAACTCGATGAGCGACTAAGTCGTATCTACTCTAATAGAGTTATTAAAAGATATCCAGCATTTTCTGAATTTTATGGAATGGAAGACACAATCGAACAAATTGTTTCTTTTTTCAAACATGCCGCACAAGGACTTGAAGAAAAGAAACAAATTCTTTACTTACTCGGACCAGTTGGTGGTGGTAAATCTTCTTTGGCTGAGAGATTAAAACAATTAATGGAAAAAAGTCATATTTATGTCCTTGTGGCTGATGGTGAGGTTTCACCTGTTTGGGAAAATCCACTTGGTCTTTTTTCTAACTACAGAACAGAATTAGAAGAAGAATATGGTATTCACAGAAGATATGTTCCTTCTTGTCCTTCACCGTGGGCTACTAAAAGATTAGCTGAGTTTGAAGGTGATATTTCAAAATTTAAAGTTAGAAAATTAAAATGTTCTATCTCTTCACAAATTGGTATCTCTAAAGTAGAACCAGGAGACGAAAACAATCAAGATATTTCAGCACTTGTTGGAAAAGTTGATATTAGAAAATTGGCTGAGTTTCCTCAAAATGATGCTGATGCTTATTCTTACTCAGGTTCACTTTGTAAATCCAATCAAGGACTTATGGAGTTTGTTGAGATGTTTAAAGCACCAATTAAACTTTTACATCCACTACTTACCGCAACACAAGAAGGTAATTTCAATGGAACTGAAAATCTTCCAGCAATTCCTTTTCAAGGAATTCTTTTAGCTCACTCAAATGAGTCCGAATGGGAAACTTTCTCAAATGATAAAAAGAACGAAGCTTTTTTAGATAGAGTTTATATCGTAAGAGTTCCTTATTGTCTTCGTATTGATGAAGAGGTTGAAATCTACAAAAAATTACTTAAACATTCTTCTCTATCTGAAGCACCTTGTGCGCCTAAGACATTAGAAATGTTAGCTCAATTTTGTGTAATGACAAGAATGAAAAGACCAGAAAACTCACTTATGTATTCAAAAATGAGAGTTTATAATGGTGAAAACCTAAAAGAATCTGACCCAAAAGCAAAATCCTTACAAGAATATAAAGATGATGCCGGAATTACCGAAGGAATGAATGGAATTTCTACTCGTTTTGCTTTTAAGGTACTTTCAAAAGTATTTAATCATGACTCAGAAGAGGTTGCCGCTAATCCGGTTCATCTTTTCTATGTTTTGGAGCAAGAGATTGTTAAGGCTCAGATGAATAAAGACACTGAAGAATATTATCTTAATCTTCTAAAGTCCACTATGACTTCTAAATATGCCGAATTTATTGGTGATGAAATTCAAAAAGCTTATGTTGATTCTTATCAAGAATACGGACAAAATTTATTTGAGAGATACATCACTTATGCTGATCACTGGTGTCAAGATAATGATTATAGAGATCCTGAAACTGGTCAACAATTTGATAGAGGTGCACTTAATGAAGAATTAGAAAAAATTGAAAAACCAGCTGGTATTGCTAATCCAAAAGATTTTAGAAATGATGTTGTTCAATTCTATCTAAGACATAAGGCAAAAAATAGTAAATCGCCTTCTTGGGATTCTTATGAGAAAATTAAGAATGTGATTGAAAAAAGAATATTCTCTAAAACTGAAGACCTTATTCCAGTGATTTCATTTACTGGTAAAACTTCTAAAGATGAAGAAAAGAAACACTCTGAATTTGTTAATAGAATGAAAGAAAGAGGATATACCAATAAACAAATCAAATTGTTAACAGACTGGTACCTCAGAGTTAGGAAATCTTCGTAAATGAGACCCGTAAAGGACTTATTTACAAAAGAATACTATCGTATTAAAAAGATAGTTATGCGAAAGCTTAAAATAGAAAGAATATTCAATGTCAATAAACATCGTAGATAGAAGAAAAAATCCAAAAGGGAAATCCTCTGAAAATCGTCAGAGGTTTCTCAAAAGGATTGAAGGTCAAATAAAAAAGGCCTTACCAGACATTGTTAAAGGAACCGGTATCAAAGATATCACTAGTTCAAAAGATAAAGTAAAAGTTCCGGTAAAAGGAATATCTGAGCCACAATTTACGTATGATAAAGATTCTGGTGATAAAAAATATGTTCATCCAGGAAATAAAGAATATGTGCCTGGTGATAAAATAAAAAAACCACAAGGTGGATCTGGTAAAGGAAACGGAAGACAAGGTTCGAATAGTCCAGAAACAGGAGAAGATGAATTTTCAGTTACAATTAGTAGAGATGAATTTTTAGATTACTTTTTTGCTGATTTAGAACTTCCAGATATGGTTAAAAAACATCTTAATACAATAGTTGACTGGAAACAAAAACGTGCTGGTTTTTCAAATTATGGAAATCCAAGTAGATTAAATGTTGTTAAATCATTTAAGAACTCAATGGCTCGTAGAATGGCTTTAGGTTTCTTCTTTGATAAGAAAATCAAAGATGTTGAAGAGTTATTAAAAGACTCTAATTTAACTGATGAAAAGAGATTAGAACTCGAGCTAGAACTAGACAAACTTAAAAAAATGAAATTGTCTGTTTCTTTTATGGAAGAAGTAGACCTTCAATATAATAATTTTGAAAAGGTTGCTGTTCCTACAACTTGTGCTGTGATGTTCTGTATTATGGATATTTCTGGTTCAATGGGTGAAAAAGAAAAAGATATTTCTAAAAGATTCTTTATGTTACTTTATATGTTTTTAACAAAACAATATGAAAAAATTGAAATTGTTTTTATTAGACACCACACAGAAGCAAAAGAAGTTACTGAAGAAGAATTCTTTAATTCGAGAGAAACGGGTGGCACTGTTGTAACTCCAGCACTTGAATTGATGAATAAGATTATCAAAGAGAGATATTCTCAAAATTGGAATATTTATGCCGCTCAAGCCTCAGATGGTGATGTTTGGAACCGTTCAGATGCTGATGACTGCTATAAAATATTAGATTCTGATATACTTAATAAAATTCAATACATGATTTATATTGAAGTTTGTAGAGAAAATGATGGTGATCTTTGGAGTAACTATAAATTACTTTCTGAAAAAAGAAAGAATTTTGAGATTGGAAAAATTCACGAAGTTTCAGAAATATGGACAGTATTTCAAGACTTCTTTAAAAAGAAAACGGCCTAAATGAAGAAAAAAGATATTAAAAACTTATTCTCAAAATCAGATTGGAATGAAGAAACTATTCAAGTTTTTTCTGAAATAATTGATAAAATGTCTATAGACTTACTTGGACTTGATGTTTATCCAAACCAATTTGAGATTGTGTCTTCCGAACAACTTTTAGATGCTTATTCACTTATAGGTCTTCCTCTTTCCTATAACCATTGGAAATTCGGAAAAGATTATGTGGTAAATTCAAATAATTATAAAAAAGGAAGAATGGGGTTATCTTACGAAATGGTAATTAACTCAAATCCGTGTATCTCTTATAACTTAGAGGACAATGACACTTGTCTTATGTTATTAGTTTATGCGCATGTTCAGGGCCATAACCACTTCTTTAAAAACAACTATCTTTTCAAGCAGTGGACACAAGCAGATTCAATTATTGATTATATGTTATTTGCTAAAAACTTTATTGCTAAATGTGAAGAGAAGTATGGATATGAAGAAGTAGAGATGGTTTTAGATTCTTGTCATGCCCTAATGAACTATGGAGTTGATAAGTATAAAAAACCAGCTAAATTGACACCAAAAGAAGAACACGAAAGATTGATAAAGAAAATAGAAGACGATAGAATCTTATTAGATGATATTTGGAGAACTCTTCCAAAAGAAGAACAAAAAAGAAAAAGGAAAGAAAGATTCCCGGCTCAACCAGAAGAAAATATTCTTTACTTTATTGAAAAGAATTCACCAAAGTTAAAAGGATGGCAAAGAGAAATTGTTAGAATTGTTAGAAAAATATCTCAATATTTTTATCCACAAGGACAAACTAAGGTCATCAATGAAGGCTGTGCCACATTTTGTCACTACGAGATTGTAAATAAGATGTTTGAAGAAGGATATCTAGATGATGGTTTTATGTTAGAATTTATGCATCATCACTCAAATGTTATATTTCAACCAGGATTCGATTCTAAGTTTTATTCAGGTCTTAATCCATATACTTTAGGATTTAATATATTTTCTGACTTAAAAAGAATGTCATTGGATCCAACACCAGAGGATTTACAATGGTTTCCAGAAATTGCTGGTAAAGGAAATTGGGCTGAAAACTTTAGATGGATTGTTGAAAATTTTAAAGATGAGACATTTGTTCTTCAATATCTTTCACCAAAAGTGATGCGTGATATGAGATTATTTGAGATTTCTGATGAACAAGATTCTAATTTTTATAAAGTTAGTTCAATTCATAATGAAAAAGGTTATAAAAAGGTGAGACAATCACTTTCTGAATTTTATAACAGAAGTAGATATATTCCAGATATACAAGTTTATAATGTTGATGTTTATGGTAACCGTAGTCTTACTTTAGAATACACACCATTAAACGGACGAGAATTAGATATAAATGAGGTTGATAAAGTTCTTCCACATATTAAATATCTTTGGGGATTTCCCGTTAAAATGGTTCAAAGAGGTCAAGAAAAATTGACAGTTATTTCTTCCTTAGAATAATTTTTCATATATTTGTAAATATGAAAAATTTAGGATACTGCTGCATTTCACTCGGATGCAACGAAGGTAAAAAAAAGAAAGAACAAATCTTAGTCAATAGAAGTATGGTCAGAAAAACCTTTGATGCAAAAGGTCTTTCATATGTCTCTGAACTAATCATACTTAATTTAATTGATACTATTAAAGTCTTAGATTGGAACTTAGAAAACGATATTTATGTATATCGTATGTCTAGTGACTCTTTTCCCTGGATGTCAGAATACATCTTTGACGACTTGCCTGATTTCCATACAATCAAAAACTTACTGAAAAGAATAGGTGATAAAGCAAAAGAAAATGGTATGAGACTTTCGTATCACCCCGGTCCATTCAATATTTTAGCATCCGAAAGACAGGATGTTATTTATAAAGCAATTTCTGAATTAGACCAACATGCTTATCTTATGGATTTGATGGGTTTGGACCAGTCTAACTATTATCCAATAAATATTCACGTTGGAACTACAAAGCCTACAACTTTTGATGCAGCTAAGAAATTCTGTGAAAGTTTTCAATTGCTATCAGATTCCTGTAAAAAAAGACTTACAATTGAAAATGATGATTCACCAAATCAGTTTTCAGTAAAGATGTTGTATGATTGGATTCATAAAGAAATCGGAATTCCAATTGTTTTTGACCAACACCACTTCAACTATGGTCCTCAAGACCAAACTATGGAGGAAGCTCTTAGATTAGCTTGCTCGACTTGGGGTGATATAAGACCACTTACACATATGAGTTCTCCAAAAACTATTGAGGATTTTACTGGTAGACAAACAGCACATGCGGATTATATTTATGAAGAAATTAAAACATTCGGTCTCGACTTTGATACGGAATTGGAATGTAAAATGAAGGACTTGGCTCTATTAAGATATAGATCACAATTTAAGTTAAAACAACTACTTAAATAAAAAAGAGAGTTAGTTAACTAACTCTCTTTTTTCTTTTTCTTAATAACTGCTAATTCCTCAGGAGTTAGTAAACCTCTTCCATAAAGTTTTACTCGCTCATCATATCTTACTTTAACTCTTTCAGAAATAGGAACTGGTTGTCCTTCATCATCGATTCTAACGAAAACTACTTTAGTTGAACAAACAATTTTTTCATCACCGGTATAAACGCTATGTTTTCTGGCTTCCATTTTAAGAGTTATTGATGTATTTCCGATTTTCTCAACTTCTCCATATATTTTGATTATGTTTCCAACTTTAACTGGATTATCAAAAACGACTTCTTCCATTTTTTTAGTAACCATTCTTGGTGTATCACATATTTGACACGCATAAGCCGCCGCTGCCTCATCAATAAAACACATCATATTTCCTCCGAATAGATTACCATGCACTCCAATATCGAGTGCCATACAAATTTTTGTTGTTATTAGTTCCATGTATTATTTTTTTTTATATAAGTAAAAAGGATTTTTTTCATAATCAAACCAAGTTACTGATAAATAAATTGTTTCTAAGTATTCTTCCTCGTTTAAATGAGCACTGATATAGTAACATCCAGATGGCATTTTTTCACTTAAAACATTTCTAAAATTATCAGGAAATGTAACATCATTATAAAAAACAACATCTGCATTGGATAGGTCAAAATTCATCACATCGTCACAAATAAATTTAACTTTTTGTTCTAAATTTAAATAGTCATTGGTTATTGTATCATTTGATATAGATATTGATGATTGAATTGCTTTGGCATATAAGTGTCTTGGTTTAGAGATTTCTATTCCGGTATAGCTATCAAAATTAGAAATAAGAGATAGATGTAATAACAATTTACCATTACCAGAACCTATATCGTAAAAATTACCACTGAATTCTTTTAAACACTCAGATAGATTTTGAACACCTTCTTTTTTTATCTCACCATAAACATAATAGTCTTCGAATTTTTCCCAAAATTCATCTTCGGCAGTTCTATCAATTGTAGAATTTTTGATTATAGACGGTATGTTATCTATTTCTTCATATAAATTTTTTTCATCATCTGATAAATCGTTCCAAATTTCTAAAAAGTCACATATCTCTTTAAGAGAGATCAACTTAAAAGAATAAATTTCTTCTATTTTAATCGAGTTTAAAAATTCATTCATAACCTAATATTTTAAAACTTCAACACCGGTTTGCTTTAAAAAATCCACACCTTTATTATCTCGGTATTCATCGGAATACACAAGCCTTTTAATACCAGCCTGAAGAATAAGTTTTGAGCATTCTTTACAAGGAGAATGGGTTAAATAAAGAGTCGCGCCATCACAAGATTGACCTCTACGAGCACACTTCAATATAGCGTTTGCTTCACCATGAAGTACATACCAATGTGTCTCATCAGGATTTAGCTCACATTGATTATCAAATCCGGTTGGTGAGCCATTATAACCATCAGAAATGATCATATCATCTTTTACAATAAGTGCTCCTACTTTTAATCTTGTGCAGTAGGAGAGATTAGACCATTCTTTAGCCATTTTTAGATAAGTCTTATCATATCTTTGTTGTTTATATCTGAATTTAAGTTCATCAATAAATGTTGTGATATTATCCAATCCGTCTATATTCTTTTCTTTACCAGACTTTTCTTTAATTATCATTCTCATAGAATCCTTTTCAGATTTTTCAACTACTTTCATATCTATAATCATAGGACTCATCTCATCGTAAAGATAACCCTGTGATTCTACAATATCTTTTGTGACTCCTTCTAAATATCTATTCATTGAATAACCTTTTGATTTTGTCTTTTATTGATTTTGGTCTTAATTTAGATAACACTGATGCTATAGTTGAGTTTACTACTATGTAATTACCATAACCTCTGGATGATTTATTATTTATCAACGCAGAGGCTTGTAGTAATTTATCAACCAATTTTTTATTACTCAAATTTAAGATTTGTGTAAACATCAAAATATTTACCATCAGTTGAACCTCCCCAATTATCAAGTTCTTCACCATCATAATAAACTTTAGATAACATATCACCAAAGTAAGTACCTGGAATTCCAACTTCTTCATCGACCATTATCTTAAACTTTGAAAGATCGAATTCTTCTTCTAATTCTAATGTTGCTTCAAAGAATACACCTTTCTCACCACTAACACACATTATAAGTGACTCATCAGTATCTGTAAATTTATCTTGATAGTCTAAAAAATCAACATCTGAATAAAGTATATCTTCTGTAAAAGAATGTAACTCATTACCTTCTTCATCTTCTATAGTAATAGTGAAAGTATCACCTACATTATAATTATGATAAAAATCATCTAACTCATACCAAGACGAACCAAGCTCTTCATCCCAAACCACTTCGTTGAATGATTTTTCTTCTGATTTTGCTTTTTTAAGAATTTCACATTGTTCTTCATTTAATCTACCAATTGTGACTTCAGCTCCGTAACCGGAAAGAGTAATATTATACTTTTTCATGACTAAGATTTTTTATCGATTTGTAATACATTTAATTCAAGAGGAGTAATTCTTCCGAAAATACTAACATTTAATTTAACTTTTTGGTCGGTGACTGATTCGATTTTACCGAACATACTCGAGAAAGGACCATCGATTATTTTCACTTCTTCTCCGACAACAAATGGAGTTTCAACTTCAACCTTTTGTTCTTCTTGTTGGCCTATCATTCTATTTACTTCTGAGTCACTAAGTGGTAATATTTCACCAGCTCTATTAGTCAAAAATCCAGATGCGCCGTTAAGACCTTTTAACCAGTATTTCAATTCACCAATTGCATTAGTCTCCACAAAAATATAACCAGGGTAAAGTACTTTTTCTCTTTTTACTTTTTTATTATTTTTCATATAAAAAGTATTTTCAGTTGGAACTAAAACTCTTCCAACTTTACCTATAAGGTCACCTTTCTCAGATTGAGAAGTAATTCTTTCAGCGACATTTCTTTCTTTGTTAGATTGAGCTCTAACGATGTACCATCTCATTGTGGTTGTTCTTTCTAATACACTCATAATTTTTATTTATTGTTCTTTTTGTAAACTTTTATAATATTTCAGTTCTTCTTTTACAAATTCAAGATGATTATCAATTAGATAATTTAAATCTAAATCTTTAATTTTCAATTTTTCAAGAAGTAATTTATAATCTTTTTCCGAAATTTCGGACTTTTCTTTAGTTTCATTTTTAATCCAAAGCCAATTTGGATAAGGTTTTCCTTTAAAAAAATGATACCACAGGTTCATACCTGTTACCTTATCTATTGTTTTTAAATTTAAAAGTTGAGACTTTTCAGGATATTTTTTTGAAAAATATCTATTGAATATAAAAAAACATGTTTCTTTTTCTTCATCTGAAACTTCCTCCCAACTAACTTTTTTTGTAAAAATTGCATCAGCAACAAGTTTTAAGTTAGCCATTCATTTTTTTTATTTTTTAAGACCTTATGGTATTAATATACTTTTCCTCCATTTTATCAATAATTTCATCTGGAATATTTTCAATTCTTAAATCTATAAGCTTTACATTCTCAAGTAAATTTTCTACGATACTTTCAATTTGAGTTTTACTAATTTTCTTTTTTTCACAAATTAAATCAGCTATATTTTCATACAAATCAGGATCTTTCAAATTAATTTCACCAAACTCAATCAAATAGTCATCATAAATGGTCTTGGCACCTTTTTCTCCGATTCCTCTTTTTTTACCATTCTTTACTTGTGACCAAACTGAATTTATGTTGTCACTTTTATCACCAGATATAAGTTTTATTAAAAGCGATTCAGTAGAATCTATCTCATTGATTTCATATTTATTAGTAAATCTATCCATAAGCTTTAAAAAGTCGGTATTATCATTGAGATTGAATATATCATGATTGTTCAATCTAGATACTGAATTTAGAAAAATTTGATAATTTTTTGGCAAAAATAATTTTTCTTTATTATACATCTCATTTGTCATAATATTTATCCAAAGAGGTTCCAGGTTAAATTTAACAATTTGTTTAATATCATAATCATTTGAAACTATTATAGTAGAACGACTTTCTAAATTAGCTTTATGGCAAAGGAACGAAATCCAATCATCACCCTCGACATGAGGTGCTTCAAGTACTTTCACACCCACTAATGATTCTTTAAACTCTGAATAAGCGGTATAAACAAAATTCCAATCTATATCAGAGTCCTTTTTTCTGTTAGATTTATAGTTACCTGTTAATTGTTTTCTCCAAGATTTCTCTTTAGAATCTGATACTAAATAAATGTTAGAAAACGGATACCATTTTCTGTAATTACCTATGGTGTTATCTAACGATTTATGTAGTGCGCCAAAAAGTAAATTGTTTTTGTGTAGTGTGAAAACTAGTCTACTTAAAATATAGTTTCCATCAATTATTAAATCACATAACATTAAAATTTATTATTTTTTAATTATATGAATTTATTTATTTTTAGTTTATGATGTCATCTATTTTCTTATCTCTTTCTAACCACTTAAATTTCTTTTCTAAATAATCTTCAATTTCAGATGGAAAGAAGGTATTATTTTTATGTAATTCATCCAGAAAAGGTTTTCCTAAAACATTTAGTATAGCAATATTAGTTATTAAATTCGAATCTCTATAAGGACCACTATTTGAAATTTCAACATCTTCTCCTAAAATATAATAAGTCGTTTTTGAAACTCCTATTGTAAATGATGATCCATTATAAACTAAACTTGTTCCAGAAATTGTGGCCGATGTATTTGACGATGATCCAGTAATTCCTAATACCCCAGAAGGGATATTTAATGATGTTTGTTTTTTAGCCATAAGCATTTTATAAACAATGATTGGAAAGTTTATATAATTTTATTTATTTGAATTTCTCTCCAAAGAGTTCTGAATTCTTCTCTGATTTCATAATCATAATCATAAAGATCCTTTTGTTGATAATAATCGTAGTAAGATTTCTGTATTTTTTTATTTATCTCATCATATTTCGATTTCACAAGATACCAAGCATCATTTTTTTCAGACCAATCTATTAGATTCTTTATTAGGTCAAAGTTAATTTTTTTGAAACCAACAAAAAATTTAGTATTAGCATAAGAGTATAAATAACTTCTTATTACTTCATTTTTAAAATCAATCACTCCAGAGGGATTAGTCGCAAGTGGCGTAGTAAAGTAAAACTCCTGGCCACTTTTCATAAAGTTTTTAGTTAATTCTAATACTCTTTTGGGAATTTTATTCTCTAAAATAATATGTGGAACGTCATCTATTAAAATACAAATTGGAATTTTTTGTATTTTTTTAAAATAGATGATACCTTTCGAAAAAGACCAACTATCACCATTAGGCATTATCTTATTTAAGTCCATTTTCTTTTAATATTTTGTGAAAAAAAGTCTTATTATATTCTCTTGTATCAAATCTTTTTTTACCATCCCTATAGTAAGGTTTATTTCTATTTGGTGAATACTTTACTTTATTTTTTGAATCCCACATAGGTGTAGTAATTGTCTTAGAATCAAAGTAATCCTTCTTTTCTAAAAAATCAACTATAATAACTTTTTTAAAATAATTCTTGTTAGCATCCTCTGAATACCAATATCTATAACCTTGTGTATGTCTTTTTAGACGACTTACAATTACTTTTTCCTCGATATGTCTCCGCCAGGCACGACCTCTCATAATCGCAAATATAAGATTTATTTTAGAATTTCCGAAATCTTCTCATCTCTTTCTACTTGTAAAGTATCTATAATGAAAATTGGACCACCATCTATTCTTGACCTACTTATAAACTTAGCCCAGTATTCTCGACCCAAGTATTTATTGTCAATAAGTTCTTTGGTGCTTTATACAATAAGCAAGTTCCATCTTCAAAACTCCAATCGTATCGGTGATTTAAATCGTCTATAATTTCAAAAGATTTGTCGAAACGAATAAGTTGGTCTTTTGATTCTAAACCGATTTTTTTTATTGTAATTTTCATTTCAATAATTCTACTTTTCTTAAGTCTGAATTCTTTCCGAACCAAACATCAAGTGATGATTTAGAAGCCTCATCTTTTGTAATCATTGTCATTCTTGGTGAATTAATGATATCTTGATATTCATCATCGACAAGAGCTGCCAAACCTTTTTTATACTTAATCTCATATTGTTTTGGATCATTCTTACTTTCCCATTCATTGTATTCAGTCTGTGAGTAAAAAAGAATTTTCTTTTTACCTTTTTGTTTCGGTATTGCTACAACAATAGGAGTTTCTACTTTCCAAATCATTTTTCTTTCAAACATATCTGGCCAGTATTTATGAAAGAAGTTAATCAAAAGTCCAGCAATTGAATTACCATCGACATCAGCATCCACATAAAAAAGAATTCGACCATATCTCAGAGATTTTAAATCTATCTCTTGACCTAACTTTAGTCCAATTGCCGCCATCAAATTAACCACTTCATCATTTCCAACCAGTTTTTGATTAGTCATCTCAGATACATTAACAAACTTTCCTTTAAGTGCAAAAGCACCCATCGTCTCCGGAGTCCTGTAT
>Ga0315900_10002930_pt1 | contig 25436 bp, 18 predicted proteins | sample LakEriMetagenome_FD_203521 | JGI IMG/M metagenome (GOLD analysis project Ga0315900, IMG submission 203521) | Freshwater fungal communities from buoy surface, Lake Erie, Ohio, United States - Buoy 12 MA114 | ecosystem: Environmental > Aquatic > Freshwater > Lake > Lake biofilm | place: USA: Lake...
AAAACGGACAAATTACCAAGGGGGCTAGATCCCCCGCTTAATAATTCCCGCCCTGGCCGCGATCCGGACAATCGCAAGTCGGGGAAGTGAATAACTTGAACCCCTAATACTTGAACCCCTCATAATAGAGGTATAGAGCTGAGAAAACTCTCAATGACACATTGAAGGTTTCTGGGCAGATACCCTCACTTGATACAAGAGTGCTCCTCTCGAAGCTCATATGCACAAATTATTCACTGCTACCAAAGGGGTATGGAGCAACCTGCCGCTGCCGATTTCACTCTAAAGACTTACTTCTATGGAAGGTGCCTTAGGGGTATGAAGTTGAGCCGTATTGTTTGACTTGTAACTCACGCCTATCAGGAAGCGAGTCATTTACATGCCTTCAAAGACCTATATTGCCCACTTGAGGCTTGCGATTGGAGCATCCTTAATTTTTTGTTTTGTGGCTGCCTCGCCTAATACTCAAAGTGCTAGCGCAAGTGAGATTTGCCCAAAGCATGACTTTGATCAGCTGTTTATTGGAGGTTATTTCAAAAATTATATCTGGAGCAATGATAGCGGTGCACGAAAAATCACTTGGTCCTTACAGAACTCGACAATTGAGCTCAAGGACATCTCTGGCCAGAAACCTCGAGCTGTCTCTCGAAAATTCTCAGATTTAGAAAGGTCTCTCATCAGATTGGCATTTAAGAATTGGGATGACGCATCTGAAAAAATTAATTTCGAGGAAGTTCTAGAAACAGCAGCCCCAGATATAAAGATTGGCCTAGTAACAAAAAATGCCGCAGATAATTTTTCCTCCTATCAATGGAATTTTGGGTACACAAATTCTGGAGGAACAAATTCGGCTTTTAATATTATTTCAGGATGGATTATGTTGTCCGACGACAATCAATCGCTTTCTAACGCAATTTATTTTCAGAATCTTGTTCAGAATGCAGTTGGTCACGTGATAGGCCTTGGTGAGGTGTCAAGTAATTCGAAAGAAGTAAGCGTGATGAAATGGCCAATCGAGTTAAGGCAAGCTCAGAGTCCTTTAAGTGACTTCGATATTAGCTTAATTCGTCAACGCTACGGTGAATCTACTTGTCCTTCGACATACTCCTGGGCAATCAAAGAGCAAAAAGCTAAAAAATCTGCTGAGGCAATTTTGGCAGACGCTGAGCGCCAAGCAGCTGATTTAGTGCTCTCGGCCAGGAGAGAATCCACTCGGCTTACCTCTGAAGCAACTTTGGCAGCAGAAAAGACACGAAGTGAAGCTAAATTAGAGTCTATAAAGATCTTAGAAGAGGCAAACTCCTCAAAGAATTCGATGATTTCAGAAGCCAATGTCATTCTTGCCACCGCAAAAGAAAGTACAAAGACCACCACACTTAAATGCAGTAGAGGCTCCATGAAATTTTCCATAACTTCCATAAAGCCCAAATGCCCAGTTGGTTTTAGAACGGCTAAAGGATGAATCAACTATATTTTATGGTTGTGGTCCCTGTCGGGAACGAACCGACAATCCACGGATTAAAAGTCCGTTGCTCTACCGACCGAGCTAAATGCCCCACTGAATCTGAACCTACCCAAAGACAGTTTTGGTTGGATACGCCACCTAATTTCCAACCAATGAATTCGTAGCAGCATTGACCAACGCAGTTCCTGGGCCAATTGAAAACTGGCTCACGACACATTTGTGTCACATGTGTGAGAGGACAAAGTGGGCAGAAAGTCTCGTAAAGTAGTGATTGTGACAGACGAACCACGCTTACTAAAGATGCTATTCGAAGAAGTGCCATGGAGTGAGTCTCATGGCTATTCGCATGATTCGCTTGGTGCAGCTCCACTTTATGCGGTTGTCGCAAAAAGCCTAGCTGTGCGCGATGTTTTGGTGATTGGCTCTGGGGCTGGATTTACACCAAAAGTCTTTCTTGAAAACGTTGAGACCCTTGATACCTTGATCTTAGTTGATGCTTTTTTGGCGGAAACTGGCAATGGTAGTCCGTTTGATGTTTCACAGGGTAAGCAAGATTACGCAAAAATTGAATTTAATCGCCAAAAACTAAGTTTGTTCAAAGTCATGTCTAAACCTTTTCTCGAACTAGCAATCAAGAAAAAAAATAGCTTCGACTTAATTTTTATTGATGGCGACCACTCAATCGATGGATTTCACTCTGACCTAAGCCTCTCTATCAGATGCTTAAGGAAGGGTGGTGCAATACTTTTCCATGACACTAAGTTTGATCACATCAGAGAAGTCGCAGATGAACTCCTAGAGAATAGATGGGTGAATTTTGAAATAGGTGCAGGTTTTGGAGTTTACTTAGCTAATGGAGTCGAAGGAACTAGAATGACTAATGAGCCACTCAATGCAACTGAAGAAAAAATGCTTTACGAGCAGTCAATGTCACAAAGATGGGATTACCTGGCTAGCGACGAATTCAAACAAAGAAGTAAGGAAGTCGTTGAAATGATTGTAAAACATGTCTCTAGCGTTGAACTGGAAATTGATAGTGCGCTAGAAATTGGAGGTAACCCTGCTCCTTTGTTGACGGAATTAATTGATTTGATAGAAATTAACTCAATGGTGACTGTTGAACCCTACATTTCGCCTATCGCTGAAGATACTTTCAACAAACTACAGTTAAAGGGAGTGACAGTCGTTAAATCTGTAAATGACATCGCGAAAATAAATTTTGACCTAGTTTGTGTACTTGGTATAGACTTGTCACTATCCAAAAACTATAATGAGCTCGTGTCAGATGCCACGATTATCCGCAACCTTTTTGAGAGGGCCAAGCTGGTAGTCACAGAGACACCTAACTATCAACCCTCCAAATGGTTAGAGAAATTCCTTACTGAGAATTTGAGTTTGATTGAAACAACTAATATTCAGATAAACGCTAATCAAAAATTCTCCATCAATGAGGACATACTTACACGTCAGATATCTATATGGAAGGCTCCCAATTATGATCAGGAATCAATGAAATCCTTGAACAGTTCCCCTTCTGAACTCATTAAATATGCAAGATGGCATGCTCTAGATGATACTCCAAGCGAATCACTTAATTTTGGTCAGAACGGCTATGAAGTTCAGCAGGCTTTTAATTCATGGCAAGTGGAATTGGATCCGACCGGTAAATCCTTTGTTTGGTTAAAAACTAAACAATCAACGAATTTCCCTGATGGAAAGAAAGAATTGATTATCCATTATTCACAAGGGCCAAGACCGACAATTCGCCACAATTTTTTTATTCAATCAGAAATTTCAGATTCTCATATAATCTTGAGAAAGCGTTTGCCTCTAAAGAAGCTTAGTTTTACTCTCAGTAGTTGGGTGCCTTCTAAGATGGACCCTAAATCAAGGGATCATAGGGAGTTAACAGTCGCTGCATATGCATTTGAATTCAGATAACCTAGAACTTTTACCGCTATTCCCAGTATTTTCCACCATCTAGTCAAGCCAATAGTAGATGGTTAAAACATGAAACTTACAAAACTTCACAAAGCCTTCTTCAGTAACAGTAGTCACCGTTGCTAGTTTGGTCGCTTTAGCGATTTTAGCAAATAGCGCAGGGAAAATAGGTAAAGGCTATATCACCTTAGAAGATGTTGGAAATATCGCCGTTGTTCTAGATGCAGTTTGCGCAAAGTTAAAGGATGTGGAAATAAAGATAAAAGATTATATCTTGCGAAACGTCAGTATAATCAGACTAATATTACTATTCTAGATGTCTACGAACCATCAAAAAATATGCCTGAAGATTGGAGGGTTCGACAATCGCACAGGAGAATAAGCTGTCCGGCAGCTGTAGTGATTCAAATGAGGAGTGGATCCTGTCGGGATCGAACCGACTACCCACGGACTAAAAGTCCGTTGCTCTACCGAATGAGCTAAAGTCCCAAAAAAATAAATATGCCTTCCCGGTTCGGCGGTCTTTCACTACCGTGACCAAACGGCACATAAACTCGATTAAACTTACTATCCATAGTTTATTTCATCAGTTTTTACACCTAATTAGGTAGACTCTTTATTCAAAAATAATTAGTGGGTCTCGCATAGGTCAATATTAACTTTGTTTAGAATCATGAGTCCCGTTTCTAGAAATATCACTCTTCATAAAGGCTTCAAGCTCTTTAAAAGTTCCGCCCACTTCTTGCTTATGACTTTTTCAGAGAATCTCTCAACTACATGATTTCTTAATTCAGTTGGAAGATTTTCTGGGTTTTCAGAGAGAAGTGAGATTGCCTCACTTAATGCCATCGAGACCGAAATAGGATCTTGCCCTTGAAAATAGATTCCCAAGTCACCGATGGTTTCTAAATGTTGAGTAATATTGCTAATGACTGGCAAACATCCTCGAGCCATTCCCTCTAAAGGGGGTAATCCGAAACCCTCCGCCGCAGTGGTTGAGAGCACTATTTTACTTTCTAGGTAAATCCTATCAAGCTGGAGACTTGTTACTTCTCCGTGATACACGACATCATCGCCAAACCAACCCTTCTTTAGCTTTTCCACTAGATCTTTCTGTAGCCAGCCTTCCTTGCCAACGATGTGGAGTTCCCAATCTAAAGGAATATCTCCTTTAATCTTTCCTAATAAAAATCCATCAATTGCGAGAGAAACTCGCTTTCTCGGTTCAAGTGTATTTACTACACAGATTTGGTTTCTACGAGAAATCTTGGTTTTCATGCCGACATCTACTGATTCAATAACACACGGAATCGACCGCACATCTAGATTTTTTCCGAATCTCTCCCGGAATTCGTTGGCTGTACTCTCTGTATCAAATACAAAGACTTGATCTCCATGTTTCAACATGACTTCTAAGCTTTTCGCAAAAGCTTGGACTGCTACGGCATCAAAATATTGAGGGTGAGATATCGGAAGAAAGTCATGCAGTCTGACAATATGGATTGTATTTCCCTTTACTTCAATTGGATCAATTTGTTGTTGAACAAAAAAGTCGTATCCAGAACTATCTAATCTGAAAAGTCTCCTACTTCTTGGGCGGATAAAACGCGCAAAATAACTAATAACAAAAAAACTGACTGATGGATTCTGACCATTAAGTCTTAAGTTCTTCAGATTTAAAAAGGTCAGAATATTTTCAGCCTGTCTGGGTTCCACAGTTCTAGTTTTCACTCGTCTAAAGATAGACAAGGATTGAATTGCTATTTGAAGCTTGACGACGAGAGGTGGAAGTAATTCCCTTGTAGATTTTTCGCGTAAAGAGCTACCTATCTGCCTTTCAATCCAAAAGTCTTTCTCTCGATTGCCTCTTGCAACGTAAGAGTACGAATTGAGGATAAAATCTACTTCAATCTGGTCACAATTGACCAGAATTTGACCGACATCACGAGTATCTTTAGGAATGCCAGAACTTCCACGAGTGGCATATGTAAGATCGTATAGAACCCTCATGTCTATTCCCAAAGCTGGACTGGTTTGAATTGAAACTGAACCATTGTTGCTTCCATTTGATACATAATACTAGTATTGTTCTCTTAAGAGAAAGATTGGAGCTAAAAAGTTTAATTTTATGAAGACAGCTCTAATCACTGGAATAACTGGCCAAGATGGGCATCATTTAACTAAGTTCCTACTTACTAAAGGATATAAAGTAGAGGGCTTGGTAAATGGGCAGCGAAATTCTCGAGAAGAGGGATTTTCTAAACTTTTTCCCGACGTTAGATTGAGCCCAGGAGACCTAACTGATTTTGCAAGCCTCTTCCAGGTAATTAATGATGTTCAGCCAGATGAAATTTACAACCTTGGAGCCATTAGTTTCGTCGGATTAAGCTTTAAGCAGCCAGAGTTGACGGCAAATGTGACTGGTCTTGGGGCACTCCGATTGTTAGAAGCAATTAGAAAAGCTGGTGGGGAAAAGAGTATTCGATTTTATCAAGCCTCCTCTTCTGAAATGTTCGGAAAAGTTCGCGAAACGCCTCAAACAGAATTGACACCTTTTCATCCAAGATCTCCATATGGTGTTGCTAAAACATTTGCGCATTACACATGCGTGAATTACAGAGAAGCCTATAGCATGCACATATCTAGTGGAATACTTTTTAATCATGAAGGTGAATATCGGGGACATGAGTTTGTGACTAGAAAGATTACTTCGAATGTTGCAAGAATTAAACTCGGACTTCAGAATAAGTTCTCTTTGGGAGATTTATCACCACAGCGAGATTGGGGATATGCGGGCGACTACGTTGAGGCTATGTGGAAAATGACTCAAGTTGAGAATGCAAGTGACTACGTTATAGCCACGGGACAAACAAGGTCCGTACGTGACTTTGTCGAAACCGCTTTGGTAGCAGCTGACCTTGAACCTGATGTCGAAAAATACGTTAGTTACGATCAAAAAATGAAAAGACCCTCTGAAGTAGATCTGCTCGTTGGGGATGCATCAAAAGCTAAACAAGAGCTAAAATGGGAGCCAACTACCAGTTTTACTCAGTTGGTTGCCTTGATGGTTGAAAATGATTTGACTCTAGAAGCAAAAAATTTGTAAAGATTAAATATTTTTGATCTTTGCTTGTATTACTACTCCCCAGCTCTCAATAAGTGTTGCGGAATCAGGACTTAACCTCAAATCTAATTTTACCACTGAAGTAGTAACATACTCTGCTTTTATGGGCACTTGTAATCTATTCTCTTTATCTAAGGCAAATGATTCACAATCATCAACCGATGAACCAGCTTTCCGTACACACACTGAAAGTGAATCTGGACGTTTATTAATCTCTAGAGGCGAAACCTTGATATTGAAAATTAAATCATGCCCCTTTGAATTTCTGAACTTTACTAATCTTAAACCTATTGGTGAATTACTTGGAAATAGTTGCCACTGATTCATGTACTCAAGTCCGTAAGGTTGATCTATCTGCCAAAGCAACTCACTTACAATCGAGTATTTCTGAAATTCAACTACCGATTGAGAAGCCTCTAATTCACAAGTTGAACCAATAAGCTTAAAGGAGAAAAACCTTGCCTGCCCTTGGAATTCTTCCCCTTTTAATTCCTTTGCACAACCTAGATTACTTGAAGACTGTAACGTCTTCAGGTCGAGAGCTTCTGTACTATTGAGAAGGCTACGATCAACTATCACTCCGCAAAATCCTAATACGGCTGCAGATTCAATTTGAAATTGTAAGTCTGCTCGGTTAAACGGTGGTTGGACAGAAGCTAACGGGTGAAAAACTGCGGCATTCTTTGTTCCTTTGATTACAGGAGCTGACCATTTGAAATATCCATCATCTACAAGCGGTAAATCTAATTGAGCATAATCTATATTGTTATCATCGGGCCTGTCATATTCTGGAAATGGATAAAGCGGCGCTTGAAATAGGGCACAGTTTTTACTGTAATCACTTTTCAAATTAGCTAAAGTCTTCAGTCGTAATTCCTTCGTTTGGATTGCGCTTGCTGCTAAATCAGCACTCGAAGGTCTATAATTTCGGAAGTAATATACTTCAGAAACTGGAACAAGAAACATAGCAAGAGCAACAAATAATCCTAAAAATTTCTTCGTGGCGAAACTTGAAAACATAACCCCAATTAACGCTGCTATAAGTAACGTGAGAAACACACTCAAACGGCCCCAAGCTCTCACTTCGGGGATTACTCTAGATATTCCGAAATTAAGCGGGCTGATCAAATACAGGAAAAAAGCCGCAATTAAAGTGAACTGAAGAAAGCGAAATTCTACACTGGGTGCAAAATTCTTTAGCCATGCAATCTCTCTTTTACTAGTAAAGGTCTTAAACATTACCCCTAGTGCTGCTAACAGAAGAAATAGGTATGCTGCTATTCCTGAGATAGCACCAACGTGTGAGCCCTCCCATGAAATTCTACTTGCAAAGAAATTTACTAGGTCCGGTCTATCTAAAATATTCAGAAACAGTTTTCCTGCATCAAAAAAGAAACCTTCGATGGTACCGCCATAAATCACAGATTCGATAGGGCTGCGATCAGCAACTCCACTGAGGGTAAATCCGTGTTCGGTCCTGTAGTTCCAAAATAGTTGTGAAATGATTCCAAAGAATAAAACCAATTGCATGACAAAAAAACCATTTGCTTTCTTTATAGAAAACCGCAACTTATCTCTTAGTGATTTCACTCTAGTATTGGAAAGATTAGGACTGAACTCCAATATTGTACTTGCCGCAATAAAAAATGAAGTAAGGAAAATCAAAAAAATTACATAATAAAATGCAGCAAAAGCGACAGGAGCTAGCAAAGTGACTATCTTTAAGTATGTTAGTCGATTTTGTCTTATTGACAAATCTGAATCTAAGCTTTTGGAATATCGAAATGCGATAAACAACGCTGTCAAGCCGAGTGGAATAGACCAAGTTAAACCAAGAAAGAAATGTCCTTCGGCACGAATTAGGTTATAACTAGATATCGAATATGTCACAGCAATTATTGCACTAATTAGCCTTGGAGATTTCAGTGTCCGTAAAAATAGTAACGCTGCAATTGAAATTGGAAATGCTTTCAGAATCGATATTGAATGCATTAGGACAGCTGGATCTGTTTGGTTTGTTAAGCTACTGAAAACACGTATGAGAATTGAATCACCAAGCTGACCAACTGGAAATGTTGAAAAGTCTAAGAAGCCAGGCCACCCCACGCTCGAGTTTGTCACTTTGGATTGCAATAGATTTTGTATAGATGCTTCATTTGAAGATTTAATGAACAAGCCAATCAAATTTCCATCACCTGCGAGTGGGATTGCGTTGTGAAACAAACCCTTCAAATTCTCCTTAAAAGCCCAAAAACTGAGTACAAGAGAAAAGAGTCCCACAATAAGGTAGTAAGCGGCTTCTTTAAAAATCTTCGAAAGTTGCCTTTGTGTATTCACTTATTCTCTCCCAATGAACACGTTCCAGCTTCCACACTGCGAATATCTAGTGCATCCGGTATTGAAGAATATCTCTTGTTGGTACTAGTTAAAGTATCGGGAACTTCCCAATAATGGCGATATAAACCCGTAGTTGCATCAAAATCCGCTTGTTGCAGTTTTAAACAGACACTGGCAATAGACGGCGCAAATTCTGGATTAGGTGTACTTGCAATCGAGATAAATCGCAGATCTTTAAATTTAATACTTGCGCTTTCCTTGGTTTCATCGAAAGGGGCTAGGTACCCAACAAAAGTGGTGGTAGTCATGAGAAAAGGATCAAAGAACCATATTCGGCTGTTATCCAAAGCTCCCGGCAGGGATTTTAAGTTAATCCAATCATCTGTTCGACTCTTGTCCCGCCCCACGGGAACAAATGCCCCGCGTTGAAGGTTAGGTACAGTGTTTTTTACTTTGTCACGCACATTTGGCAGGATACATCCGCTTTCAGCGTCGCATTTGTTAAATTCTGGCCACAGCAAATCAATTTTAAACAAATATGTCAATCTAATTCCAGAGTTCCAATAGAAGGATCCTGCATTTGTTTCATAGGCATCATTTTGATACTTAGAGATGAAAACATCACTTTCCTTTACGCCACTTAAGAATATTTCTGAACGAGTGAGTGATTGCCAAGCGTTATACTGAAAATCTCTTCCATTTGTCTCTCTAGCGACAGCAAAATTGTGCACTAGGGTAAAGAAAAAAGCAATAAAGAAATAAAACGAAATCAAGAGCATTCGATTCACATTTATGTATGAACCACGTAAGTGATAACGCTTACTCACGAGAACTCCTTGGGTCTCTAGTTGACTTCTTTAGTCTAAGGTTCTTCTGTGTAAGACTATTTAGGAAGATGCTTATGATGAGAGCAGTTCCGAATTCTTGTATGAGAATACCCAAATAGCCTCTTGTGAAGGAAGTTCGACCCCACCACTCGCGCTGCAAACTCAGCATAAAACCTGGAGCTGCAACTAAATCGACTGCTAAGAGAATCAGTAAAGGTAAAACTCTATTCCAATTACTATTTTTATTTATACTTCTCATATCTTTGGCTGGAAATATTCGAGCTAAAAACATAATTAATATTAATGTCGCAAATACAGATATAGATGCTAGAAGTGCAATCTCCTTATAGGCTAATCCCTCAAAATCCGAAAACTGGAAAACCGTCAATGGCCATGCGGGAAATAGCTGTGTAATGAATGTAGATAAAGATGTTTTTGAAAATCCAAGCACATACACTCCTGAAATAGCACTTGCGTTAACTCTTAAGTAGCCAAACACAAAGATTGCGTAAGCGATCCACGTGATGAAAATTGGTATGAATCTAAACATAAGTCTTGTTTTTAAAGATTTTACTAAAAATCGAAAAAAGCTCACATTTGGGTCTGGATTCGAAAATTGGATTATGCCGATGACAAATGCAATAAGTATCACGGGAAACATTAAAAATGCGTACTCATAAGTGGAAATTGCAAGCAATAGGCTAAAGCCAGCTAGGCAAGACAAGGTGTAACCTTTTAAGTTATTCTTAGCTACCGATGCATAATAAGCAAGAATTCCAGCAACAAACACTTTTATCATTAAGCTTGGAACCATAAAGGCAAAGGCAATGTGTGGATCAAAATCTTTCCTAAATTGCATCGTCACGCTCAAGGAGAATAGGGTGAAGATCGCAAGTGTATGAGACTTACTTAATTTGTAAATTAAAAGAATAAAGAGTATTCCTGCTAGAAACAAACATCCGGTTTCGACCAACTTATAAGACCAGAGTGACCTTAAGTATGAGAATGCAAATCTCGACTCCAACCAATGTATGAAATAAAATCTGCCCTGCCCAAGCATCCATTGGTTATTCCAATATTGGGCTTCAGAAAATACATTAGCTGGTGAAAGATCTCCGTACCGCCAAAAAACCCAGTACGGAGTTTGAGAATTTGGCCAATCATCCCCTACCCAACTTGAGCGCATCACATTTGAAGTTGCCGTCAACCAAACAATTGCACTAAGGGTGTAAAAGGCTGGCAAAGTCCAAAAGTACTTACTAATTCGAAGGAGTGGATTCAACTTCTGCTTCGGTTGTGTCGTCCTAGCCATAGCCACATTCTATGTATAGCGCCAAGTGGATGTTGCCTCTGAGGACAATGTCTGCCTAATTCCACATTAAGGACTAGGGAACACCCATTTTTTACTCTGTAAGTCTATATTTGGGGACCGTGGGTGCATTAAGAATTGTCCTAGCAATAGCTGTCATAGCCTTTCACTCTGGACTACAAGTTCTAGGACCTTTTGCGGTATACGTCTTTTTTATAATTAGTGGCTATGCGATTTTTTCTGGATTGAGAAGCAACGCATTATCAGACCATAGACTTGTCAATTTCTTGAAGCGCCGTCTCAAAAAGCTTTTGCCGGCTTACCTTCTTACATGTTTTGTTATCTCGATTCTATGCGTGTTCTTCGAAAAGTTTTTCCCAAGTTCTTCACTTGAGTTTGTCACAGAAAATTCAGCATTCAAAAATCTGAATGTGATCGAAATCTTGAAAACTTGGGTTCCAATGACCCATCTAGATTCAGATTTGCCAGCGTTAAATCCTAGCGTTTTGCTTGTACGTCCATGGTGGTCAGTGGTGTTTGAGCTAGGGTTCTATCTACTGTGTGCTTCAATGTTCATCAAGAAGAAACTTGTAGGGGTTTCTCTTGCTATTTACTTCGTAATCGCTTTGAGTTTACATGTTCTACTAGTGATCAAAACCGGACAAGATCTATCTAAGTTAAATGCTTTGATTTACTTCAATTTCTTTGGAACTTTACTCTTCTTTATCTTCGGAAATATAGTCAGTTACTTTTCAAAAGCAAAGTTTGAGCATCGGCTTCTCAATTCTCTAGCAGCACTGCTAATAGTTGTTATGATATTCCTCATTCCCGCTGTTTTTGGCGATCCAACCCAGATTATTCCTGGAAAGCCTGTTTTGGGATATTTACTATGTCTTTATCTTGTAACCATACTTACCCTGGTTTATCTCTTTACCCTTAACGTCAACAAGCCAACAGGAAGAATAGATTCCTTTTTGGCAAATCATTCATATGGGATTTACGTCTACCAGTCTTTATCATTTCCATTGATTACTATTTTTGAACGAGAACTCCAATTACCAGTGACTACGGGAGTTCAAAGATTTCTAGTCATCCTCTTTTTCACTGCATGTCTAAGTTTGATTGGTGAAAACGTTATCTCTAAACTTGGAAGATTGAATTCTTCGCACAAAGTTAGATCCCTGAGAAGTTCACCTTAAACTGCCCGCAACTTAGAAAGCATAAAATCAATATCCTCAAAGCAGGCTTTCTGCGGATCTTTTGAGTCCAACAACACTTTTTGCCACCACTGAAAAGTTTTCCTTATGGATTCTTCTTGGGTAAAGACTGGATACCATCCCAAAACTTTTGCCACAAGAGTTGAGTCCAATTCCAACTTCTCGGATTCTAAACCTTTTACACTTGGAATGAATTCAATTTCAGATTTTCCTGGCCAAACTTCCTTTGAGATCCGGACAACTTCGCGCACTGTCAGGCTATTTTTGTCTGGTCCAAAATTGAACACTTCCTCGTCTCCACCCTCACTAATGTGAGCTAGTGCTAACAGATAACCGACAAGTGGATCAAGCACATGCTGCCATGGTCGTGTGCTTTCAGAATTGCGTATCTTTATTGGGCTACCATCTATGAAACCCCGGACCAAGTCGGGTAAAAGTCTATCCGAGGCCCAATCTCCTCCACCTATTACATTCCCTGCTCGAACCGAAATAATTTTTGGACCACCCGATACTTTGTGGATTTGCTGCCAAGCCGTAACAACTGATTCGGTTCCTACTTTGCTGGCACTATAAGGGTCTTTCCCCCCGAGCGGATCAGACTCAACAAATCGATTGCCTAAATTATCGTTTCTATAGACTTTATCTGTTGTTAAGACAACAATGTTCTTAGTTGAATCACTTCCGAATGCAGCGTCCAATAAATTTACGGTTCCCAACACATTTGTTTCAAATGTTGCTCTGGGGCTCCGATAGGATTCTAGAACCAGCGGCTGCGCTGCCATATGGATTATGTTTGTTGGTTTGTGTAATGACAAAAATTCCTGAATACCTTCAAAATTCCTGATATCAAGAAATTTCTCTTGGATTGCGCCAGCTCTTCCACAGCGCTGGAATAGTGAACCTTCTTCAGGTGGAAGGGACAATCCAATAACCTCGACACCTAACTTCTCTAATAGAAGAGTCATCCAAGTGCCCTTAAAGCCAGAATGTCCGGTAATAAGTGTTTTACCATTTACTCCAGTAAAATTAGCCAAGGTATTACCAACCATTTAGCAATCATACTAGAAACCAGGGCGCGCTTAGTTAAAATCGATAGGTGCGCATTATCATTTACACAGGCGTACAGATGTGAAAACCTTCTGGCAAGCTCAAAACCGCCCAATACGAAAGGGATTTGCAAATATGAGTATCAGTTTAAGCATTATTACTCCCTGCTTTAATGAAGTTGAAACTGTTGAGAACTGCGCACAAAAGGTTGCTCAAATTCTCGAAAGTAAATTGCCTGGAGTCAAGTATGAGCATATTTTTGCGGATAACGCGTCAACGGATGGGACGGTGGAGATACTTAAGGAAATAGCAAGACAAGATTCACGCGTAAAAGTTATGGTGAACAGTAGAAATATTGGGCCCTTTCGAAATATTTATCACGCAATGTCGCGGGCAAGTGGTAGTGCAATAATCCCCATGTTACCTGCTGATTTACAAGATCCACCTGAAGTGATTCCCAAATTCTATGAACTCTGGCAAGAAGGATTTTTGGTTGTATACGGCGAAAGAACCAATCGTCAAGAATCACGGATGATGAGAATTACTCGAAGCATTTACTACCGAATCATTAGAAAATTTGCTGATACTGATATCCCAATTAATGCTGGCGAGTTTATGTTAATAGATGCAAAGGTTTCACAAAGTATTCTCGCTCTTGATGACTACTACCCCTACATTAGAGGCCTTGTTGCACAATCTATAAACAAATCGGCAACAGTTAGCTATGTCTGGGGGCAACGTGAACATGGTTACTCAAAGGCTAATTTAGTAAATTTATTTGATCAAGCCATCAATGGTCTAATTAGTACCTCGAAAATCCCAGCTAGAATTGCTTTGTTTGGCGGATTTATCATGTCTGCAATTGGATTTCTTCTTGGAATTATCTCTATGGTTATCACCCTACTCAACCCTGAAGCTACACAAAATGGTATTCCAACACTAATTGTTGGCTTCTTCATTATCAGCGGAATTCAACTTTTTTTTCTGGGGCTTATTGGTGAATATATATTAAGCATTCACTCACAAGTACGTCGACAACCTAGAGTTTTTGAAACAGAGAGCTTAAATTTCTAAATTAAAGGTCTCCAAGTCCTGAATTTCTATTGAGTTTTGGTAATGCTTTTGCCTTATCCGAGACCTCGAACTCGATAACAATTGGGCCTTTATTCCACTTCAGGATAAATTCTCGTGCGCTTTCTAAATCTTTCTTCGAGGAAACGTGTAAGGCTGGGATGCCAAAAGCTCTAGCTAGACTCATAAAATCTGGAGTTGAATAATCATAACGTGTGCCAATAAAGCGAGAATCCATATTTTCTTCTTGGAATTGTGCAACCATGCCGTGCTGTTTGTTATTGAAAATACAAATTGCGACGGGAGTCTGATACTGAAAACAAGTTTGAAGTTCGGAAATTGAGAGCTGTAAACACCCATCGCCAACTATTGTGACCCATCTTTCATTAGAAACTTGTGCTGCCCCAATCGCGGCTGGAGTAGAGAAACCCATCGCACCTAATCCGCCTGAAGTAATAAACCTTTGACTTTCTGAGATTTCTATTGACTGAGCCGCCCACATTTGGTGTTGGCCAACATCAACCGAATAGCCAGAGACCTCTGAGAAATTCTCACTCAGCCATTCAATGAGAAAATTAGGGTTTAGATCTATCGACACTTCTTGCTCGTCAACTGCAGGGAACTCCAGTCTCCATTGTTGGATTTTTTTCGCAAATTTAATGGCATTACCACTTGGTGCAATTGGTCCAATTCGTGAAATGAAATCTGATATTGACATTTTTAAATTTATATCCGCTATTACTCGACCTTTTAACTCGAATTCATCAATGTCAACTCTAATAATTGTCTTGTTTTCTTGAAATTTTGTCACCGATGCACCTGTCTGCCTAACATCCAACCTACTACCAAGAACAAGTAAGACATCCGAAGCTGCCAATGCTTTATTCGCCCATCGATTGCCATAGCTTCCAATCATTCCAACCCTTTGCATAGACTTCGATGGAAGTACATCGACTGCCATAAGCGAGTGAACAACTGGTATTTGAGATTGATTCACAAATTCTCTGAAAGCATCAATTGCCCCGCCAAGCCTGATTCCTGCACCTGCAAGAACTAACGGAAACTCGCAATCACTCAACATTTTCGATACGTTTTCAACATCTCCATCAAAACTGCTCAGATTTGCCTTAAATTGCAATGCCTCATAATGATTGTATGTCTCTGGAATATCCACAATCTGCATCTGCTGAACATCAATTGGGATGTCTAGTAGAACTGGTCCTGACCGTTCATCCTGACAAGTCCTCCAAGCCTCCGAGAGTCCATTGAAAACGTCTTCAGCTGTCTTTGCTTGAAATGCAAACTTAGATATCCCAGACACCATTGATACGATATCGAGCTCCTGGAATCCATTTTGACGTTGCTGTGCACTAACTTTCAACTCTTTTTGATTTACCTGTCCGGTGATGAACAAGACGGGTGTTGAATCAAAATAGCATGAAGCAATTGCTGTGATTAGATTGGTTGCTCCCGGCCCGCTAGTTGCCATTGCAACACCAGGAATTCCGGAAATTCTTGAGTATCCTTCGGCGGCAAAACCTGCTGCCTGTTCATGCCTTACGTTCACAATTCGGGTAACCTGCTTCTGGCTAATTGCATCCGCTAAAAAAGCGATCATTCCACCAGATAATTGAAAGACAGCCCCAACTTCCTTTCTCGCCAAGAAATAGGCAACATAGTCTGCAACAGTAGAACCGACTTTGTTCAAGACTACCTCCGTTAATTCATTAACTTTTTTACAGTGAATTTAACGCAACTCATATACAGATATATACGTTTTTGCCCAGTTTCCGGTCACATAACCAGTGTATGCCATTGGTAACTCGACCTTGCGAACTAAAGTAAAGCGTGATTCGATTATTTCAAAGATTTTCTCATCCAAGCCTGGTGCATGCAATTTAAAGGGCTGTCCAAGCGCACCGGGTATCTCATCTACTACTACTTTTTTGATAGAACCATCCAATAATCTTTTGTAGACCTCTTCGAACTCATAATCAAAGTAAGCGATGTACCAATTTGGCCAACTTATTGGCGCTTTCGCGTTTGCATGAAGGTATAGTATCGAATCCCATTGAGAAAGTATCAACATATCCTCTTGGGTCTCCGCTGTCGCAATTGACTTGACAAAGTTTATTCTTGCACCTGGTGTGCTCACTCGGCCCGCAATCTGATCCGCAACAGTCACAAAAATCGAATTACCTTTCGCATCGATATCGTTATAGAGTTGTCTTTGTGAATTTGGTTTTGATAAGTCCCAAATTCTCTCTTCATCTTTGACAGACTGACTAAATTGAATCATGATGGAACAGACTGCTAGGTATGTGAGTGTGAACAGAGCTAAATGCTTTACTTCAAATTTTCTAATGGTATCTAGAAATAATTTTTTAGCTTCCAAGCCAATTTGGGCATTCTTTTTACCACGGACGAATCTCGGTATATGCTTAGATTCCTGGAAGTAAAAATCAATTAAGACTGTTAGTAAAACACCAAAAGGCCAAATAACACAGGCAAGAGAAGCTTCATTCATATAATTGAGATGATAGGTCAGTAGTCCCATTCCCAAAAGTCCAACATAAAGTAGAATGTCTAATTCAGATCGATTTTGAAATTTATCTCTGCGGAATTCATAACCTGAATGAATAAAAGTTAAGCCGTAAAGGAAAAATACCAAAAACCAGATTTTCAAAGAATTGATCTCAATCCCCGAAAGATAAAAAAACATGGATCTGAACATCATTTCAAATGAAAAAGTGCCATCATTAGTTAAATCTTGAATTACTTTAAATCCAACAAACAGGACCGATAATTCCGTAAGAAAAGTAATTCCTATTCTCATTATATGACGCCAGTTAGATTGGCCCCACTTAATACATGCGAATAACAAGAGCGCAACTGTCATGGTAATTCCAGTTTCTGGATTCCAATATATTGCTAACATATTTAACGTCACTGCTAAAAGAAGGAATGTTTTCTCCTTCATTTTTGAGGCGTAAAGAATTAAAACTGTCGATATAATTGGAAAAAAGATACGAATTGGGTAAACCTGATAGTACTTTTCGAAAGGCCACATAAAGAATGCATACATCATCAAAAAGGTTGTGGAAAGAAAACCAATTATCGCAAACAGCGGGTTTTTGCAAAGTTTAAACAGAACCAAAAAAATAGATAGAAGCGAAATGAAAAAAATCATGGCAAACACAAAAGAGATTTTGAAAAGATTCACACCTATTAGCTTAAACAATGGTTCTAAAATAAGAGCATATCCACCATACTGTGAATGCATATCAATAAAGGTTGTTTTTCCAAAGTCCGTTTGGATTATTGGATGAATAACTAGTTGCAAGTTAACCCAATTGTACAAATATGGATGACGTTCATCAATCAGTAAATAACTAGCCAAATGCCCTGCCCAGACAATTCCCGATACAAGAGTTATCAAGGAAATGATTTTGGAAGACTTTGCATACTTAAATCTGACTAATTGGACGGTTAGCAGTAATGCAATTATGGGAATTAATGGATTCTGATATAGAGCAAATTTATCTGCATGACTGTGCAGCACTAACTTCTTATCCATTAAAAAAAGGAAAATGCCCAGAACAACTAATCCAAGCCGTTTATCTAACTTCGGAACATATCGGAAAAATTTCTCGGGGCTAAAGGCCACAGCAAACACCATAGTAAACAAAAGTAAAATAGTGACTTTTGGTTGGTTTAACCCATAAATTTTGAAAGGAGATGTTTCCCAGATGCCCAATTCTATAATTGCAATTGGTAACAGCGGGAACATGCAAAGTACTGTGAGTCGCCTAGCGATTGGGTCTAAAGAAAACTGATGCTGCACCGGAATACTGTTACACAAAAGGGTTACTTATTGAGTTTAATGAGGTAGAGTTTGACACTAAATTGACTTAGCAACGCATGCATAGCGATTGGAGTTCTAGTGCCGAATTATTCCGAGGAAGCTGCCCGGTTGGCAGACAAAGCCTTTAGGGAAGTCCACGCTCCTAAGGATTTTGTTGCCGGTGAATCAAACATTCCTGTTACGGGAAAGGTTTTTGGGTCTGAAGAAATTACAGCTGCAATAGAAGCAAGTTTGGATTTTTGGCTTACTGCGGGTCCATACACAGAGAAATTCGAAAGTCGATTTGCCAAGTTAGTTGGTATGAGACATGCCTTCATGGTGAACTCAGGTTCCTCAGCAAACCTCGTAGCTCTCACGGCTTTGACTAGTGCCAGAATGGGAGATCGAGCTCTAAAGCCCGGAGATGAAGTTGTAACCGTTGCTGCAGGTTTCCCAACTACAGTCACGCCAATTCTTCAAAATGGACTCACGCCAGTTTACGTTGATGTGGACCTGGGAACATATGTCGCAAACGATGACGCATTAGTTGCAGCAATTGGCCCAAAAACAAAAGCAATTATGATGGCTCATACCTTGGGAAACCCATTCAACCTCAAATTGGTCAGTGACCTTGCTGAAAAGCATGGGCTTTGGTTGATAGAGGATAGTTGTGATGCTCTCGGCGGTACCTACTACGGGCAAAATCTTGGAACTTTTGGTGATCTTTCAACTTTTAGTTTTTATCCTGCGCACCATATTACAACAGGTGAAGGAGGAGCGGTGTTGACAAAGAAGGCTATTTACAAACCAATAGTCGAGTCATTTCGTGATTGGGGACGTGATTGCTGGTGTCCACCAGGTTGCGATAACACGTGTCTTAAGCGATATGAATGGCAGCTTGGAGAGTTGCCTGAAGGTTACGACCATAAATATACATACTCACACCTTGGCTACAACTTGAAATCTGGAGATATACAAGCGGCAATTGGTCTAGCTCAACTAGACAGGATTGAATCTTTTGTTGAATTACGGCGAAGAAATTTTACATACCTTTTGAATGGCTTATCTGATCTAGAAGAATTCTTGTTACTCCCAACCTCATCGATTGGAAGTGACCCATCATGGTTCGGTTTTGCATTAACCGTGAAGAACCCACAACGCAAATCTCGTAATGAAGTAGTACGAATATTGAATGAAAAAAAGATCGGCACTCGTCTACTATTTGGAGGCAATCTTTTAAGACAACCCGCATTTGTTGGCACCCCACACCGAGTTGTAGGCGGACTTGCCAACACTGACACAATAATGAATGACACCTTCTGGATCGGTGTTTGGCCTGGTCTCACCATACCAATGCTGGACTATATGATCTCTGAACTACATTCGATTTTCGAGGGTTAAAGTGAAGGTAATTATTCTTGCAGGTGGTCTCGGCACTCGTATTTCGGAAGAGACCGAGAATAAACCGAAACCAATGGTTCTAATTGATGACAAGCCGATTATCTGGCATTTGATGAATATATTCTCTTCGCAAGGTTTAAATGAATTTGTGATTGCTCTTGGGTACCGAAGTGATGTGATAAAAAGATGGCTAATTGATTTGCATGAATTAGATGGTGATTTTCGAATCGACATTTCAAACAGTAAAATTGAAAAACTTTCTGTGGGGAAAGTCAATGATTGGAAGGTCTCTGCGATTGAGACGGGTTTAACTACCCAGACTGGTGGTCGCATTTCTCGATGCATGAAAAAACACCCTGGAGAACGCGTAATGGTTGCATACGGTGACGGATTGGCAAATGTGAATCTTAAGAAACTTCTTGAGTATCACGAGTCTCATGGAAAGTTGGCTACAGTTACAGCCGTTCGTCCCCCAGCGCGATTTGGACATTTAAACATTGAGAACGGTGTCGTGGAAAATTTTGGTGAAAAAAACCAAGCGGACGCAGGCTGGATCAATGGTGGGTTTTTTGTGTTGGAACCTGAAGTCGCGAATTTTGTACATGATGATTTAGAGCCCTTTGAACACGGAGCCCTTCCAAGACTGGTAGCAGAAAATCAACTAAATGCATTTTTGCATGATGGATTTTGGCAGCCAATGGACACTCTTCGTGAAAAAATGGATCTTGCAAAATTTGCTCTAGAAGTCCCACCGCCTTGGTTGAAGCCTCAGTTGTAAGGAGAGGTAATTTAAATATGACTCGACTAGTAACCACGCTCGACATCATTAGTTCAGCTTTCAACGAAGAAGAGTGCGTCGAAGAGCTTGTTTCTCGAATTACTACAGTGATGTCCCACGAACTAGATTATTCTTGGCGATTAATTTTATTTGATAACGGTTCATCGGATAACACTTGGCCGCTAATTTGCCAGTTAGCAAAAAATGATTCAAGAGTGCTCGGCTTAAGAATGTCCAGAAATTTCTCGCTTGACGCCGCGCTAACATCTGGAATTGATATTGCCGAATCTGACATCGCTATTTTAATGACATCAGATATGCAGGATCCCCCTGAGGCGATTCCACTCTTGTTACGAAAATATGAAGAGGGATTTGAACAAGTATTAGTGAAAATCACAAAAAGAGGTGAAGTACCCTGGCCTCGACGTTTAATGTCTAAAATGTTTTATCGCTCTGCGAATTGGATGACAGACGGAATGCTTCCAGAGTTAGTTAGCGACTTTAGGCTTTTGAGTAGAGATGTCTACTTAGCAATATCAAAAATGCGCGAGAGTCACCGCTTTCTTCGAGGTTTAGGTGCGTGGGTTGGATTTAGAACAACCTTCATCGAGTTAGAGCGCCCGCCTCGATTTGCAGGTGAATCGAAGTGGCTAAAATCTTCACTTTTCTCGGTGATACAGCACGCAACAAAAAGCATATTTTCCCACTCTTCCAAACCGCTCATTTGGGTTTCAAGTTTGGGTTTGATTCTTAGCTTTAGTTCCCTCCTGACAATAATTGGAATGTCATTTTTTTGGCTGTTTGGATCAGTTCCATTTGCGGGCTTTGGAACAATTGTTGGATTAATAAGTTTAGGGTTCTCATTAACGATGCTGTGCGTCGGGATTCTTGCTCAGTATCTTGCCTTGATATATGAAGAAGTTAAACAAAGACCTCTTTATATCGTCGCCGAAAAAACTTATTGACGTAGCCAGTTGATCCAACGAGTCACTCCATCTTCAAGAGTGACTCGTTGATTTACACCAAGCATAATTTTTGTTTGCATATTGTTTGGGACATAATTTGATTTCGCAATCGTGGAATCACCTTCCCCCACAGTCTTGCCGCCAAATTTTTGTGCCAATTGACTTGCTAAATCTTTCATATAAATTCCCTCATCACTCCCGATGTGTATAGGATTGAGCGAGGGATTAATTAGACACTTTATGAGCCACTCAATAAGATCGGTCGGATACATGTACGAGCGGCGGGTGTTGGGGTGGCCTTTTATAAGAATTTCGCTTCCTTTTAATCCATCTGCCATAAAATTTCCAATTGCGTATTTCGCATCTAAAGGCAATTTCGGTCCAAAAAAAGTAAAGAGTCTGGGATTTGTTGCTATTAACACTCCTGAGAAATTAGCTTGCGCTAAGACTTTTTCTGCTTCAAGTTTTGCAAGTCCATAGGAAGTTATACCAACCATTAGATTCTCGTTCTCCCACCCTTCCGGGATATTCTCCAACTCAATAGGTTGATTGCCATATACGGCGCCACTGCTCGTGTGCAATAAAATAGGCGGCGTTACCATCTTTGATGCAAAATCTACTAGGCGCGAAGATCCTAGAACTGTTGACCTATAACTCATCTCTTGGTCATGCTTATTGTTAGAAAGTACCGTGGGAGTAGCTGCGTGAATAATGTGCGAAAAATTACCCCGTAGATTTCTGAAGGGGTCTTCTTGGGAACTCAAATCCCCATTCAAAAATTCAATTGGGTCGCTGCTTAGGGGCATCAAACTTTTCTTTGCATTTTCAATATTACGTGTGATTAACACAATTTCAAGATTCAGTTTGAACTCTGCGTTTGCTTCAAGTAAGGCGCTTGTCAGCCAGGTGCCGATAAACCCACTTCCGCCACAAATTAGAATTCTGGCAGAAGAGACTTCTGCCAGTAATGTTCTGGTATGAGTTAAAATCTCTTGTAGGTCCGTCGAAGGCAAATTTCCTCTAGATCTGGAGTTCATATCTCTATCCTCCTGCAATTAGACCAGTAACACTAAATTCAATACGGGCATCTGCAGGACATAGGGTTAGAGCCGCAATTCCCGTGAAAAGCAAGATGCTAGCATTCCCGTATGTCGGAATTGCCCAAAGAAAGATTTTTTCACAAAGCTGAATCTGAAGATCTAGCTTTAGCTGCTCGAATCTTGGCACTAAAAATCACAAATGCTGCAGGCTCATCCCACATTGGGTCATCGTTATCCGTAATCGATATCTTATCTGTTCTCTACAGCGGGGTCGCAAACATTACCCCTAGAAACTGGACGACCCCCAACAGAGATGTCGTTATTCTTTCAAAAGGGCACGCGGCGGCAGGTTTGTACGCAATCTTGGGGTTGCAAGGTTTCATATCTCAAGATGATTTACTCGATTACTGCAAAGATGGAAGCGATTTTGGTGGGCATGTGACTCATCATGGGAAAATTGGTGTTGACCTATCTACGGGGTCGTTGGGCCATGGACTGCCTTATGGGCTTGGAATTGCCTTAAGCCTAAAGTTGAATCAAAGCGATTCAAAAGTTTTTGTTGTGATGTCTGATGGGGAATGTGACGAGGGAACAATTTGGGAGAGCGCACTCTTGGCACAGCAATTTTCCTTGAATAATTTAATTGTTATTATTGACCGTAATCGGCTTCAATCGCTCACCTCAACTGAAAGTACAGTTGCACTTGAACCACTTGCGGATAAGTGGATTGCATTTAATTGGGATGTCGTGACTGTTGATGGACATTCTCATGAAAGCCTACGGAAAGCTTTAATACAGAGAAACAAGCCTCTCTGTATTATTGCCGAGACCGTAAAAGGTAAAGGAGTATCTTTTATGGAAAATTCAATACTTTGGCACTACCGCCCACCAAATCAAGAAGAGCTTGTGCTTGCACTCACCGAGTTGGGGGCAGTTTAGGTATGAGAAATGCTTTTGCCACGTATCTACTTGAACTAGCTCGGAAAGATAAGTCTATTTTACTGATAACTGGAGATTTGGGATTTGGTGTTTTCGATAACTTCCAGAAAGAGCTTCCGGACCAGTTTATAAATGCTGGTGTTGCAGAACAGAGCATGATGAGCATGGCTGCTGGCCTGGCAGCCTCGGGTTATAGGCCTTTTGTATATAGCATTGCGAATTTTCCTACCTTTAGATGTTTAGAGCAGATAAGAAATGATGTTTGCTATATGGATAATCCGGTAACAATTGTTGCAGTAGGTGCAGGATTGGTTTATGGCGTCCACGGTTATTCACACCATGCTGTGGAAGATATAGCCATTATGAGATCCCTACCGAACATGACGATTCATTCACCATGTGATTCTGTTGAAACAATCTATTCAGTAAATAAAATTCTTGAAAGCAACCATCCCGCTTATCTGCGGCTTGGGAAAGGGGGTGAGCCTATAATTAACGAGAAATCACACTCTGAAATTCAATCTGTGAACATAATGGATTCTGACGGAACCGATGGGTTGATCTGTTGGACAGGTGGAATAGGTTATAAAGTACTTGAAGCGGCGAAATTATTGAGAATACGTGGATTACACCCCAAACTCATTTCAATTCCAAGCTTAATTCCTGCAGTTATTGAGGAAATGCTTCTAAATAATCCCAAGAAATTAGTTTTGACTGTTGAAGAGCATTCCTTGACAGGTGGTTTCGGGTCATTAGTTCTAGAGGTTGCAAGTGGAATTAGCTTTCCAGGAAAAATAGTTCGAATTGGTATACCTGAAAGTGTCAATAAGGAAATTGGCAGCCATGAATATCTCTTACAAAGGGCTGGACTTTCACCTAACGCTATATCTGAGAAATTTGAGTTAGAAATCTTGAAACATCAAACTCGATAAAAAGACCACCTTCGCCCGTCTCAAGTTAGCCTAAATCTAATCCAACCTCCCAACGCCACTTGATGTCGTTAAGTGAACTGCAACGATTCCATACTCTCCATCATTTGCAGACGGATCAACAAACTCAACATCTGCGCCATTTAATCCACCAAGAATCTCTGACTTAAACCATGAGTCTGAAAGATGATCAGTATCCGCAATTGTAATCTTCTCAATTGCAGCAACTGCTTTTCCATCTTATGATGGGTGATCATCGGTTAACCATTGAATAAAGCATGGAAGTTTGCAAGAGTTGGTGATTTCATTAACTCCGATTTGCTTCCACTTAAAGTCGCTTCCATCGGGACGTGTGCGGTGACCTTCAGTTGCTTTGCGCCCGAACTTCTCTTTAACCTTTCAAATATCCTCAGTTGCAAAAACCCAAGTGACCCAGCCTCCACCTTCTTGTGCGTTTTTCGCTAACGGCTTTGCCCCAAGGGGTTTGATCTGTTGCTGGGTGATCTAGTGGGCAGACAACTTCGATGTATTGGCCGTTTTGAAGAGGCAGTGTTAAGTTGCGAGTGCCAAAGCGTGGATGGACTCCGCCATCTACGAAGGTGCTGCCAAGGCGTGAGCCAAGGTGTTGGACGGTGTCGGCTAGTTGATCATGGGAAGTTATATATGAGACATGTTCTAAGCGCATGGCAAATTATTGCCTCATGAAAAGAGGTGCCGTTTACCAACTTTTCCGGTTGGAGTTGGGGATTTTGAAGCGTCTGAGAAACTTAGATTTCAAGTAACTCCCCGCAATTTCTCTAACTTTTCTATCTTATTTGCTCCAGATATAGCTACTGCTTAGGCTGCCCAATCTGGCAGTCATGTGCCTACCTTCTGAGGGCGTTTCCGTACAGATTGTCATTTAAGGGTATACGGGGCGCTGTAAAGATTCAGGATACAAGTGGGCCCTGTCGGGATCGAACCGACGACCCACGGATTAAAAGTCCGTTGCTCTACCGACTGAGCTAAAGGCCCCAAGTTTTATCTGCTCTTTCACGCCTAAATTTAGTGTGAAGAGCGCATCCTACCGCCAGAATCTACTTTGAAAATTCGGGGTAAGATTCTCACTCCTCTAGTCCCCATCGTCTAGGGGCCTAGGACATCGCCCTTTCACGGCGGTAACACGGGTTCAAATCCCGTTGGGGACGCCAGGTGATAAGGAA